>ENA-OOQX01000048-OOQX01000048.1-human-gut-metagenome-genome-assembly--contig:-NODE-48-length-49086-cov-3.069303_pt1 | contig 49086 bp, 52 predicted proteins | sample MGYA00241267_ERZ501173 | MGnify/ENA primary metagenome ERZ501173 (study PRJEB25962, sample SAMEA2042500) | human gut metagenome | biome: human gut; feature: human-associated habitat; material: faeces... | reverse complement strand
CGCGTGGTTTGGGACCATGAGGTCGCAGGTTCGATCCCTGTCGCCTCGACCATATTAGTATTAGAGTAGCAAGAGTTTAAACAAATTCTTACTACTCTATTTTTTATCAAGTGTAATTCTTTTATATCTTCTGCAATCAACCTTTCCACTCAAGAAACTAGATAACTTTTCTCCATTTATTAAAGCTTCTTTTTGCATTTTAGAAAGATTTTTTATTTGATACTCTAATTTACAAGCCAAAGATTTATCTTTGCTTTTCCAAGCAGCCTCAAGTTTAACAGCATCATGTGATTTGGTATATTTCGCACCATTTTTATCCTTGCTTAAATGTTCATTTATTCGTTTATCCAAATCATTTGTCATTCCAGTATAAATTGAATTATCAGCACATCTCAACATATATGTATAATACATTTATTCCACCTACATTTTTTCTTAATTTTATCATTAAATAAAACTATTGTAAATAATAGACAATATGTGATATATTAAAGAAAATTTTTATTCAAAAAAATATTTAGTTCTAGAAAGGAAAGTTATGAATTTAGAGAATTTTAATCTTGGAAAATTTATTTTTAGTAATGAAACAAAAAATTTTATTTCAGAGTTTATCAATGAGTTAGCAAAAACATTAAATAAGGAGAGAAATATGAATATAGGAGTGGTGTATGGATTAGAAAATGAAAAAATAACATTACTAAATCCAGAAAACGGAAAAGAAGAAGATGTATACATATATACGTCTAATGAAACATTAGAAAAACTGCATAATCAAGGAATTTATGAAAATATATATAAAATGAATAAATTAGATTTTTATAATCTATACTCAGGCCAAAAAGTACAGTTAAATGGAGATAAATGTGAATTATATAATGGAGAAATAGATATAAAAAGTGATGATGCTTGGTACAAATTAGATGATTTGTATGGAGTATTAAGAGACAACGAAAATACTAATTTTGTAGTGCAAAAAATAACTGATGATAAAATTTATTTAACACATGAAAATGGAAGTGGTTCAATATATACATATAAAGAATTATATCCAGATTTTTGTGTTGGTGATATAGTAAAAAGAGTAAATGGAAAATATGTAAAATAGGTGAAAAAATGAGCAAAAGAAAAATAAGAAATATAATTACAAGTATAATATTTTTAATTGTTGCAATTACGGCAATATATTTTGGTGATATAGAAGTTAACGAAAATATATTAGAAAATACAACTGTATCATATAATTTGGGAGAAATTCCAGAATATAATGGAAAAATATTTGTAACAATAAATAATAATATTCCAAATTTTAAGGAAAGTGATTTTACAAGTGAGTGTTTTGAAAGGTATAGCAAGTTAGATAAATTAGGCAGATGTGGAGTGGCATTTGCAAACTTAGGAAAAGAAACTATGCCAAAAGAAGGAGAAAAAAGAACATCAATTAGCCACATATACCCATCTGGTTGGCAAAGTGTAGAGTATAATGGAAAAAGCTTATATAATCGTTGTCATTTAATTGCGTATAGTTTATCAGCAGAAAATGCGAATAAACAAAACCTTATAACAGGAACCAATTATTTTAACACAAGCGGAATGTTGCCATTCGAAACAAAAGTATTGGAATACATAAGAAAAAATGAAAAAAATCATGTGCTATATAGGGTAACTCCAATATTTGAAGGAAACAATTTAGTCGCGAGTGGAGTACAAATGGAGGCACAGTCGGTGGAAAATAAAGAAATATGCTTTAATGTATATATTTACAATGTTCAACCAAATATAGAAATAGATTACAGTAATGGATATAGTAAATTAAAACAGTAAATCACATTACCTGCTTAATTTGAATAAATTATAGCAGGTGATTTTTTATGAATATTGTACCAACAAATCAAAAATACTATTATTCACTAATGATGCAAAATCTACAAGAATTAAAACAAAATTATCCATTTTTAGAAATAGGAAATATTGGCTTTAGTACATTAGGCAAACAGCTTCCATACATAAAAATAGGAAGAGGAAGCAGAAAAATTATGTATAATGCAGGTATGCATGCAAATGAATACATATGTTGTATTCTACTTATGAAATTTGTGGAAAACTTTTGCCAAAGCTATGTTTTAAATAGTAGAATATTTGGTCAAAATGCACGAGAATTATTTAATAATGTTTCTTTATACATTTTGCCAATGATGAATCCAGATGGAATTGATTTAGTTACAGGAAGAGTTGACACAAATAGCAAAGAATACAAAAAGTATTTAGAAATTTCAGAAAGTTTTCCAAACATTCCATTTCCAAGTGGTTGGAAGGCAAATGCTAATGGTGTAGATTTAAATTTACAATTTCCTGCAGGTTGGCAAGAAGCAAGAAGAATAAAGTTTGAGCAAGGTTATACCAAACTTGCTCCTCAAAACTTTGTAGGAGAAGGACCATTAACTCAAAGTGAAGCATTGGCAATATATAATTTTACTTTAAAAAATAATTTTGAATTAACAATTTCATATCACACACAAGGAAAAGAAATTTATTGGAATTTTCAAAATATAAATCCACCACAAGGATATGAAATAGGCAGAATATTTGCAAGAGTTAGTGGATATGATTTGACTGATGTGCCATATAATTCGAGTTTTGCAGGATATAAAGATTGGTTTATACAAAATTACAAAAGACCAGGTTATACAATAGAAGCGGGAATAGGCGAAAATCCATTACCAATATCTCAATTTGATGAAATATATAATGACAATATTGGAATTCTAGTTTTAGGAATGTTAGTAAAAAATTAAATATTTTTTTAAAAATTGTGTATACTAAATACAAAATATTGTGATACAATAACAAAAAAACTAGAGAGGAGATTGGAAATGGATAAAAAAGAAGCAGAAGAATTAAAAAATAAGTTGTTTAATAAAAAGGAAAATGGATGGAATTCTAAAACAGCAGAGCAAAAACAAGAAATTTTTGATTATGCAAAAGGATATATAGACTATATGAATAAATCAAAAACAGAAAGAGAAATTATAAGTACTTCAACAGAAATAGCACATCAAAACGGATTTAAAGACATAAAAGATTGCGAAACTTTAAAAGCAGGAGATAAGGTTTACTGGAATAATCGTGGAAAAAGCATGTACCTAGCGATTATAGGAGAGAGAAATATTGAAGAAGGAATAAATATAATTGGTGCACATGCAGATTCTCCAAGATTAGACTTAAAGCCAAATCCCTTATATGAAGATTCAGAATTTGCATATTTAAAAACACATTATTATGGTGGAATAAAAAAATATCAATGGACTACAATTCCACTAGCAATACATGGTGTTATAGTTAAAACAAATGGTGAAAAGGTAACTGTAAATATAGGAGAAGATATGAATGATCCAATATTTACAATTACAGATTTATTACCACATTTAGCACAAGATCAAATGAAGAAAAAATTGGCAGATGGAATTGAAGGAGAAGATTTAAATCTTTTAATTGGAAGTATGCCAATAGGTGGCGAAATAGCTGATTCTGTAAAATTAAATATTTTAAATATTTTAAATGAAAAATATGGAATAACAGAAAAAGATTTATTAAGTTCAGAAATTGAATTAGTACCAGCAATGCCTTGCAGAAGTATGGGATTTGATAACAGTATGGTTGCAGGTTATGGTCAAGATGACAAAATATGTGTTTATGCGTCTTTAACAGCTTTAATGAAAATACAAAATCCTGTTAAGACAGCAGTTTGTATTATATCTGACAAAGAAGAAATTGGAAGTATGGGAAATACAGGTATGGAATCACATGTATTTGATACATTCATTTCAGAAATTTTAAATAAATTAGGAGTAAATAGACCTAATTTATTAGAAAAAGTTTTCTGTAATTCTAAAATGTTATCAGCAGATGTTGATGCTGGACTAGATCCAATTTATGCAAATGTTTCAGAAAAGAACAATGCATCATATTTAGGAAGAGGAATTGGACTAAATAAATATACAGGTGCTAGAGGAAAGTCTGGTGCATCTGACGCAAATGCTGAATTTGTCGCAGAAGTTAGAAAAATATTTGAAGAAAATGATGTTAGATACCAAATTGCTGAACTTGGAAAAGTTGACATTGGAGGTGGAGGCACAATAGCATATATCTTAGCAAATAAAGGAATAGATGTTATTGACTGTGGTGTACCAGTACTTTCAATGCACTCACCTTATGAAGTTACAAGTAAATTAGATTTATATGAAGCACACAGAGGATATGAAGCATTTTGGAAAAACGCATAGAATAAAAAGCTCTCATTTCGAGAGCTTTTTTGAGGTTTATTTGCTGCTATGGTCTTTCCAAGAATTGCACTGCCGATTTTTGCCATCACAAGTTGTGGGAAAAGGGCAGGCTTCAGTTTGATACAAAGCACAAGTAATTTTCATACTTGCAGATGTTTTATTGCTTTGTTGCTTGGACTTTTTCTCAAGTTGCACACTCATAAAATAATCCTCCTTATATATGTAATATTTACATTATATGCACAAGATTCAAAATTTAGAACTGAGTAGATTAATAAAACACAAAAAAATCACAGTCAGAAATTTCTGACTGTGATTACATGTTGTTTCCCTAATTATTTAATGGAATGATATCCACTGAAACAATGGGGACGTGTGGGGTCCTCAAGATTCAATTCGAAACTTTTGGTGCCAGAGTTCCGGCAGTGAGAAGATTTGAAACAATTCTCACATGTGGGCTTGACATAGCAGTAGGGAATATCCCAACTATTGCTCACACGCGAGGAAAGTTCAAAAATTTCACTATCTTTTGTAGGACTGGCACAAACACTGTGCAAGTTGCAACTTGCACACCCAGATGCCTGATAGCAGGAATAATCCTGTTTGGCATTCTGATGCCCTTTGTTTACACAGTGCGAACGTATGCACCGTGTGCACCCGATTTTTTTATCAATTCTCGTCAACATGTATAAAATCCTCCTGTATTAAAAAAGTTTTGCAACTCTTATTATACCACGTTTACATAAGAAATGCAAATTTTATTTTAAGTAACACTCTTAAAACATTAATTTTAAAAGATTTATTGCATTATTTTTGCAACAAAAAACACACAAAACATTGATATTTTGTGTGTTTTTTATGGTGAGCCAGGAGGGATTCGAACCCCCGACCCCAGGCTTAGAAGGCCTGTGCTCTATCCAACTGAGCTACTGACCCGATTAAGATAGTTTCTGTAACAAATATTATAATAACACGATTTGAAGCATGTGTCAATAAAAATTGTAAAAATACTATAAAAAATTATAGTATTTAATCTAATAATATAATTGGATTTTTCTTTCTAGCTCTATATAAAGTTATTTTATTTCCCATAGTTTGAACACAAATAGCATTTATACTATCTGCAATTTCATTTCCTAAAGCCTTTACGTCTTCACCAGAAGACTCTAATACATTTATTTTTATCAATTCTCTAGCTTCTATTGCGTCATCTAATTGTTTTAATAAATTTTCAGACAAACCTGCTTTTCCAATTTGAAAAATAGGGTCAATTGAATTTGCTAGACTTCTTAAATAAGCTCTTTGTTTACTTGTCATAATTATATTCCTCTTTCTATTTATTTTGACCATATAATTATAACACGAGAAAACAAAAAAATCAATTTCACATTGAAATAAAACCAATAAATCCGAAAATTAAAAATAAAATGCCGGAAAGTTTTTGCATTGCATTTTCAGAAATATGTTTATTTAAAAATTTACCAAAAATAATTGCAATAAAATCACATACTACCATTGCAGAAATTGCACCTAAAATAAGCGAAAATTTGTAATTTGAATATTGTACTCCAAGACCAATTGAGGCTAAAAAAGTTTTATCTCCAAGTTCTCCAATCATTATACACAACGCAATTAATATACAATAATTTATTCTTAAACTTGAGATCTTAGATAATAAACTCTCTTTAGAAGAGTCTTTCATTGTTAATTTTTCTTTTTTAGGAAGAAGAGTTAAAATTCCCATTAACACAAAAGAAGAATATGTAATTATTTCAATTAAATGATGCAAAAACTCATTTTTTAAAAGAGCTAAACCACTTCCAAATAAAATTGCTAAACCATGACTAAAAAAAGAACCAATAGCAACACCTAATAATATTTTAAAAGTTTTGTCTTTTCCAGAAAAAGATAAAACTAATAACTGAGTTTTATCTCCAAGTTCACTTATAAACACTATTGCAAATGATATAAAAAATGGATAAATAAATTCCATAAAATTGCACCTCTTTGATTTGATTTATATTCAAAAATGTAAATTCTATGTGAAATATTTATAAAAATATTGATATGAAAATAAGATAATGATAAGATAAGCAAAGTATAAAAGCATACGGAAACAAGAAAAAGGAGGAATCTAAAGTGATAGAGGTTAAAAATGTCACAAAAAAATATCCTAATATCAAAGCCGTTGATAATATCAGTTTTGAAATTAAAGATGGCGAAGTCGTTGGATTTTTAGGACCTAACGGAGCTGGAAAAACTACAACAATGAATATGATAACAGGATTTATTGAACCTACAGATGGTCAAATTATTATCAATGGATTTGACATTGTAAGAAAATCTAAAAAAGCCAAAAAACAAATTGGTTATATGCCAGAAGGAGTTCCACTATACACAGAACTAACTGCTAAAGAATTTGTAAATTACATGGCGGAATTAAGAGGCGTAAGATCAAAAGAAAGAAAGCAAGAAGTTGAAAAGGCTATAGAGGAAACAGGATTAAAAGATGTTCAAAACAAGTTGATTAGAAATTTGTCAAGAGGTTATAAACAAAGAGTAAGTATGGCAGGAGCATTAGTAGGAAATCCTGAAGTTATTATTTTAGATGAACCTACAGTGGGACTTGATCCAAAACAAATTACTGAAATTAGAAATTTAATAAAAGAGCTTGGAAAAAAACATACAGTAATTTTAAGTAGCCATATTTTATCAGAAGTAAGCCAAATTTGTGAAAGAGTAATTATCATAAACCATGGAAAAATTGTGGCAATAGATACTCCTGAAAACTTAGAAAATAAGACAAAAGAAAAAAATACAATATTAGTTACTGTTGAAGACACTAAAAACAATATGCCAAAACTAAAAGAAAAAATATCAGAAATAGAAGAAATAAAAATGATAAAAGATAATGAGGATGGCACAAAGCAATACTCTGTTACTTCAGCAGAAAATGTTGATTTAAGAAAGAAATTATTTGAAGTTTTACCAAAAGAAGAAATTACAATTTTTGAACTTAAGAAAGACGAATCAACACTTGAAGATGCGTTTATAAAATTAATTGATTCAGCAAAGCAAGAGCCTGAAGAAATAAAAGAAGAAAAGAAACAAAAAAAGCTTGAGAAAAAAGAGCAAAAGAAGAAAGAAAAAAATAAAAAAGGAGGAAAAGAATAATGTTTGCAGTTTATAAAAAAGAATTAAAAAGTTATTTTTTATCTCCAACAGGATATATAACAATAGGTTTATTTTTATTATTATTTAGCTTGTTCTTTTACCTAACAACAGTTAGTGTAGGTGGATATGATATGGGAAATTTATATTTTGCTACAGCAAGATATGGTTTACTCATTATCGTTCCAATTCTTACAATGAGAATGTTTGCGGAAGAAAGAAAAAATGGAACAGAACAATTATTACTAACATCACCTAGAAGTATTACAGAAATAGTACTTGGAAAATATTTTGCAGCAATTAGTGTAATTATAATAACTTTAATATTTTCACTTATATATTATGGAATTTTATGCTTTTTTAAGGCACCAAACCTTGTACCAACACTTGTAATGATACTAGGATTTTTATTAGTAGCAATGGCAGCAATTGCAATAGGAATGTTTATTTCTAGTTTAACAGAAAATCAAATTATTGCAGCAGTTATTACAATAATATTTTTTGTAGGCTCATGGTTCTTACCAAGCGTAAATGATAGCTTTTCTATTATTGATTTAATGAGCAATTATCAAAAATTTCCAGCTGGACTTATATCAATAACAGAAGTATTTAATTTGTTGGGAATTGCAATAATGTTTGTATTATTTACAATTATTATTATGCAAAGAAAAAAATCAGTAAAATAGAAAGGAGCTTAAAACATGGGAAAGAAATTTATAGAAATTATAAAAAAGAAATGGCTACAAAGTATTGCACTTACAATTTTGCTATTTGCAATTATAATATGTGCATTTTGGGCTATAAGCTACGGAATAAAGAAAGCTAATATTACAGACTTAGACTTTACAAAAGACAAGATTTACTCTATATCACAAGCAACAAAAGATAAGTTAGGAAACCTAGATCAAGAAATTACAATTTCAATATATAACATGTATGACTATGTAAATGATTTTGCATATAAATATGCAAATCTAAATAAGAATATCAAGGTTGAAAAACTAGATAATTTAACAGACAAAACAAGTTGGAAAACTGAATTTGGAGTTTCTGACGCATCATCATTCATTATGATAGAAAGCAAAACAAAATCTAAATTATTACAAGAAAGTGATTTATATACATATGACTATACCACATATGAACAAATAGATGTAACAGAAGAAGCAATAACAAATGCAATTTTAGATGTTACTACAAATGTAAAACCTAAAATCTGCTTTTTAACAGGACATAATTTATATAATGATGGATATTTTGAATATTTGGAAAGTTCATTAACTGCTGAGGCAAACGAAGTTGAGTTTATAAATTTATTAACTAAAGGAAGTGTACCAGAAGATTGCAAATTGTTAGTTATTACAGCACTAAAAGAGGACATTGACCAAAAAGAAAGAGATGAAATACTAAAATATATAAAAAATGGTGGAGAAATTTTATTATTATTAGATTCAAATTTAGGTAATATAAAAACTCCAAACTTCCAAAAAGTATTAGATGAATATGGAATAAAAAACTCAAACGGATTTATTATAGAAGGTGATAGCAACAAGATGGTATCAGGTGCACCTGTATACATAATAGAATCAATAAATACTAATTCTGAACTTGTAAAAAATGTTAATATGGAATTAAATGTGTGCATGATGACATCTGGTAAATTAACTTTTGCATCATCTGAAGAATTAGAAAAGAAAAATGTTACTATGGAAACTTTAGCAACTGCAAGTGATAAGGCGTTTTATAGAACAGATTTAACTTCAAGCAGTTCTAACAGAATTTCAAGCGATGAAGATGCTTCAGGAGCTACAGTTGCAGCAATGCTTACCAAAAAAATAAATGATGATAAAACATCAAAATTGATAGTATTTGCCAATACAGCTTTTGCTACAAATGCACAAATACCAATGGGAACATATTATAGATATGCAATAGAATTTTGCAATAATAAAGACGTATTATTAAATGCAGTATCATATTTGACTGAAAGAGAAGATAATATTACAATTCGTAAATCTGGTGAAACAGTTACAACATATGATGTTACAACTAGCCAATTAAGGACTATACTAGTGGTTATTATAGGTATTCCTATATTTATAGTTATTTTAGGAATTGTAATATGGCAAGTTAGAAGAAGAAAGAAATAATTTTAGGAGCTTCCTCATATATTTTATGAGGGAGCTTTTTTATGAGAGATATTTTGAAAACCATTTTTGTAATAATAGGTACAATGATAGGAGCAGGGTTTGCTTCAGGACAGGAAATTTATTTATTTTTTAATAGATATGGAACAATGGGAATTTTAGGTTTAATAATTTCTTGTGCATTAACAGGAATTATTATTTACAAAGTTTTTCAAATAGTAAAAAATAAAAAAATACATACATATTCAGAATTTTTAGAAAATATAAGTTCAAATAAAAAAATAAATAAGATTATGCAAATAATGATACAAGGATTTTTATTAGTATCATTTTATATTATGGTAGCTGGATTTTCAGCATATTTCAACCAAGAATTTGGAATTTTAATATACATACCTGCAGTAATAATGGCAATATTATGCTATATCACATTTTTAAACGACACAAAAGGGATAGTGTATATAAATACCATACTTATACCGCTCTTATGTGCTTTTATATTTTATCTAGGAATAAAAAATTTAGGTTTTACAAATACATATTTTGAAAATAATATTATTGTAAATTACCAGTGGGGCTGGTTATTTAGTAGCATATTATATGCAAGCTATAACAGTATCTTACTAGTTCCAATTCTAATAGAGCTGGGCAATTATATGAATGAAAAAAATAAGATAAAAAAAGTAAGCATATGGTGCGCAATTATTTTATCGGTAATTGGACTAATACTTTTCTTTTTGTTATTAAAAGGAATTAACTATGCTCAAAATTTAGAACTTCCTATGATACAAATAACTAAAGATTTTGGGAATATCCATTCAATAATTTATGGAATAGTAATTCTAATTGCAATATTCACAACTGCAATATCATCAGGATATGGATTTCTAAAAAGTTTGCCAAACAAACGATATAAAGTAGGAACAATAATAATATGCCTAACTTCCATTCTAGTAGTACCAATAGGCTTTTCAAACTTAGTAAATCTGCTATACCCAATATTTGGAGTATTAGGTCTTGTGCAAATATTCAAGATTTTGAGATTGAAACATTAAATAAACCACTTGTAATTTAATGCAAATTAGTATATATTTAACATATAAAAATAAAAAGGAATAAAACTATGGACAAAGTAATAAAATTTAGAAAAGATAGAAAGTTAAATAAGAAAAAAATATATATAATAATTGCAGTGTTCGTATTAGCTATAATTATAGCTACCATAATGGTTATATATAATTCAAACAAAAACTTTAGAAATTTTATGGATAAATACATTTTTCGTAAGGATGTAACAGAAGAAAATGTTCCAACAATTGACATAGATTATAAATCAAATACCAATATATTTACATATGGAAAATATATTTGCATATTAGCTGAAAATACTTTAAATGAATATAGTGCTTCAGGAAAAAAAGAAAAAGATGTAAAAATTGAAATAAATAATCCTATTTATGATGTAGAAGGAAGATATTTAGCAATAGGTGAAAATAATGGACAAAGATTATATTTAATATCAGAAGACCATGTTATATGGGAAAAAAGTGTAGATGGAAATCTAGATAAAGTTACAGTTAACAAAAATGGATATGTAAGTGCAATAGTAACAGGAACTACATATAAATCTGTGATTATTACATATGACGAAAAAGGAAATGAGTTATTTAAAACATATTTGTCAAAAACAATTGCAGTAGATGCTTGCGTATCACCGGACAATGCAGAATTTGCTTATGCAGAAGTAAATAATTCAGGAACAACAATACAATCGAATATAAAAATAATATCAATAAAGGACGTAAAAGAAAAAAATACAGAACCAAAATATGAGTATAATGCAGTACAAGGCAGTCTAATTTTAAGAATTAAATATCAAGATAAAAGTAGACTAATATGTATGTATGATGATAGTATTCATAAATTTGAAACGGGTGTGGATGTGGAGCTTACAAAATTAAATGAAGATAATCCTAAAATCACATTTGCAGACATAGAACTTAGTAATTATGTATTTAGAACATATGAAAAATCGACCAGTTTATTTAGTGCAGACACTATTATAGAGATGCAAAATACCTCAAATGGAAAAGAAAATGTATATACTATCGAGGAAGTAGCAAAATCAGTTGTATCAAACAACAATGTAATAGCAGTTAACCTAGGAAATGAGGTATACTTTGTTGAAACAAATGCTTGGCTTATAAAAAGATATTCATCTTCACAGGTAATAGAAAAAATTATACTAGGAGATGGAGTGGCTGGAATTATTTACAGTGATAAAATTGAAATAGTTAATTTATAGGAGGTTATAATGAGTATAATAATTGATTTAGTAATAATTGCAATAATTGCGTTATGTGTTTTAGTAGGATATCATAAAGGATTAACAGGATCACTTTTAAAAATAGTATCATTTGTACTAGCATTAATAATTGCTTTTATATTATTTAAACCAATTTCCAACTTCATAATTGATAAAACAGATTGGGATGAAAACTTGGAACAAGCAATTAGACAAAGTATTTTAAAAGACGAAGAAAAAACAAATGATGAGACACAAAAAGAAAATATGCCAGAAGTTATTACAGATTATATAAATAATGCAGTAGAAAAAGCTGGAAACGAAGCTAAAACAGCAATAGTAGATTCAACAGCAAGAGAAGTAGCAATTATGATTATAAACATTGCTGTAGCAATTGCACTATTTATAGTTAGTAAAATAATATTACTATTAGTTAAAGGATTAGCTAATTTATTAACGAAATTACCTGTAATTAAACAGTGTGACAAATTAGGTGGAATTATATTTGGAATATTACAATCTCTAGTAATAATTTATGTAGCTTTAGCAATAATTTCATTTGCGAGTCCAATGATGAGTGAAACAGGAATTATCGAAGGACTACAAAAATCATACATAGGAAGCACAATGTATAACAACAATTTGTTATTAAAAATTATATTTTAAAATTTGACTAAAAATCTTGCTATTTGGCAAGATTTTTGTTATTATTAAGATTGTAAAATATTTTAGAAAAAGGTGAATAAATTGAAACAAACGAAGAAGAAGAAAAAAGGAATAGGAAAGAAGATATTATTAGTATTAGTATTGCTTTTATTAGTAATAGGAGGAATATTTGCATATAAAGTACATAAAAACGGTGGAGGATTAAAAGGACTATTAGCTACTGCAGTTGGTCATGATCAAGAAACAGTTAAAACATTACCTAAAATTTACGCTGTATTATTGGGTCAAAGCCAAAACTTGACAGATACAATAATGGTAGCAGAATATGATCCTCAGAAACAACAAGCATCTATATTATCAATACCAAGAGATACATTTATAGGAAATAACAAAAATACAGCAACACCTTGGGACAAGATAAATGCTGTATATCAAACAGGTCCAGAAAATGTTTTAAAAGAAATAAATGAATTAACAGGGTTAGATATAAAATATTATATAAAAGTTGATACAGAAGCATTTAAAGCATTAGTTGAGGCAATAGGTGGAGTAACATTTGATGTTCCAATAGACATGAAATACACAGACAAAAAACAAGGACTATATATAAACTTAAAAGCAGGAGTTCAAAAATTAGATGGAGACAAAGCAGAACAAGTAGTTAGATTTAGACATAATAGTGATGGTTCTACATATCCAGCAGAATATGGAATCGAAGACATAGGAAGAATGAAAACTCAAAGAAACTTCCTTAAAGCTTTAGCAAAACAAACATTAAAAATAGAAAACATATTTAAAATAAACGAATTTATTGATATAGCAAAAAAATATGTTGAAACTAATATTAGCTTTGATGTTATTAAAGACTATGTTCCATATATAGCAGAATTCAATTCAGACAATTTAAGAACAGAGCATTTGCCAGGTCAATCTGAAAAATGCAATGGATGGTGGATGTACACAGCAAATGAAAGCAAAACAGCAAAATTAATAGATAAGATGTTTTTAAATCCAGAATTACAAGATGAAGAAATAGACACAAGCAGTGTTGATACTACTGGAATTGATAAAGAAAAAATAAAAATAGAAATTTTAAATGGTAGTGGAAGCAGTGTTAAATTAGAAAGAATAGAAAATAGATTAAAAAAAGCAGGATATACTGATATTACAACAGAAGAAACTTCAAATGTTGATAATAGCGTTATTATAAATAGGGGAGACGTTGAAAATTCGGCAATTGAAGAATTAAAATTATTAGTACAAACTCAAACAGTATCTGTTGGAGAAAGTACAGATGTTAATATTACAATTATTTTAGGAAAAGATAAATAAAAAAGGGGCACTAAATTTAATTTAGTGTCCTTTTACTTTAAATTACTAAATTGTGTAAATTTATAATTTCCACCTTTAGATTTCTTTTTATATGTTTTTTTCTTTTTCTTCTTAGATGGTTTTAGAAGTAAGAATAATAAATATAAAACAATAATAATTAGCATAACTCTAAGTAATATTGGTAAAAAGCCTGAAGCAATAACTTGAGTCTCTGCAATTAAATCAGAAGAATATTCTTCACCATCATAGGAATAAGTTATTTTTCCAACCACACTATTAGTTGCAATAGGTGCTTTAAGTTTTTTATCTATGTTAATTTCAGGAGTTAGAGTAGAAATATCAAGTTTTTTATCAGCGAAAATCTTTATATCATCTTTTACAAGTACGTTCAGATTTTGAGTTTCTTTTGTGGCTCCATAAACTGTAACCTGCTGCAAAACACTATTTTTCTCATTTAAAGTTTTTATCGAATAATTATCGAAAGCATAATCAAATAAAGTTTTACAATCTAAATATCTTTCACTTAAGCCTTTGCTAGTAGATTTTCCGCCAAGAACAACCAATAAAACTTCAAAGCCATTTTTCTTTGCAGAAGCAACGATACAGTTACCAGCTTCACCAGTATATCCGGTTTTTACACCAGTAGTGCCTTCATAATAGTATCTACTATATGTACTTAATAAATCATTAGTATTATTAAAAATTCGGTCTGTCTTATTGTATTTATTAGTAGTAGGCAAAGTAAATTGCTTAGTACTAACAATCTTTCTAATAGTCTCATTTTTCATGGCATATTGTCCCATTAAAGCCAAATCATAAGCTGTAGAAGTATGATTTTTGTTATGAATACCATTAGGATTAACAAAATGAGTATTTTTGCAACCAAGTTCTTTAGCCTTTTTATTCATCAATTTAGCAAATTCTTCAACACTACCAGAAATATGCTCAGCTAAAACAATTGCAGCATCATTTGCAGAAGGAATCATAAGAGCATATAAAAGTTGCTCAATAGTAAGTTCCTCGCCTTCTTTTAAACTAGCATGAGTGTAATCATAAGGAATTGAATAAACAGCATTGTGACTAACAGTTGCAACATCATCAAGTTTGCAATTTTCAACAGTTAAGATAGCAGTCATAATTTTAGTAGTACTTGCAGGAAAGCTTACCTCATTAGCATTCTTTTCATAAAGAATTTTACCAGTACTAGTTTCCATTAAAATAGATGATGGACAATAAGTCTTTAAATCACTATCAGCAAAACAAGGAGGTGCAAAAATGATGAACAGTATTAAAAATATAAAAATAAAAAGCGTAAACTTGAGTTTTTTCATGAAATTTCTCCTATAAATTTATTATATTAAATGTCAAATATAAATATATATTAAAACTGAAAAAAATTCAAGTTTTAGAAAGGATATTATGATAGAAAATTTAAATAAAAAACAAAAAATAATTATAGGAATTGTTATACTAGCTGTAATTGTTGGAATAGCAACATATTTCATTATAAAAAATAACCAATATGAAGAATTTGATATGAATGATTTTGTAAAGACAGATACAGAAGAATACAAAGGAGACACAATAATAGTGCATATAACAGGAGAGGTAAAAGAACCGGGAATAAAAGAACTGCCGGATGAAGCAAGAATTGCAGACGCAATAGAAGCAGCAGGAGGAGTTACAGAAAATGCAGACTTAGACGAAGTCAACTTAGCATTTGTGCTATCAGATGGACAAAAAATATATATCCCCAACAAAAACGAAAAAGAAATAAGTGGAGAAAAAGTGTATATAACGGCGGGAAGCGGGAACAATGTAATTGTAGAAGATAAAGTTGAAAGAGGGAAAAAGCAAAAAGTGAATATAAATGAAGCGAAACAAGAAGACTTTGAACAATTACCTGGAATAGGTCCATCAATAGCCAAGAAAATAATAGAATACAGAGAACAAAACGGCAAATTCACATCAATAGATGAACTACAAGAAGTAAAAGGAATAGGAGAATCAAAATTTGAAAACATAAAGGAATATATAATGGTAAAATAGCATAAAATTGTAGTGTGAGTGAAGCAAAAAGCTGAGCTCATGCTACAAAATCAAGAATTTTTACGGATATGTATTGACAATACTAAAAAAAAGAAGTATACTAATAAAGGTTAAAAAAACTAAATACATCGCGGGGTGGAGCAGTTGGCAGCTCGTCGGGCTCATAACCCGAAGGTCCCAGGTTCGAGTCCTGGCTCCGCAACCAAAGTTATAGCAAGTCTTTCAGAGATTTGCTATTTTTTATTTTACCCCTAAAAAGTGTCATTTGGGGAAATTTTGGGGAAGAAATCCTCACAAACCATTGATATATCTAATAAAATTTCAGTAAAAGACTATGGAAAACCAAAAATATATTTAGTAGTCTTTTACTATTATTTTATCGTGAAAAGTTTAATGACTTTAGTGAAAAAAGATTTTTATTGACGTCCAGGTAGTAACAGATTTTCTAATGCAAATCCAGCAGTTTTATTATGAGCAATAATTGGATGTACATAGAAATTTAATGTTGTTGTTAATTGTGCGTGTCCAAGTCTTGCTGATACTATTGGGACTTCAATATTTTGAGCTATGAGTAAGGTCGCATTTGTGTGCCTTAACCCATGAAAGTTAATTACAGGTAGTCCAATTTGTTCTACAAATTTTACAAACCACTTACTAATAGTAGAAGGATGCATTGGCTTGCCATCTGCTTGTACAAATAACCTATTAGAATCAATCCATAATTCGCCACAGAACTCTTTTTGATTGTCATACCATGATTTATACTCTTCAAGTAATGAAACAACGAAATCTGGTATTCCAACTTCTCTAATAGAGCTTTCTGTTTTTGGTGTTTTAGTAAATACACCTTTTTCTGCTAAATACTGACTAGAACGATTAACGCATACAATTCCATCTTTAAAGTTTATATCATTCCATTCAAGTCCCATAAGCTCTCCAAGTCTAACTCCAGTAAATAGTGTTAATAGGATAGCAACTTTATATTTGATTTGATCCTCTGTAAGTTCCATTAAGTTAGAAACTAATGCTTTACTTTGTTCATCATCATAGTATCTTCTTTTAGGTTTTCTAGTTTTAGGTGGTTGAACACGTTCAGCAGGATTTGCTAATATTAATTGCCAATAGACTGCTTTTTGTAACATAGCATGAAGAAGTCTGTGATGTTCTGCTATAGTTTTTGATGATAAAGGTTTTCCTGTCTTTTTACCATTGTTATTTTTTCTTCTTACTATTTGAGTATCTTTACTTAATAAATCATAGAATTGCATTATGTCAGTAGGTTTAATCTTATCTACATGAAAATGTGAAAAGTAAGGTATAATTCTACTATTTAGCATTCCTAAATATCTAATATATGTTGAAGGGGCAAGCTCTTTTTCTCCATAATCTCTTTTCCATATTTCGACAAAATCTTCAAATTTTAGAGATTTTCCTTCAATATATAAGCCTTTTTCACAATCAGCAACGAATTTAGCAAGTTCTATTTTAGCTTCCTTCATACTTTTGCAATGAACGGTTTTAGTTTTCTTAATAGGTTTTCCTTTTAAATTGTATCCAACACATTTGACTAATCTGTAACTATCTCCTTTTCTTTTTTCAATACTCCCAGCCATTACCTTTTTCACCTCCTTTCAGGCATACCTATGGGTGGGAGGGAGAATATATTAATTAAGTTTTAACTTAATCTTTAAAAATATTTAATATTTCATCTGAGCTTTTTTTGTTGTTATATATATCAAATAATATAGGATTCATTCCGTCTGCTTCATCGAGATGTTCTTTTAATTGTTTTATAGAATGAGTTTCTTGTTTTATATCAAGAATTAACTGATTTAAGCATTTATCAAGTTCTTCTTTATCATTTATTGATTTCATAGAAATGGCACAATTTACTAAAGTATTACTGAATGTATTAACAATCTTTACTATACATGAATTTGATTTATTAAAAAATTTAGTATAATCTCCTGTAATAATCTTTAAATTAGTTATGCTAGTTGAAAATTCATTTTGAATAATGCTCTTTACCTTTTCAATAGATGCATTTGGAATATTTAATGTTGTTTTTATCATCAATATGTTCCTATAAATACGCAAAATTTCTTCAAAGATTTTACTTATGATATTTCTTTTAAAGTCTAAATATTCAGCAATATAAATAAAAAAGGTTATACCTAAACTTATATAAATATCTTGGAAAATATTAAATATAGTATCATTTATTAATGAAAAATGAGCAAGTATTAATTCTATAGTAACTAGTAAAACAATACTTAATATTATTATTTGTATTAAAAATTTTCTAGTTTTCATATTTACCTCCTTTATCAGTTTTTATCTAACCATTTATCAAATTCTTCTTCTGTTTGTATTCCTTTTTTTATATTTTGTATATATTGTTGTGCTTCTTTTTTCCAATTATCATAATCTTCTTTTGTATATATATCAGGATTCCTTTTTAATAATGTGGCTTTATTAGCAAAGGTATTTCTATATTTTTTATATACAGGATTTTCTTCTTCCTTTCTTTTTTGTTGCAATTGATTTCCAACTTCTTTACATGTCTTACCTTCATAATAGATATTGTCGCAAAAGAATGTATTAGATTTAGTTGTAAGGAAATATCTGTGACAATTTTTACATTGCCTAATTAGTTCATTGTTATTTATAACTAAATTGTAAAGTGAAATATAAAATACTGTGTATATGTTTTGTGTTAGTATGCCATTATCACTAGATATTTTGTTACCGTTGGCATCGAGCTTTTTTATTTTCTTGATTAGTTCAGAAGTATTCTTATGTTTTAGACTATCTGCATATACTTGTGAATATTCAAAATTAAATGAGCCATAATGTTGATAGCTACTTGAAAACTTGTCTAATTCATTTTTGTACTCTTCATAAAAAATATAAAATTTCTGCTTTAGTGTAAGAGATTCAATTTCTTTATCATTGTTATATCCATAAAGAATATTTACAAAATCAGTAAACAAGTTCTGCATATAAATAATTTCATCTTTGCTGGAGGTATAAGCTTTTTTAGCGAGAGAAATTATTATATTTAAATCGGTTAATTCATCTATTTTGATATCTTTCATATCAGAATCATCGAATGAATCTATAAACATTCCAAAGTATTTTGTAAAAAATACAATAAAATCATTAAATTTATTAAAATCTAGATTTAGAAATTCTATCAACAATTCTCCATTTATATTAATAAGAGCGTTGGAATCTATAACAAAGTATCCTGTTTGCTTACTTATATTATCATTTGTAGTAATATTCCTTAATTCATCTGGAGCTGTATATTTAAAATCATTTAATTTAGCTTGATATTTTTTTGATAAAGCAACTGTTTCTTCTTCAGATGGATTTTTAAGCTTTAATAATGCATTCCAGAATTCAGTATTAATCTTATCATTATATGCAAGAGCTTCTTGCTCCTCTTTACTATAAGTTTCTTTTATGTATTTTTCTGTATCATTTGCGGAGTTTTCTGTTTCTGCAAAAGCTACAGGTATTCTATAAGGTATAGGTGTATATAAAATTGATTTTAAACTTAAGCCTTGATAATGATTACTGGCAATAGAATAAATTTTTATATTTTTATCAAAATCTGATTTCTTCATTTTCATCTCCTGTTAACAATTAATTGTTTGTAAATGTATCTAAATTATTGTTTTCAAAGATTCATCAAGGTACTTTACAAAACTAACTATTGTTATTATAATTTAATTGTTAGCAAAAGTCAAGTGCTAAATACAAAAAAATAGGAGGTGATTTTATGGAATTATAAAAAGTACAAAGGACAACACTAACAATGAAAGAAGCAGCAGAGTATTTAGGAGTTTCTTACTGGTTAATTAATCAATTAGTAAGAAGAAAAGAAATACCATGCTCCAAAGTTGGTGGAAAATTCTTGTTTAGAGTACAAGTATTGGATGAATATTTAAGTACCAAAGAGCAAGAATCAGTAAATTACTAATGTAATAGAAAGCGAGGAAAGGAGGATATGTATGATATTCAGTGGTTCAAACTAGAAAAGAACATTTTCTGTAATAGAAAAATCCAATTGCTTTTAGGACTTAATGATGGAGATACATACTTTAGAATATGGATACAATTATTATCATTAGCAGTAGAATGTGGAGATGGTGGAAGATTAATAATTGGAAATAATCCTATTTCTATTAAAGAATTTTCGAAAATTATGGGAAAATCTTCGAAAAAAATGAGCAAAATATTGGAAAAATTTCTAGAATTAGAAATGCTTAAAAAGGAAGAAGATGTATTTGTTATAAAAAATTGGAACAAGTACCAAAGCCTTGATAGACAAGAAGATTATTTAATTAAAAATCGTGAAAGACAGAGACGTTTTAGTGAAAAATTAAAAAAAGAACAAGAAAAAACTAACGTTAGTCTAACGTTAGATAACGCAACAGAAGAGAAAAGAGAAGAAAAGATAACAAAAGAAATAAGAAAAGAAGAAAATATAAGAGAGGAGGAAAACAATGGATTTAGAGAATACAAATTGTGATGAAGTTATACACAATAGATTTAAAAGATGTGAATTTTGTGGTAAAGAATTACAACCAATAGGATTTGATTATCTATATGTAAATATTTCTGAAGATAGTATTGAATATAAAAGATGTGATTGTAGTAAATCTAAAGAGTATTGGAAAGAAATAGACAATAAAGAATATGAACAGCAAAAAAGAAATAGAATTAGAAATATTATAAATACAATCTACAAACAAAACTATATAGGAAGAAAATTTCAAGAAATGAATCTAGAAAACTTTTATTTTGACTCTAATAATAAGTATGTATTAGATGTTGTAAATGATTATATCAATAAGAATAAAGACACAATGAAATCCGATAGTCTGATAATAATGGGCAAGTCAGATGCAGGTAAAACACATCTAGCAGCTGCTATTGCAAACAAGCTAATAGAGAACAATAAAATTGTTTTAATGGAGAGATTAACTAACCTATTGGATAGAATAAGAGAAACATATGAGAATAATACTAAATCGGAAAATGAATTAATAGAGATTTATTCAAATGCTGATATGCTTATAATAGATGATTTAGGGACAGAGAAAATTAGTAATTGGGCATTAGAAAAATTATATACAATAATTCAGAACAGATATGAAAATGGATTGCCAATTATTATAACAACTAGGTTTAACAAACATGGATTAATTGAAAGATTTTGTTATAGTAAAGATCCTGATTTAGTAGATGCAATAATATCAAAATTGTATCAAATGTGCTTTGGAATAAAACTAAAAAGCACGAAAAAAGAGTTAGTATAAAGTCGGCAAACTTAAAAATACTAACCCAATCAAGTTAAATATATTTTAATATAAAAAATAAAAAAAGTAAATAGAAAGAGAGGAATAATTTATGATAAAAGGAATAGAATTTAAAAATATACCAGTAGAAAAAATTAAGATAGGAGACGAAGAATTTAAACCAAAAGATAGAGATTTTTATGAAAATTGGTTACAAAGAATAAAAAAGGATGGAATTAAAAAGCCATTTCTTGTTACCAAAATAGGAGAATATTATATGCTATATAATTGCTTAAATAAATTTACTATTGCAAAAATTATAGGACTTAAAGAGGTTCCATGTAAAATTATAACCAACAAAATGATGAACTATAGAATAAAACAATTAAACTTTTCTAGAAGAGATCATAAACTAAAAGAAATCGAATTATAAAATAAAAAGTACCTGGATTAGAATAATCCAGGTACTTTTTTCTGTCTTATTGGGAAATGAAATGGAACGATTAATGTACCTAAATTGGTGCATTAAAATTTAGATAAAGTCAATTTCTTGTCCTAGCAAGCAATGAATTTGGGAGACCGAAAAATTGATTTCTTGTCCCAGCAAGCACTGAAACTGGGAGACCGAAAATTCTGCTCTGCTCAAATTCGATTCGATGGGATGAAATCCCAATCCCTTTAATAATATTCGAATTATAAACTAAAACAAAAGAACTATTGAGTTATTAACAATTTTATTGTGAAATTAAGAGAATAAAAATATATGTAAAATTAACCATAAATCACTAAAAAGAAACGAAAAATAAAACTGTAAATAAAAAACAGTTAAAAAACTTGACAAGATTTAAATTATATGTTAATATAATTTTGCGAATGAAAAAGCACAACATATAAGTTAGGTATATGTCGTGCTTGAGCAACTTAATGCTATTTATCTTTTCACTAATAGTATACATTTTTTAGAAGAAAATGTCAAGTTGCTCTAATTTGCAAGTTTTGAAGTATAGGAGGAACAAGACATGGTATATGTTGACAAAGTTCATTATAAAAAAGATGAACATGGATGCAAAGTAATAGCCAAAATGAAATGGACAAATAATAAAAATGCTTGGGCTACAAATGAATGTACGAAAGATGAAATGATTAAATTTATTAATCAAAATCCAAATTCTGCACAAACTAAATATTTACGAAATGGCTACTGGAGAACGGGAGAAGATATAAGAGTTATAAATAACAAATATCTAAGAACCGATGCTAATAAAATAGAAAAAGATAATTTAGGAGAGCTTCCAGAATATTAAAATAAAGTAGCATCCTAACTGCTACTTTTGTTTTTAGGAGGTAAGTATGAAAAAAAAATTAAAAGATGTTGCTGAAATTATTTTTTGTATACTCGAAAAGGGAAATGAAGAAAAAAAATTATTAACACCTGCTAATTTATTAGAAAATAATCAAATATCTACTGTTAATAAAGATGATAAGTTTAAAAAAGATAAGTCGGTAATAATCAAAAAGGATGATATTTTATTAAAAAGAATTAATCCAACATATATTAACTACATAGAAGATATTGGTGAAGATATTTATGCAGGAAATAATCTTATTATAATTAGAGCTAAAGAGATTAATGCGAAATATTTAGCAGCTATATTAAATATGAATATTGAAAAATTTGTTAAAAAGAATTCTGTTGGAGCAATTATTCCATCTATAGGTAGAAAAGAAATAGAAGAATTTGATATTGAAATATGTAATGAAAAAAAACAAGATTTGTTAGGGCATTATTGGATGAAAACTATAGAAAAGAGAAAACTTGAATTAAAAAAAATAGAGTTAGAAAAACAAAAGAGTATGGTAGTAATTAAAAATTTTATAAATGAAATAGGAGGAAATAAAAATGACTAATTTAGAGGATATCAAAAATGCATTGTGGGCAGGTGCAAACACATTTAGAGATAGCATAGATGCTGCTAATTATAAAGATTATGTATTATCAATGCTATTTGTAAAATATTTAAGTGACACATATAAAGAAAGTGTTGAAAAGTTAAAAAAAGAGTATTCAGGAATAAGATTAGAGAGACAAATAGAAAACTTACCGTTTTGTTTAAAAAAGGAACATACTTTTGAATATATAGATGAAAATAAATATGCGAATGATATAGGAACCAAAATTAGTGAAGCATTAATAGGAATAGAAAGTTCTAATCCAATTTTAGCAGGAATTTTTAGAGGAATTGATTTTAATAGTGAAGCCAATCTTGGGAAAAAAGAACAAAAAAATCCAATGCTTAGAAACTTAATTGAGGATTTTGAAAATTTAGATTTGAGACCAAGTATGATTCAAACAAATGGCGAACAGGTGCCTTCTGATGTAATTGGAGATGCATATGAATATATGATAGGGGAGTTTGCTACAATGGCAGGAAAGAAAGCAGGGTCTTTCTTTACTCCACAGGAAGTTTCAGAGATTATGGCTCAAATAGTTAATCCACAATCGGGAGATAGAATTTATGATCCAACATGTGGATCAGGTTCACTATTAATAAGAGCTGCAAGAAAAGGTGGTTTTAACAATGTACAAATTTACGGACAAGAAGTAAGTAGTTCTGCAATTTCCATGGCTAGAATGAATATGTTTATTCACGATATCAAGGATGCAAAAATTGCATGGGGTGATACGCTTGCTAATCCTCAGCATCTTGATAGTGACGGAAATTTGATGAAGTTTGAATGTATTGTAGCTAATATGCCTTTTAGTAAAGATAAATGGGCAGCTGGTTTTAATCCAGGAGGAGAAGTTTCTACTGAAAACGATAAAAATAGAAAAAAAGTAGAGTTTAAAATGGAACCATCACTTGATAAGTTTCATAGATTTGATTATGGAATTCCACCATCAAGTAAAGGAGACTGGGCTTTTTTAATGCATATGATTGCAAGTATGAGTGGAAATGGTAGAATAGCAGCGGTAGCTCCTCATGGGGTTTTATTTAGAGGAGCATCAGAAGGGAAAATCAGAACAGAAATAATCGAAAAAAATTTAGTTGATGCAGTTATAGGATTGCCAGAGAATATTTTTTATGGAACATCAATTCCAGCATGCATCTTAGTTTTTAAGAAGGGAAAAAGAAATTCAGATATTTTATTTATTGATGCATCTAAAGAATATGGAAAGGAAAAATCAAAGAATAAATTAGCGCCTAGCAATATTAAAAAGATTGTAGAAACATATAAGAAATATATTGATGGTGTAAATGTAGAAGAAGAAAAATATAGCCATGTTGCTTCTATAGAAGAAGTTAAAGATAATGATTATAACTTAAATATACCTAGATATATAGAAACATATGAAGAGGAAAAAATTATAGACATAGAAAAAATAAATGTAGATATAGATTTACTCAGAAAACAAATTGCTATTACAGAGAAAGAAATTGATAAATGTTTAAGGGAGCTAGGAATATGAATGAAGAAGTTAGAAAAAGAATTGATTTAATAAAAAGAAATATTTTACCAAACAATTATAAGAATACATCCATTGGAATTGTACCTGATGATTGGATTGAAAACAAATTAGAAAATATCGGTTTTTTTTCAAAAGGAAAAGGAATACCAGGATATGAAATGCAACAAACAGGAAAACCATGTATAGGATACGGAGATATATATACTAAATATTCATATATATGCGAAAAACCAATTAATCATATAAGTGATGAAGTAGCAAAAGAAAGTACAAAAATAAAAAAAGGAGCATTACTATTTACTGGATCAGGAGAAACAGCAGAAGAAATAGGAAAATGCATATGTTATGAAGGGAATGAAGATGCATATGCAGGTGGAGATATTATAATATACAATAGTGATGAAGTGGATGGTGGATTTATTTCATTTCAAAATGGAACACAAAAAATAATTAAAATTAAAGCTAAATTAGCACAAGGACACTCTGTCGTACACATATATGAAGATAACATAAAAACTATTCCAATTGTTTATCCATCGAATAAAGTGGAACAAAAAAAGATATCTGATTTACTAAAAAAATGGAATAATTTAATTAATAATCAAAAAGAATTGATAACTAAAATTGAAGAGCAAAAAAAATGTGTGTTTGATAAAATACTAAAGCCAAAACAATCATGGAAAGAGATACCTTTAAAGGAAATATTGAAAGAAAGAAAGGAATATGCAAAAAAAAGCGATGTATATCCACATGTTACTTTATCAATAGATGGAATATATAAAAAAGGTGAGAAATATAATAGAGATTTCCTAGTTAAGGATAAAGAAAAAAACTATAAAGTTACACATAAATATGATTTATGCTATAATCCAGCAAACTTAAAATTCGGAGTTATATGCTTAAATACATTTGGAGATGCAATTTTTTCTCCAATATATGTTACCTTTGAAATAAATAAAAAGTATAATCCAGATATATTAGAGGCTATTTTAACAAGTAGCGGATTTTTAAGTAAAGTGAGAAAATATGAAGAAGGAAGTATATACGAAAGACAAGCTGTAAAGCCTAATGATTTTATAAAAGGAAAAATAAAATTGCCAGTAAATGATGAAGAACTAGATAGAATTGTAAAAGTAATTAATTTGTATAATGAAGAAATAAAAATGCAGAAAGAAAAGTTAGAATTAATAGAAAATCAACAAAAAACAATGATAGAATTATTAACATTGGGAGTAGTAAGAGTAATATAGGTTTTAGATAGGGGGCTAAAAAATGCCAAATCATTTAATTTTTAATGAAAGACCAGAATGTCAAGATAGATTGATAAAATTTCTAGAAAATATGGGGTATACTTATGTTTCGAGAAGTGAGGCAGAAAATAAAAGAGGAAGATTATCAAATGTAATTTTTGAAGATGAATTAATAAGATTCTTAAATAAACAAACATACAAATATAATGGATATGAGTTTAATTTCTCAGGAGAATCAATTTCTAAAGCTGTTAAAGCTTTAGATTCATCTTTATTGCAAGGCTTAAGTTTAGCAAGTAAAGAAGTTTATAATTTATTGACATTAGGTATAAGTTTAGAAGAAGATATAACTATAGATAAGGATATGCCTGTTAGACAATCTTTTGATTTGCAATATATAGATTTTGAACATCCAGCTGAAAATATTTGGCAAGTTACAGAAGAATTTAGTGTTGAAAGAGCAAATGGACAATACTGTAGACCAGATGTAGTATTAATGGTTAATGGGATTCCGCTAGTTGTGATAGAATGTAAAAAATCTAGTATAGACATAAAAGAAGGAATATTACAAAATGTAAGAAATATGATGCCTGATTATATACCTCAATTATTTAAATATAGCCAACTAGTATTATCTGTAAATCCAAATAAAGTAGCATATGGAACTACTGGCACAAAAGCAGATTATTTTGTTGAATGGAGAGAGGATGAAAATAATTATGATTGGCAAAAAGAAATGTGCTTGAAATGTTCACCTGATGGACAAATATTAGAACAAGATAAGATTTCGGTGTCACTATTAGAAAAAAATAGATTACTAGAAATAATAAAATATTTTATTATTTATGATAGTAATATAAAAAAAATTGCAAGACATCAACAATACTTTGCTGTAAAAAATGCTATAAATAGAATTAACGAAAATGATAAAAGTGAACTTAAAGGTGGAGTAATTTGGCATACACAGGGAAGTGGAAAATCATTAACAATGGTTATGCTAGTTAAGATGATACAACTAAAAAAAGCAAAGGAAATACCAAGATTCATTATTGTTACTGATAGAATTAATCTAGATAAACAAATTAGAGATAATTTTGCAAATTCTCAAATGGAACCAGTTAGAGCAGGGACAGGAAAAGGTTTGAAAGCATTATTAAAAGATAAAAGTAACATTGTAATTACTACTTTAATTAATAAATTTGAGACCGTATGTAAAAATCATTATCTAGAAGCTGATAGCGAAAAATTTTATGTTCTTATTGATGAAGCACACAGATCACAGTATAATTCGATGTATAACTACATGAGAGAAGTTTTACCAAATGCAACATTTATTGCATTTACTGGGACACCATTAATATCATCAAAGAAGAAAAATACCTATAAAAAATTTGGAAGTCCAATACATAATTATACGATGAAACGCTCAATTGAAGATAAAATTACTGTACCTTTAGTGTATGAAGGAAGAAAAGTAAAACAAAATGATCCTTCAGATACTATTGATGCATATTTTGATAGTTTGACAGAAAATTTAGATGAAGATATTAAAAAGAAATTAAAAGAAAAATATAGTAAATTTACTAAGTTAGCAATAGCAAGTAGCCGAATTAATTTACTAGCTTTTGATATATATGACCATTTTGTAAATTATTGCATACCAAAGAGATTGAAAGCTATGGTTGTATGCTCTTCTAGAGGAGCAGCAGTTGAAATGTTTGAAGTTTTAAAGAATATGAAGGCAGCAAATCCAAGAGTAGTAATAACATTTGGAGATAAAGAAGAAGGCGAAAATGATGAAAATAGCCCTTCTGCTATAAGGAAAATTAATGAATATCATGCTAAAATGGTAAAACCTTTATTTGGAGATAATGATGAAAAATATGATGAGAGTGTATGTGATAATTTTAAAAATCCAGAGGGAGAAATAAACATTCTTATAGTAAAAGATAAACTTTTAACTGGATTTGATGCACCAGTTGCAGGAGTATTATATATTGACAAGCCAATGCAAGAACACAATTTACTTCAGGCAATTGCACGTGTAAATCGTGTTTATAGGGGAAAAGATTTTGGGTTAATAGTAGATTATTGGGGTGTTTTTTCAAAATTAAATAAAGCAATAGATATGTATAATGATGCGGAATCTAAATTTAACGAATATGATAATGAAGATATAGAAGATGCAATATTTGGGCCAATTGATGAGAAAAATAAAATAGAGGAATCAAATAGAAAGTTATGGAAGTTATTTGAAGGTTTATCTGAAACAGCTACATCGAATGAGTGGCAACTTATGCTTAAAGATGAAATAGTAAGAAAAGACTTTTATATGAAATTAAAGGATTTTGCTAATAGATTAAATTTAGCGTTAACAAATAGAGAAATATTTACTGAAGTAGGTATTGATGGAATAGAAAAATATAGGCAAGATTATTTATTTTTTAAAAAGCTGAAAAATGCTGTTATAGTCAGATATGATGATCAAATAGATTATTCACAATATGAAGAAGGAATAAAAAATTTAATAGATACTTTTGTAAATGCATCAGAGGTTACACAAATTATTTCTCCTGTTTCTATAGGAGATGAAAAAGAAATGAAAAAATTATTAAATTCGATGGATTCAAATGAAGCTAGAGCAGATGCAATAAAAACTAGGATAGAATCAGAATTAAAACAGATTAGATATGATGATCCAATTCTATATGAAGAATTTTCAACTAAAATTAAAAAGACATTAGCTGAATATGAACAAAATAGAAACTCGGATAAATATTATGAAAATATGGAAATTATGGCAGATGATTTTAGAAATGGTAGAATTTCAAGAGATTATCCATCTAAAATAGCTAATGACAGTGATAGTAAGGCATTTTATGGAGCAATAGTTACAATATTAAAAAATAAAAAAATTCTCAATGTCTCAGAAGAAATTGAAGAAATAATATCTGATTATTCTATAAAAATAAGAAAAGCAATAGCAGATAATACAAAAAGGGATTGGAAAAATAATGAAATGGTTCATAAGGCAATACATAGAATACTAGATGATTATTTATTTGAAATATTTGATGAAATTAATATTGAAGTAAACAATGATAATATTCATATTATAGATTTAATGATTGATGAAATAATGAAAATTGCAATAGTAAGATATTAAGAAAACTTAGGAGGAATTTGCATGATAAAAAATTTTGAAATATATTTAAGTCGACAGAATGGGAAGATAAATGTTAATATAATTCAAAAAAACATAAAAAATATACATCTAAAAGTATACAATAATTTTAAGGTTAATTTATCAGTTCCTAAAAACACAAGAACAGAGTGGATTCAAAATTTTTTAAATGAAAAAATTAGTTGGATAGATAAACAAATAACCAAGTATAGATTATCAGAAGGAAGCAATAATTTATTGGATATAAAAACTGGTTCATCAACTCAATTTTTAGGTAAAGATATGAGAATATATAAAAAAGTATCTTTAAAGAACGAAATAATTCTTGAAGAAAAAAATATAAATATTTATTTAAAAGATATTAATAATCAAGAACATGCGAATAAGTTTTTTAATAAATGGTGGAGAGAACAAGCTAATTTAGTATTTAATGAAGAAACAAATAAGTTATATGAGAAAATATACAAAAAATACAATATAGACAAACCAGATGTAAGTATTAGAAAAATGAAAACTCAATGGGGAAGTTGTATACAGTCTAAAAATAGAATTACTTTAAATGAATACTTATTAAAAGCAAACAAAAGATGTATTCAATATGTTATACTTCATGAATTAACACATTTAATATATCCTTATCATAATAAAGATTTCTATAATTTTTTAACTATTCAAATGCCCGATTGGAAACAAAGAAAACACGAATTAGATAATGATGTAGTGCAATGGTTATAAAAGGAGAAAGAATATGAATAATATAAAATTAAAAAGTGTAATAGAATCTTATAAAAAACAGATAATTAATCAAGAAGAAAATGAAGCTATAAAAGAAAGAAAAGAAAGAAAAGAGTATTATAAATCATGGACTAAAGAAAGAATTGAAAAAATGACACAAGATGAATTTGTTGAATATATAGGTAAACTTTGGTCAATGATTGTATGGGGAAACAAAAAATATATCACAGATAAAATAATAGAATTAAATGGATTTGATAATATAAAAAATCGACTTATAGATTTATTATATGGCTGTGATGATATAGCTTACAGATGGGATGAATTTTATAAAAATGTAAAGCAAATTGGACCATCAACAATGAGCGAATTATTAAGTTATATTAATTCAGAGGAATATGTTATTTGTAACAAAGTGACATGTGAATGTTTTAGATATTTAGAAGTTGAAAATGTGCCATTACATAATTATCAATATACAGGGGAAAATTATAAAAATTTATGTACCGTTGCAAAAATAATAAAAGAACAACTTAATGAAAATAATGTAATAAATGTTGACTTGCTTGTGGTGGATTATATGTTTTGGGATATTGTATATCCATTATCTAAAAAAGAGAAAAATGAAGAAGCAGTTGATGATATTCAGATAGAAAAGGACGAAAAACAATTTATTCATAACGATATAATAAATCAAATAGTAGAAATAGGGCAATGGCTAGGGTTTGAAAGCAAATCAGAGGTTAAAATTGCAGATGGTGCAGTTGTTGATGCCATTTGGCAAGCACAAATAGGGAACATGGGTAAAGTAATATATGCATTTGAAGTTCAAACTCATGGTAGTATAGATAGTCTATTGTTAAATTTACAAAAAGCAACTAATAATTTTGCAGTACAATCTATTGTTGCCGTATCTGATGAAAAACAAATAGAAAAAATAAAACGAGAAGCGAAGGGAATAAGAGATATAGAATCAAAATTAAAAACATGGAATTATATCGAGGTTATGGAGATGCACGATTGTTTAGAAAGGTCAAATGAAATAATCAATAACTTAGGGCTTGTTCCTGAAAGTTTCATATAAAATATACATAAGAAAAGCAAAATAATAATGTGAATAGCATATAAATTATTTTGCTTTTTTTGCTAGCATTTTACAAATTTCGACATGTTTTTTAGTTTTAATATATTAAAATTAACGAAGGAGATTTGAAATATGAAATATATAATGAAATTAAACCCAAAATATTTTGAATATATGAAAAATGGAACTAAGAGAATTGAAATTAGATTAAATGACGAAAAAAGAAGAAACCTAAAAATAGGAGATGTAATTGTATTTCAAAAAGAACCTGATTTGAAAGAAAAATTGTCTACTCAAATAGTTAATTTAACTGTAAAAAGAAACTTTAAGGAATTAATAGATAATTTAGATGTTAGTGAATATGCTGACGAAAGCGAATTTGAAGAGGAGTTCTTAAATGATTTATATAAATTTTATACAAAAGAACAAGAAGAAAAATATGGAGTTGTTGGAATACAAATAAAAATTAGAAAGGAGTAAAGATGAAAGAAAAGGTATTACTAGATACAAATATGATGATATATCTTTTAGATGATCATATATTAGATGAAAAGATTTCAAAATTGACTAAAATATTATATGACTCTGATAAATATATAATTGCAATACATCCAAATACAATAGTAGAAGCTGGAAAAATAAAAGATCAGAATAAAAAAGATATATTTATTTCAAAATTAGGAGTATATAAAATAATAGACAATCCACCAAGAGCAACAGAAGATTTTAATAAACAAGTGGGATTTAAAAATAAAAATGATTTAATAGATAACGAAATGCTATATGCAGTTATTAGAAATTGTGTAAGCTATTTTATTACTAATGATAAAGAACTATTAAAAAAAGCAGAAATATTAAAGTTAAATGATAGAGTGTTATCAATAGATGATGCAATAAATAAATTTAAGCAAGAAGAAAAAGTTATTATTGAAACACCTGTATTTATAAAAAAAGAATATTTATATAATATGGATTTAAATGATGATTTCTTTACGACATTAAGATTTGATTATAGAGGATTTGATAACTGGTTTATTAAAAAGCAGAGAAATGAAGAAATGGCATATGTTACAATCACAAAAGATAATAAAGTTACATCATTTTTAATGCTAAAAGAAGAAGATGAAAATGAGGATTATTCTACTTTCGAAAAACCATTTAGTCCTGCAAAGAGAATAAAAGTATCTACATTTAAAGTGTCTGATACAGGAAAGAAAATAGGAGAATGCTTTATAAAAATAATGGTAAACGAGGCAATTCAGAAAAATGTTGATGAAATATATGTAACTACTTTTGAAAAACAAGAATCGTTAATATATTTATTAAAACAATATGGTTTTAAACTATTTACACATAAAAATACAACAAAAAGTGATGATACAATAGAAAGAGAAGCCATATATGTTAAAAACATAAAAGATAAAAGTCAATATCCATATGTACAGATAAGAGATCAAGGAATTTTTATTTTTCCAGTAATTCCTAAATATCATAAATTATTATTTGAAGATGCAGAAGGATCATATCAAATAAGTATTGATGATACACAAGGTAAAAACACATCCGCTAATGCAATAAAAAAGGCATTTATTTCAAATGCAAAAAGGAAGAATATAAAACCTGGAGATATTGTCCTATTTTATGCTTCACATAATAAAAAGGCTATAACGACACTAGGAATTGTAGAAACTACATGGAATGAATTTGAATCTCAAGAAGAAATATTCAATATAGTAAGAAAAAGAACAGCTTATGATGAAGAAGAGTTAAAATTGGTAACCGATTTAGATAGTTTAGTGATAATGTTTAAACACTATATAACATTTAAAAATCCAATTACATATGATTATTTATATAATAATGGAATAGTCAAAGGATACATTCAGGGACCGATAAGTATAGGAAAAGAAGATTTAGAGAAAATAATAGAAGAAAGTCAAACACAAAACATGTTTGAAATATGCTAAAAGATGCACAAAAAAGTGCATCTTTTTTGTATGTAAGTATTTACAAATCAATAACTTTGACATATAATATTAACAAATATGCTTATAAGCATATTTATTAATAAGAGGAGAGAAAATGAGCAAAAAATTTGGAGAACTAGTAAAAGAATATAGAGGAGAAAAGACTTTGAAAGAGCTGGGAGATGAAATTGGAGTTTCATCTGCTTATTTATCAGATATTGAAAAAGGTAATAGATTTCCTTCTATAGATAAATTAGATAAGCTGATAAAAATATTTGATTTAAAAGATAAGAAAAAAGATATTTTTTATGATTTAGTAGCCAAAGAAAGCCCAAATAAATATAAGGTTTCAGGAGATATAGCAGAATATATTATGAAAAATGAATGTTTAAGAAATTTTATTAGAATTGCTAAAGACAAAAAATTAGATAATTTATATTGGAAAAATAAAATTAAAGAATTAGAAAGAGAGGTATAAGCATTATGTGTAATATGTTGATTTCGATAAATCCAGAGCATGTGGAAAATATTTTTAATGGTAGTAAAAAGTATGAATATAGAAAAATTAGATGTAAGCAAGATATTGATAAAATAATTATTTATTCAACATACCCTATAATGAAAGTTGTAGGAGAAGCAAAGGTTGAAAAAATATTGGAAGATTCTCCAGATAATATATGGGAAGAGACTAAAAAGTATTCAGGAATTGACTTAAAATTCTATCAAAAATATTTTAAAGATAGGAGTAAGGCAATTGCATATAAATTGACAAATATTAAGAAATACAGTGATCCAAAGGAGCTATCAAGTTATGGAATAAAATCTGCTCCTCAATCTTTCATATATGTATAATTAAAATACCAGAAGAAAATAATTCTTCTGGTATTTTTAGATTATTCATCAAAACATCCCATAACCAGTTGGCTTCCATCTACAAATCCATTTCTATAATATTTTTCGTTCCAGTAATACAAGTAATCCATAAAATTTTTATCAAGCTGATCTAGTTGCTTTTGAACAAACTTTTTATTGTTATTAGGTACATTCTTAAGTATTTTCTCTGCGATTTCTTCAAAACAGATGCAATATTTTTTATCTTGAGGGGACATCTCACAAAAAGCAGTTTCCTCTCTAAATTCAAACCATTCTTTTAATATATCATCTTCATTTACTTCTCTAAAATTAATCATAATAATTCTCCTAACATTTAATATTTTATAAAAGGGATTGGGACTTGTCCAATTGCATAGAATTTGAAAATACGAAAATCTCGTGTGAACAAATTCAGTGCTTGCTAGGACAAGAAGTAATCCTTTTTTAAATTTTATTTAACAATAAATTAACTCATTAAGTACAATTTCTTCAGCTCTATTTTTAATATTATTCATACATCTAACCCATTCTAATTGATTATTTTGTTTCAAGTTTTCATCAACTTTTTCTTCCTTAGCAAGTTCATTAATAATACTTTTTGCTCTTTCATTTGCAGTTTTATCAATTTCAATTAGGTACTCTGGTAATGTACCACTTAATATTAAATCGCTATATAAACCTATGCTATGTTTCTTCATATACTCTAATTTTAAATGTCCATATAATCCAATATGGTAATCAGATTCAGTTCCTTTTATTGCTAAATTAGGAATCAAATAATTTCCTTCTTTACGATATGTTATTTCTTTCATAATCAAAACCTCCAAAATAAATTTTTAGGTTTCCCATTTTTTATTGCGAACATATGTGTAAAATTCATGGGGAAAAGTTGGGGAAAAATTTCTCAAAAAAGTACAAAAAATCACACAAATGTTCTAAAATCTATTCCCCCAATTTTCATTGATAAATCAGCTAAAACCCTTGATTTCACTAAAGTTCATAAACCTGTCGGCTAGCCCTCATAACCCGAAGGCCATAACTTCAAGCCATACCATAAAAACGAAAAGAAAAGCAAATCTAAATCTACTTTTCATAGGCATTGCTCAAAGACGTCTGTTGCCATCCTTATATATTTTTATTGTATACAGTTTTTATTTTTACTAAAGATTTTAAGAAATTTAAATCAATTTTGCAATATAATGACAAAATATGATATAATATGCTAAACAAAGAAAGGAAAATTATGGAAACTGAATTATTTAGAGAAAAAATCGTAAAAGAATATGTGAAATATAGAAAGCCAGAAAAGAAATTAACTGATGTATGGAGTAATGATGAGTATATTAAATTCTATGAAGATAATAAAAGATCTTTAAATTTTTTGTTACTTGATATAAATGAATATTTTGTAGATAACAAAGAGAAAATAGAAAAGGAAAGTAAATTAACATCAAGGCAAATTGGTTGTATACAAAGAATTACAAAAACTTTTACGAAGACATTATATGGTAATCATTCAGACGATTTTTCATATGCATATTATGAATTATTGGATTTTATTTTTTACCCAGAATATGATTTAAAAGAATTATCATATAATGAAATAGAAATAATCAGGATGATGGCTGCATATTTAATTAGTAAAGCAGATGAATTTATAAAAAAGTATAAAAAATATCCAGATGAATATCTTGAAAAATATAAATTAGTAAAAACAAAAGAAACATCTAAAAAAATATTTTTTAATTTAGTAGTAGACGATAATATAGTTGGAAATGCATGGATAACAAAAAGAAAATATAAAATATTTAAAAATGGTTTAGAGATGTATATTGCGCCTGAATACAGAAGAAAAAGATATGGAACTACATTTTATCATATGTTATGCTGTGAAATATCAGAAATGAATATTGAATGGATTTACTTAATTATTGATAAAAATGACGAGGTTGCAATTAATTTTTTAAACAAACAGATAAATAAATATGAAAGAAGAATAGAAAAAGGTAGGAAAATAATATTTGAGGATACATTGATTGTTGATTAATTAAGTTGCATAAATGAATAATGCTAGTTTAAAATAATATTCATTTACAAAGGAAAGCAACAGTATGATATTGATGATAAAAAACTAAAGGGAATATTATCTTAGTATCACAGATACAAGGTAATATTCTTCTTTAGAACTTTTTAAGTAACTATTTAAATTTTTCCTATTTGTATACACATAAAAAATTGTAAAATATCTATAATATATAAACAATAAAACAAAACAACATAATAATATTAAATAAAATGAAAACTATAAGTGTAATTATTTAATAAAACTATAGTTATCTTAAAAAGGTATGGGCTTAAAACTTTATATTTAATTTAATCTGCAAAATAACTTAACAGAACCCAGATTTGACTATAAATTTATTTCAAATTCAATACTATTTAGCTTAGAAATTTCAAAATCAGTATTACGTATTTTTTCATCTAATTGCTGGATTTGAGATTTGACTTCTTCTTGATTATAATTTATTTCTTGAATTTGAAAGTATGAGTTATTTTCCTCAGTAACTCTTTGCTTTAAATTACGATAATTTAACAGAGTTTGTAAACTGTCTTTTAGTCTCCTTAAATTGCTATTTTCAACTATTGCAGTTTGAATTGTTCTGCCATCAGAAAGCTTAAAAGAATTATTTTTTTCGTAAAGTACGCCCTTTAATTTAGATATTTCAGTAGATAATCTTTTAACTTCAGCTAATTCTTCTTCAAAATCCTTTTTATTGTCTTCAACTATATTCATAGTACCATTTAATTCTTGAATTGAAGTATTTAGCACATGCTTTTTTAAAGAAAAAAACAAAGCTGAATATTGCTTCTCATTTTCGTCAATTAAACACATTAAACTAGATAAATTTATTTTCATTTCTATAACCTCCTTAATTTAAGTAAATTATAAAACGAATGCAAATAAAAAAGGTCGCGTAAAAAACGACAAAAAAATAACGCTATAAAATAGCGTTGCAGTATGTAAATAAATAATCGTTTATGACATTTAAGTCATAAATATTATTATCTAGACAATAAGAAATAATTAAGTCAAATTTGCTTGAGCTTAAAGAATAACCAGCTGAGTTTAATAAAGTATTAAATTCAGACTTGTTTAACTTTAAAGAAAGACATAATTTGATAATTACATTCTTTCTAGGGATGTAATTTTGATTACATCTAATTTTAGAAAATAATTTGCGATCAATATCTACACATTTATAAACCTCAGAATCCTTATGACCACTTTTATCAATATAATAAAAGAGCATCTCATTAAAACTCTTAGATTTACTACAATTTAAATATTCATAAATATTATTATTCATAAGAACACCTCCATTTTAATATTGTTTACATTTGATAATGTAATCTGAGACTTATAGCCTAATAAAAGAGATTTTTGTTCTTTGAATATTTAAATTGTATAAATAGTATAGCATATTCATAGCAAAGAAATCAAGCATGGATAGAAAAAATACATATATTTCCATAAAGGGATTGTAAAAAAATGTAAGAAATGATAAAATGATGTCGTAAAAAAGGAATTAAGCAAAAAATAAAAGCTCTAGATAACTAGAACTTAAATTCACCTAAGTGAAACCAACATCAAGTTGGCATTTAAGGTTTAAACCTTATTTTAACTCATTGTGCTATTTTAGATAGTAATTTAATAGCAAATTAAATATAACATAGAAAAGGAGAAATTGCAAGATATGGAACAAAAAAATTGCAAAAAAGTTGACGCTTATAATATAGGATTAGACATTGGAACGAATTCAGTTGGATGGGCTGTAACAGATTTGGATAATAATATTTTAAAAAGAGGCAACAAGAACATGTGGGGTGCACGCATATTCGATGAAGGAAGTACTGCAGCACAAACAAGAATGTTTAGAGGAACAAGAAGAAGGATTGAAAGAAGAAAAGAGAGAATAAATATACTTCAAAGTTTACTATTAGATGACGTGGAAAAGAAATATCCAAATTTCTTTCCAATGTTAAGGGAAACATCTAAGACTAAAGAAGATAAAAATAGTGACTCAATTAATGGAAAAAAATATAATTTATTTTCAGAATTGGAATTATCAGATTCAATATATTATCAAAAATATCCAACAATATATCATTTAAGACGAGAGCTAATGGAAAGTAAAGAAAAGCATGACATTAGGCTTGTTTATCTTGCAATTCATCATATAATAAAATATCGTGGAAACTTCCTATATGAGGGAGACTTAAAAAATAATAACAATGAAATAATTGAATCTATAAATGAGCTATTAGATTTTATACAAAATACAGTGGAAATAAGCTTTATTTCAGAAGCGGAAAAAATTCAAGAAATATTAAAAGATAAAACGAAATCAAAGGGAGAAAAAAAGGATTTAATAATTGGACTTTTTGATTATGATAAGGATGAGAAGTCTGTAATTACTGGAATTGTTAATGCAATTTTGGGGCATAAATTTGACGTTAATAAGATATTTGATATTGCAGTAGAAAATTCAAATATTTCTTTTAGTAATGAAATAGCAAATGAAGAAGAAATAAAAGAAAACTTGCAAGACCAAGCTTATGTGTATGATGTATTACTAAAAATATATAATTGGTTTATATTACAAGATATTCTACAAGGTTATAATAGTATTTCAGAAGCTTTCATAAATAAGTATGATAAGTATAAAAAGGATTTAAGCAATATAAAAAGCTTATATAGAAATTATTTAAAAGATGAATATAATAGTATGTTCAGAAGAGAAAAGGATGGTAGCTATTCATGTTTCGAAAAGCATATATCAGCGTGTCCAATAGAAAACTTGTATAAAAGAATAAAAAAAGATTTAGCAGATGTTCCAGATTGTAAAGAAAAAGAAGAAATATTAAAAGATATAGAAGATAACGCTTTTTTAGTAAAAATAAATACAACAGCAAATTCGGCAATTCCATATCAATTACATTATCAAGAATTGGAAAAAATACTTGAAAATCAAGCACAATATTATCAAACAATACAAGAAAATAAACAACATATATTAGAACTAATGAAATTCAGAATTCCATATTATGTTGGACCTTTGGCACAAGAGGGAAGAAGTAGATTTGCTTGGATTGTTAGAAATTCAAACGAAAAAATATTGCCATGGACATTTGATGACGTGGTCAATGTAGATGAAACGGCAGAAAAGTTTATAAGAAGAATGACCAATAAATGTACATACCTAATAAATGAAGATGTAATTCCAAAACAATCAATTTTATACTCTGAGTTTTGTGTATTAAATGAACTTGCAAATATAAGAGTAAATAATCATAAACTAACTCCAAAGACTAAACAACTTATAATAGACAAGTTATTTAAAGTCAAAAAAACAGTTAAGCAAAGAGATTTAAAACAAGTATTAACAGATTTTCAAGTTTTTCCTGAAGTCACATCAATTACTGGATTAGCAGAAGTAGATAAATTTATGTCAAACATGTCATCATATATTGATATTGAAAATATACTTGGCTGTATAAATGATGAAAACATTGAAATGGTTGAAAACATAATTGAATGGATTACAATATTTGAAGATAAAAAAATATTAAAAAGAAAAATAAAAAATACATACAATTTAGAAGATAAAGTAGTAAGTCAACTGATAAAGAAAAATTATAGTGGATGGTCGAGATTGTCAAAAGAATTACTTGTTGGATTAAAGGCTGCTGATGATGGAAAAAGCATAATGGAAAAGCTAAGGACAACAAAAGACAATTTTATGCAAATTATAAATAATGATATGTATGGTTTTAATAAACAAATTGAAAGTAGAATGAAACTACAAGAAAAACAAATAACATATAAAGATGTAGATGAAATTCCAACATCTCCAGCTAATAAAAGGGCCATATGGCAAAGCCTAAAAATAGTTGAAGAAATTAAAAAAGTAATGAAAAAAGATCCTAAAAACATTTATATTGAATTTGCAAGAGAAGAGCAGGAAAAAAATAAGAGAAAAGATAATAGAGCAAAAGCACTTCTTAAAATATACGAAAAATATGAAGAAGAAATCAAAATGCTAAAAGACTATAATCCAAATGTATATAAAGAGCTAAAGAAGAAACAAAATGAAAAAGATTTTAATGAAAGATTGTACTTATACTTTATTCAAAATGGAAGATGTATGTATAGTTCAAGACCATTAAATATTGATACGCTTTACTTATATGAGGTGGATCATATATTGCCTCAAAGTTATGTTAAAGATGATAGTTTATCAAACAAAGCGTTGGTATATAAAGAAGAAAATCAAAGAAAAAGTGGAAGTTTATTGTTAGATGAAAAAATAATAAATAGACAAGAAACATGGTGGAAGCAATTACGAAAAAATGGTTTGATTGATGAGAAAAAATATTATAACTTGACAAGAAGAAAAATGTTTGAAACTGATAAAGAAAAAGTGAAATTTGTGTCTAGACAATTGATAGAAACAAGGCAGAGCACAAAATATATAACAAATTTATTAGTTAATCAATATTCAAACACAGATGTATTTGCAATAAGGTCAAATCTTACTCATAATTTTAGAAAATTCTTTGAAGTATACAAAAACAGAAATGTTAATGATTATCATCATGCACAGGATGCATATATTATAAGTGTAATAGGCAATGTAATAGATCAGAAATTACAATACAAAGATGAATACAAATATACAGAGTATGTAAAAAAATATATAAAAAAGAGTGAAGAAGAAGCAAATAAAGTTTGGATAATAATGGGAATGGTTTCTAACAATATAAACAAAGAAAAAGTTAAAAAGGCTCTTGAATATAAAGATTGTTTTATAACACATAAATTAGAAGAACAAACAGGTGCATTTTATAACCAAACACTATATAGTCCAAAAGATAAAAACATAGAAATACCTTTAAAAGAGGGATTAGATGTTAAAAAATATGGAGGCTATTCTGGAGAAATTAAGGCATATTTTACAATTTACAGTTATATTGCTCAAAAGGGAAAAATGCAAATAGAAATGATAGGAATTCCTGTAAAAACTAAATATGATATAGAAAATGGAAAAACCACACTAATTAAATATATACAAAGCAAAAATAGTGAAGCTTCTAAAATAGAGATTATTAGACCTAAAATTTTAAAATATCAAGAATATATTGATGAAAATAACGAACCAATGATGCTATTAAGTGATAGTGAGATTAGAACTAATAGGCAACTAATTATAAATAACGAAATGTCTAAACTAATATATATAATGAATCAAGAAAAAATAGCAGATGATGAAAAAGAAAAAGTGCAAGAAAAAATGGAAGAAATTTATAATTATTTATTAGGTAAATTAAAAAATGAATATAAAACATTTAACTCTATATATCAAAAATTAAGTAGTGAAGAGACAAAAGAAATTTTTCAAAAATTAGAATATAAAGACAAGGTGTCTGCTATAAATGGAATTATTGATCTTATGCACAGAGGACAAGGCAATTTAACAAAATTAAAACAAGGTGATAGAGCTGGAAGAAAAAGTGGAAAAAGTTTTAAAACAGAGGCATTAAATAAAATGATATTTATAGATAAATCTGTAACAGGAATGTACGAAAGAAGGTATAAAGTAAATGGGATGGAGAACTGTAGTAGTAAATAAAAATTGTAAGCTGAGTTATAAGAATGACTATTTAGTAATTAGAAGTGAAAATTTACAGATGATTCATCTTTCAGAAATAAACATAATTATGATAGAAAATGGTATGGTATCAATAACATCGTATTTAATAAATGAGCTTATAAATAATAAAATTAAGCTAATATTTTGTGACGAAGCACATAATCCCGCAGGTGAAATTGTGCCATACTATAGCTCTTTTAACACTAGTAAAAAGGTACAAAATCAAATTAAATGGAAAGATGAAGCAAAAGATATTGTGTGGCAACAAATTGTAAAACATAAAATTCATAATCAAGCAATGCTGTTAAAGAAACTAGACATTAAGGGGTATGAAAAATTATTAGAATATGAAGAAAGTGTTGAAGTAGGAGACACAACAAATAGAGAAGGACATGCGGCGAAAGTATACTTTAATTTATTGTTTGGAAAAAAGTTTATAAGAGGGATGAATGATAGCATAAATAGTGGACTGGATTATGGATATTCTATATTATTATCAACAATAAATAAAGAAGTTGCAAGTAAGGGTTACATAACCCAAATAGGAATAAACCATAAAAGCGAATTTAATCAATTTAATTTGACTTGTGATCTAATGGAACCATTCAGACCACTTATAGATGAAATTGTATATAATAGTACAAATTCTGAGTTTGATAAAAAACAAAAATACAAATTAATCAATTTTTTAAACAATGTAATAGAAATAAATAATAAAGAACAATTTGTGTCAAATGCGATTCCAATATACATACAAAGTGTATTTGATGCATTGGAAAATAATAAAGAAAGTAAAGTTTTAAACTATGAGATATAGATTTATGAGAGTATTAGTATTTTTTGACCTGCCAACAGAAACAATAAAAGACAGAAAAATATATTCGAAATTCAGAAGATTCCTAATAAAAGAAGGCTTTATAATGATGCAAGAGTCTGTTTATTCTAAACTAACTCTTAATAATTCGGTTACAAGTGCAATTCGAGACAAAATTGAAAAGAATAAACCACCAAAGGGAATAGTACAGATGCTTGTAATTACTGAAAAACAATTTAGTTCAATGGACTATATTGTGCGGTAGTAAAAACTATGATAATTTAGATAACACAGAAAGGCTTGTAATATTATGATAATGTCTATAATTGGATTTGAAAAGAAAATAAACTTTGAAGAAAATACAGTAAATGTTTTAGAAATATATAATCAAAAACTATTTTCGAATTTTATTAGTTGTATTAATGAACAAAGTAATGGAGAAGCGGATGAAGACAATAAAATTGTACTAATGAATGGAGAAAAAAGAGTAAAAATTGATAAAAATGTATATGTACTAACTGATTTGTTTAATATTGACTTTAACTCAAAGAAAATAATAAATAAAATATACAATGCTTTAGAGCAAAACATAAAAAATAGACAAGACAATGAAGTGGAAAACATCATACTACAATTAAGAAATTATTTAATTGAAGAAATAAATGAAATTCCATTTGAGTTTAATATAAATAGTGAAATTGAAATATTGGATTTGTTAAAAGTATTTAATGTAAAAATAGATACATCCTGCTATACTACTATAGTAGAAAAGATTGAGTTCATAATAAGTGTACTATCAAATTTGAAGATTGCTGAAGTACTGGTAATACCTAATTTAAAAACATATGTAGATGAAAACGAATTGCTTGAAATATATAAATATTCAATATATAATAGTGTTAAGCTATTAATAGTAGAGAATATACATAGTGAAAAATTACTAAAATATGAGAATAAAAATATTATAGATGAAAATTTTGACGAGATATAGATCAAAACTATCAAAATAACATCGGAGTCATTAACCGAAAAAAGTACTAAATTTGAGGTTTTAGTATTGTGTTATTTTAGATAGTAATAAAACCAAAACCGAAACAGGTACAGAGAGCTATGCGTTTTAGTATTGTGTTATTTTGGATAGTAACAAAACAGCTAGTTATATTGTAATGAGTATTTTAGTGTCATACTGTCGTAATTGTCATAATGATAATTACGACGAAGCGCTAGATACAAACATGAAAATTAATGTTAATATTAAATTAATAACAAGAGATGAGGCAGAGATAATATTAAGTGAAGATAGAATAAAAGAAAATATTGATAAAATATTAGGGGATTTATCAAATAAAAAATATTTATAGGTCTAATAGAAAGGAAAATTAATTATGAATTTTTTAGATTTAGCAAAAGAAAGATATTCGTGCAGAAGTTTTGCAGAAAAAGAAGTTGAAATGGAAAAGATAGAAAAAATACTAGAAGCAGCAAGATTAGCACCAACAGCAGTAAACTATCAACCACAAAGGATACTAATATTAAACGACAAAGAAAAGTTATCAAGATTAAGTGAATGTACAAAAATGAGATGGAATGCTCCTCTAATAATGATAATTTGCTATGATAAAACAGTTTCATGGAAAAGTAAATTTGATGGAAGAGATGAAGGCGTTATTGATGCATCTATTGCAACAACTCAAATGATGTTAGAAGTTCAAGATTTGGGATTAGGCTCTACCTGGATAGGATATTTTGATTCTAATAAAGTTAGAGAAGTATATAAAGTTCCAGAAAACTTAGAAATAATTGCAATGTTAGCTATTGGTTATCCATCAAAAGAAGCAAAACCAAGTGAAAGACATTTTGATAGAAAACCTATAGAAGAAATCACATTTTGGAATGAAATATAGCATAAAACCAACTGAGTTAATTCATTCGGTTTTTTATTATACAATAAACTGTATCGAAATCTATTATCTTATAATAACATGCTCAAAATATTGCTCCTGAAATTCGGTTAAAGCTTCAATAGCGGAAGTATCATAATTTTTACCATCAGGTACAATTATAAGTTTATCGTCATTATCATTTGTCCTGTGAATTATTGCAATACACTTGCCTTCGAAGTTTTCAAAAGGTTCGAAAACACCAAGTAAATAGCAATCTAATTCTTCACCATCTCCACTAATTGTATTTGGAATATAACCATAATTAACTGGGTATATAAATCCATATTTAGGATGTTTGCTTCCTAAAGGCCTGTCAATTTCAATTTTTAAAACTTTTCCTAAATAATCATTAACTTTCATATTACACTCCTAAAATCATTTGTAAACATTATATCATATTAAACAAAATAATGATATAATATGAATAAAGGAGAAAACTATGGGGATAATATTGTATGTAATATTTCTAATATTTTGTATATTTGCAGGATTTAATGGGCTTCCAATAATGTTTATTTTTCCAGTTATTACAATAGTAATAATTGTAGTTATTGCTTTAAATAAAGATAGTTATAAAAATGTTGAAAAAACGAGCGATGAGGCAAAAGATGATGACATTCAAGATTTAATATTTTGGGATATGATTAACAAAAAGTAATGTGAAACTTTTGTGAATTTTAGCACTCTGCTATTGACATTGCTAAAAATAGATATATAATATAATCGAAATTGATAAAGAAGATTTATCAAAAAGTACATATGTGCCACTCTCATCAAGTGTCAACACATAAATATAATTTTAAGGAGTTGATTTTTATGATGATGATACCAAGAAGACGTGACTTTGATCTATTAGACGACATGTTCGGAGATGTATTTTTCAACGAGGGAGAAAGCAAATTAATGAAGACAGACATCAAGGAGAAAAAGGATGAATATATTATAGACATTGATTTGCCAGGTTATGAAAAAGAAGGTATTAAATTAAATATTCAAGACGGATATTTAACAGTACATGCAACAGTTAATAAAGAAGAAAAGGATGAAGAAAAAGGTAAATTTGTACGTAAAGAAAGATATTCAGGAGAGTGTTCAAGAAGCTTTTATGTTGGAGAAAACGTAACAGAGAATGAAATTAAAGCTAAATTCAAAAACGGAACACTTACAATAGAAATTCCTAAAAAAGAAGAAAAGAAAGAATTGCCTGAGAAAAAATATATTCCAATAGAATAATCAAAAAAACCTCATATTAAATATATGAGGCTTTTACTTTATATGATATAATGTAAAAATATTAAAGGAGGGGAAATTGATGGATATTACAATTGATGTTGGTGATTACAAATTAAATGTAAGAGCAGGTGTAGTTATAATACACAATAACAAAATCTTATTACACAGAAATGTAAACTCAGATCATTATGCAATGATTGGCGGAAGAGTTGAAATCGGTGAAAATTCAGAGCACACAATAAAAAGAGAAGTACAAGAAGAACTAGGAAAAGAAATTGAAATAACAGGATATGTATCAACAGTAGAAAACTTTTTTGAAATGAAAGGTGCAAAATATCATGAAATAATGTTCATATACAAAGCAGAATTTATAAAAGAGGAAGATAAAAAATTAGAAAGTACATTACAAAATATAGAGAGAAAAGATTATTTACAATATGAGTGGATTGACTTAGATAAAATAGATGAATATCCATTGAGACCAGATGTACTAAAAGAAGTATTAAAAGAAAGCAAATTTCCAGTACACAAAATAAATATTGATAAAAAGGAGCAATAACGTATGCCTGAATTATGGGACATATATGATGAGAATAAAAATAAAACCGGAAAAACAGCAATAAGAGATGTAACTATATTGCAAAAAGGTGAATATCACATAGTTGTAACAGGAATTATACTAAATTCTAAAAATGAGATTTTAATTAGTAAAAGAGCAATGAATAAAAAGTTTGGTGGAATGTGGGAGTGTAACGGTGGCTCAATATTAGCAGGTGAAACTAGCAAAGAAGGAATATTAAGAGAATTAAAAGAAGAGCTTGGAGTTACTTTTAAGCCAGAAGAGGCTATATTTTTAAAAGAAGTAAAAAGAGAAAAAGTACCTCAAGATTTCAAAGATTTGTGGTTATTTAGAAAAGATATCAATATAGAAGACTTGACATTTCCGGATGGTGAGGCAACAGAAGCTAAATGGGTTAACATAGATGAATTTATAAAAATGTTTAACAATAATGAGATTATTCCAACAGTTGATTTTGGAAGAGAAGAATATGAAGAAGCATTAGAGAAGATACTTACTATAAATGGAATTTAATTAAAAGTTTTAAAGTTTTTTTTATAATAAAAAGGCCCCTGAAATCTCAGGGGCATCTTTTTAATAATCGGCACCGTGTTCCCGATTATATTCGTATTCGTTCAACAGGGCATAGCTGTTGCTGTAAACAACATCCAGCACCTGCTGAATTTCGTTCCGGTCAAGAGAATGACCAGACTCAATACGAACAGGGTTCAACCAAACTTGGGCTACACGAATGCCATTCCGGGTGACATGGCAATGAGCGGGTTCGCGCCTGCAATCACATTTTCTCTGGTCGACCTCAATCTGAAGATTGTAGTTCACGCGGATTTTCATAACATGTCCTCCTTAAATTATTATTTGCAAAAAATTGCTATAAATAATAATAACATATAAATATAGATATGTCAATTTATGTAAACAAATATTGAAAAAATTGGATAAATATGGTATAATAATTACATAGCCAATAGGCTAAATAAAATTAAACTTATTTTATTTTGATATTACAAAGCTGTTGCATGAATGTGGCAAAACTGTTTCTATTATAAACAAGAAAAATGGCAATGATAGAAAAAAGTAAAATCATTGCTATTTTTATGAAAAAATAAATTATGTAAGTTATATAGAAAGATAACTTAAGATAAAAACTAAAACGCTTTAGTTAACATAAGTATAACATAAAATGCATGTCGAAAAAAATAGAAACTTGTCGAACAGACTAAAAAACTTCAAAAAATTAAAGAAAATAGCAAAAGTACTTGAAAAAAATGGAAATTTACAATATAATTTCAGCATATTAAATTCAAATAATAATTAATTCAAAATTTTTATTCTAAAGGAGATTTCAAAAAAATGTTATCAATTACAAAAAGTATGGCCTTGCACGGACTTGAAGGCTTTTTAATTGACGTGCAAGTTGATATTTCAAGTGGTATGCCCTCATGGGATGTTGTTGGACTTCCAGATGTTAGTGTAAAAGAATCAAAAGAAAGAGTAAGAACAGCAATAAAAAATTCAGGTTATGAATTGTTTAGTAGAAAAATAGTTGTAAATTTAGCACCGGCAAATATAAAAAAAGAAGGATCAATATTTGACTTACCAATTGCCGTGGGAATTTTAAAAAGTTTAGAAGTTATAACACAAAACCAGAATGACGATATTTTAATGATAGGAGAATTATCATTAAATGGTAGTTTAAATCCAATAAATGGAGTGTTACCAATATGTATTGAAGCTAAAAAACAAGGAATAAAGAAAATAATTCTACCAAAACAAAATGAAAAAGAAGCCTCTATAATTGCTGGAATGGAAATATTTGGTGCAAGTGACTTGAATGAAGTAGTTAAGTATTTAAATGGAAATATAAAAATAGAAAGCTTATCAACAAAATGGGAAGACTGTTTGAAATTGGGTAAAGAAAAAATATTAGATTTTGCAGATGTAAAAGGACAAGAAAGTGTAAAAAGAGCAGTTGAAATAGCAGCTGCTGGACGGACATAATTGCCTTTTAATTCGGTTCACCAGGATCACGGCAAGACGATGATAGCAAGAAGAATACCATCAATATTACCAGATTTAACATTTGAAGAAGCATTAGAAATTACTAAAATTCATAGTATTGCAGGAACTTTAAAACAAGATACACCAATAATTACAACAAGACCATTTCGTTCACCACATCATACAATATCTGGAGTATCTTTAGTTGGAGGAGGTAGGGTACCAAAACCTGGAGAAATAAGCTTAGCTCATTATGGAGTGCTATTTTTAGATGAATTACCAGAGTTCAATCAACACTCATTAGAAGTGTTAAGAGGACCGTTAGAAGATGGAATTGTAACAATAAGCCGTGTAAATGGAAGTTTTACATATCCATGTGAGTTTATGTTTGTATCATCAATGAATCCATGTCCATGCGGATTTTATGGTTCAGTAGACAAAGAATGTACATGTACACCACAAGCAATATCAAAATATATGGGAAAAATTAGTGGACCATTATTAGACAGAATTGACATACAAATAGAAGTAAGCCCTGTAAAATATGAAAAATTAGGAAATGATGAAATATCAGAAAGTTCAGAAACAATAAAGAAAAGAGTAAACAGTGCAAGAAAAATTCAAATAGAAAGATATAAACAAGAAAATATTTATTCAAACTCTAGTCTAACGCCAAAACTAATTTCAAAATATTGCAAATTAGACAGTGAAGGAAAGAAAATATTACAAACAGCATTTGAAAAAATGGGACTAAGTGCAAGAGCATATGGCAGAATTCTAAAAGTAGCAAGAACAATTGCGGATTTAGACAACAGTGAAAACATTCGAAAAACACACATTGCAGAAGCAATACAATACAGAAGCCTAGACAAAAAGTATTGGAAGAATTAAATTTAAATTAATTTTATACAGATGGTAGCAATATAATACTTTTCGTAGTGAGGCTGTGGGGACCAGCAAGCTAGAAGATGTTGCTAAATTTTTT
>ENA-OOQX01000043-OOQX01000043.1-human-gut-metagenome-genome-assembly--contig:-NODE-43-length-53362-cov-4.155177_pt1 | contig 53362 bp, 37 predicted proteins | sample MGYA00241267_ERZ501173 | MGnify/ENA primary metagenome ERZ501173 (study PRJEB25962, sample SAMEA2042500) | human gut metagenome | biome: human gut; feature: human-associated habitat; material: faeces... | reverse complement strand
TTGTTGACGAGTCGGCTGCAGCCGTTAATCAGGTGTGGAGCTATGTAGGTGAATTGATATTCAATATGATCGTACTTGTCGGCACGGTAAAAATGAGTGACAGAGTTGTCAAAGAAATGATGGGACTGTAAAAAACACTTTACAAATTGCGATTTTGTGGTATAATTGCAGTATAAAATTTGCGATTATGCATATATTTTAAATAATAAAATTTGCGATTCTGAGGTGAGCGCATGTTTAAAAGGAAAATATACGATAAACTGTTGGAATGGAAAAGAGAATCAGACGGTAAAACGGCTCTGCTTATTGAAGGAGCAAGACGAATCGGCAAATCAACAGTTGCTGAGGAATTCGGAAAGAATGAATATGAAACATATATACTTGTGGATTTTTCAACCGCATCAAAAAACGTAAAAGAATTGTTTGATGATGTTTCCGACCTTGATTATATTTTTCTTCAATTGCAGCTTCAATATAAAAAAGATTTAATTGAGAGGAAATCACTTATTATATTTGATGAAGTACAGCTTTGCCCTAAAGCTCGTCAGGCAATTAAATCGCTTGTAAAAGATCATAGGTACGACTATATAGAAACAGGCTCGCTCATATCCATAAAAAAGAATGTTAAAGATATTCTGATACCAAGTGAAGAGCGAAAGATATCTATGTATCCTATGGATTACGAGGAGTTCCGTTGGGCTGTAGGCGACACAACAACAGTACCTCTTATGAGAAAATGCTTTGAGAGCAACAAAGCTGTAGGAGAACAGCTTAACAGAAAGCTTATGCGTGATTTTAGACTGTATATGTTGGTTGGAGGAATGCCGCAGGCGGTTAGCGAATATATAGAAACAAATAATTTCAGAAAAGTAGATGCAGTAAAAAGAGACATTTTAAATCTTTACGCTGATGATTTTATGAAGATTGATCCTACAGGTAAAGCTTCAATGCTCTTTGATGCAATTCCCGCACAGCTTAATAAAAACGCCGCAAGATATCAGGTGTCAAGCGTTTTGTCAGACGAAAGAGCAGATGGGCTTCTTGAACTTATTGCCGAAATGAAGGATTCAAAAACCGTTCTTGTGTCATACCACGCAAACGACCCGAATGTAGGGTTATCTAACAACAAAGATCTTGCCAAGTTCAAACTGTTTATTTGCGATACAGGGCTTTTCACAACGCTTATGTTTAAAGACAGTGATTTTACCGAAAACACTATCTATGAAAGGCTTTTGGGTAATAATTTGGGCGCAAATCTCGGTTACTTGTATGAAAATATTGTTGCTCAGATTTTGACGGCAAACGGAAATGAATTATTCTATCACACAATAAAAAATGAAGCTTCAAGGCACAGCTACGAGGTAGACTTTTTGATAACCCGAAAAAACAAAATCTGTCCTATTGAAGTTAAATCGTCAACCTACAGAACGCATAAATCAATAGATGCTTTCTGCGAAAAGTATTCTTCAAGAATTCTAAATAAATATCTAATTTATACTAAGGATTTCAGCAAAGACAAGGATATATTCTGTTTGCCGGTTTATTATACTCAGTTTATTTAAATATCTAAACATCAATTTCTTTGAGCATCACTTCGGTGATGCTTTTTCTTTTAGATTGGAGGAATGTCATTGGAAGTAAAAATTAACAGAGAAATACGGGATTACAGCGAAGCGGTATATTTCGGGCTTAATCTTCGTCAGTTTGTATTTTCGGTACTTGCCTGCGGCGTTGCGGTAGGTTTGTACTTTCTTTTAAAACCGTTTTTCGGCATAGAAACACTCAGTTGGGTTTGCATTGTCGGTGCGGCGCCGTTTGCGGCTCTTGGATTTTTTAAATACCACGGTATGACGGCAGAGAAAGTTTTGCTTACTTATATTAAGAGCGAAGTTCTGATGCCGAAGGAGCTAAAGTTTGTTTCGACGAACTACTATGACAGTATGGAAAGGGGAGATGAAATTGTTCGATCTCATAGGAATGATAAAAAAGAAAAGCGGACTCGATGAAATATTCGGTGACGGAATAAACGTACCGAAATCTGTTCAGGATGTTATAAGGATTGATGCAGTATATTCGGACGGTATATTTATGACAGGAAAGGACAGATATTCAAAAACATTCAAATTTACCGATATCAATTATGCAGTATCAAGCAAAGAGGATAAAGAGTCGCATTTTCTTAAATTCAGTGAAATACTTAACTCACTTGAAAACGGTATTTCAAGTCAGATTACGATAATAAACAGAAAACTTAAACAAAATGAATTAAAAGAAATTGCATTGCTGGAAAAAGCCAATGACAATAAAGATAAATACCGTAAAGAAATCAATGATATGCTTACAATGTTGGCAAATGGAGCGAATGCTATTGTTCAGGATAAATATGTAACACTGACCATTCAGAAGAAAAGTATAAGTGAAGCAAGAAGTCATTTTAACCGTGTGGGTGCAGACCTGATTGCACATTTTTCAAGACTCGGTTCAAAATGCACCGAACTTGATCTAACAGAAAGACTTCGTATTATACACGATTTTTGCAGACCCGAAGAAGCTGCAGATTATCATTTTGATTTAAGGGATACTATGAGAAAAGGTCAGAGCTTTAAGGACTACATTTCACCGGACGGGTTTGAGTTTAAATCCGATTATTTTAAAATCGGCAACAGATTTGGGAGAGTTCTTTTTATCCGTGACTATCCGTCGTTTGTAAAGGACAGAGTAGTGTGGGATCTTACCGATACAAGCAGAAATATGATATTCAATTATGATATCGTACCTGTTTCAACAGAAGAAGCCCAGAAGTTTGGAGAAAAACAGGCGTTAGGGGTAGAGACCAATATAGCGAATTATCAAAGAAAACAAAATTCAAACAACAATTACACTTCAGTTATTCCCTATGATATGGAACAGCAGAGGAAGGAAGTGAGAGAGTTTCTTGATGACCTGACAACTCGTGATCAAAAGATGTTCAAGGTTATAATTACCGTTATGCATACAGCCGATACACTTAAACAGCTTAACAGCGATACAGAAGCAATACAGGCAATGGGCAGAAATTATATGTGTCAAATAGGTATCTTAAAATATCAACAGCTCGAGGGATTTAATGCTACACTTCCGATAGGAATAAATAAAATTGAAGCAAGGCGTACTCTTACAACAGAGAGCCTTGCCGTTTTTATGCCGTTTAAAGTTCAGGAAATCCAACATGACGGAGGCGTATTTCAGGGCGTCAATGTTATATCGAAAAATATGATTATTGTAAATAGAAGATATCTGCTCAACGGTAATTGCTTTATTCTCGGTGTATCCGGTTCGGGTAAATCATTCACCGCAAAGGAAGAAATGGTAAATCTCCTTCTTTCAACCGATGCAGATGTTATGATAATCGATCCGGAACGTGAATACTCCGCTCTTGTTGAAGCAATGGACGGACAGGTCATTGAGCTTTCTGCAAAAAGTAAAAATCATATCAACTGCCTTGATATAAACAAAGAATATGCCGACGGAGCAAGTCCCATTGCCTTTAAAGCCGAATTTGTATTATCGTTGTTTGAACAGGTTATCGGCAAAGGCGGAGTTAATGCAATTCAGAAATCCATTGTTGACCGTTGTCTTGCAAATGTATATAAAAACTATATAAAGAGGGGATATACGGGTAAAGTTCCGACGCTTGTTGATCTATGCAATGATTTAAAACAGCAGCCTGAAGCTGAAGCACTTGAACTTGCTACTGCAATGGAACTGTTTGCCTCGGGTTCACACAGCACGTTTGCACAGAAAACAAATGTCAATGTTGAGAACAGACTTATATGCTACGACATACTTGAACTCGGCAGCCAGCTTATGCCTATCAGTATGCTTGTTGTTCTTGACAGTATCCTTAACCGTATAACCAAAAACCGTGCGGAGGGCAGAGAAACATACATTTTCATTGATGAAATATATCTTCTCTTTCAACACGAATACTCGGCAAATTTTCTTTTCACACTTTGGAAACGAGTTCGTAAATACGGTGCATACTGCACGGGTATTACTCAAGACGTTGATGATCTTTTGCAAAGTCATACGGCACGAACAATGCTTGCCAACTCTGAATTTATCATAATGCTTAATCAGGGAGGTACAGACAGAGAAGATCTCGCAAATCTCTTGCAGATAAGTGAAACCCAGATGACGCATATTACAAATGTTGAAGTCGGTCACGGTCTTGTTAAGGTCGGTTCGGCACTGGTTCCTTTTGAAAGAAAATTCCCGAAAGATACAGAACTGTATAAGCTTATGTCAACTAAAGTTGGTGAACAGTAATGGAGAAAAAGATAAAAACCCGTGAAGTTGTAAATGACATTAAAGTTCACAATGCGGCGGTTAATGTCGGAGACAAAATGAAAAATATCGGCATAAAAACAAAAGAGAAGATATCCGAAAACATTCAACCGAATGACAATACATCACCTGAACAGTATGCGGCTGATAAAGTGTCGGAGAAAATGAGAGCAGCTGCCGAAACTGTTGCGATTGATTCAGAAAAAGTCAGTCGTAAAGTCGCCGGTGAAGCCAAGACAAAGATTAAAGAAAAACGTGCAGAGAAAAAGGAAGCCGTTAAAAATCAGATTGATGATAGAGAGATAAATAAGCCTGATATGACGGACAACAAAAGTGATGATAAGTTACAAAACAAAGATAAAGCGAACAACAAACATAAAAATTATAAAAACAATCAGAAACAGAAAAATGACATTAAAACAAAATCGGATAATGGACAAATAAAAGTCAATAATGATAAACCGACGATTAAAGAAAATACATCGGTTCTGCCAAAAACTAAACCACAATCTGATCCTATTTTTGATGAAAAGAAAAAGCCTCGTCAAAGAAAGCTATCTCAGCCGAAAACCAAGGAAAAATGTACTATAAAAAAGATAGGGTCGGAAAGGCAAAAGATTAAAACAGTAAGGAATGAAGCCAAGAAGATCAAACAAACGAAAAAGAGCTTTGATAATACCTCAAAAAGCATCAAAACAGCTGAGAAATCTGTCAAGGCTACGAAAAACACAGCAAGTAAAACGGTTGAAACCGCAAAGAAAACAAAACAGGCGGCAAAAACCACTGTAAAGGTTGTCGATAAAACTGTTAAAACCACGGTCAGGATTGTTAAAGCAACAGGAAAAGCTATTGCATCGGGCGTAAAAAGTATAGGAGCGATTATTGCAGCAGGAGGAATACCTGCTGTTGTTGTAATTATAATTATATGCCTAATCGGAGCAATCGGCGGAACTTGTTTTGGAATTTTCCTTGCCAACGATGAAACAACAGGTACCGAAAAAACTATGTCACAGGCTATATCCGAACTTACATCGGAGCATTATGCTAATATTACCGCTATGAAAACTTCATATTCCTATGATTTGCTCGAAGTGAAAGGAGACACTTCAATCAAGTGGAAAGACATTTTAGCGATCTATGCTATAAAAACAACCTCAGGCGAAGATCCACTTGAGGTTGTTACACTTAATGAAGTTAAAATAAATTTGCTTCGTGAAATAATGAAAGAATTGAATAAAATATCCGGCGTTGTTACTCCTAAATTGGCTGCTGAAATAAAGGTCACAACCGATGACAATGGCAACTCGGTTAAGCAGACGGTTTATGTCACAAAGAGAGTGCTGAACATTTCTATTATTCGTTTAGATGCGAAGCAGACGGCGTTGAAATACAAATTCAATGATGAGCAAAATAAAATATTAGATGAACTTATGGGCGAAGAATATGATGACTTATGGAATAAACTGATAGGGGACAGTGTGAAAAGCTATCCAAGCGGCGGTTCCTTTGTAGGAACAGGAATATTCGCTTGGCCGCTCACCGTTGACGGAACTATTACATCATATTTCGGAACAAGAACTGATCCGATAACGGGCGAAATTTCTACGCATGGAGGAACGGATATTGCTGCACCACAGGGAACTCAGATCCTTGCCGCTGCCGACGGTACAGTTGTAGCGGCAACATGGCACAACGGTTACGGCTACTATGTAAAGATAAAGCACAACAACACATATTTAACGCTTTACGGACATTGTTCGGAACTCCATGTTTCGACAGGACAAAAAGTAAAACAGGGTCAGTTGATTGCAAAAGTTGGTTCAACAGGATATTCTACCGGTCCGCATCTGCATTATGAAGTTATTCAAAATGGTGTTAGGGTTGATGCGTTAAGATATTATAAATAAGATACAATTGGAATATATTTCACTATTATAAAAAACAGGGTGCGTAAGAACTACGCATCCTGTTTGTATATTAGCAATTTTAAAGATTACAAGCAACTGAATTTATTTATGAGGCTTGTAATTTTTTAAAAACATACTTATTTTTGTTTAGAAAGGGCAAGTTTTTTTATTTGATACCGAATCTTTTCTAATGAAATAAATAATCCCTCAAAAATAATGGTTAATCCTATAGAAAAACTAATTGCTTTACGATAATATGTAAAGATCAATATTGTTAACAAGTAAACAAATAAAATTATAATCGCAATTTTGCGATATTTCTTTCGATCTGTTTTATCAATTTTTTTGTATCATTATCAATTGGGGCAAATATAAGTATTATTATAAATGATAAAGACAATAAAGCATAAAAAATTGAATTAAAACGATTATCGCTTAGTATAGTAATTAAATATGTAGAAATAAAAATCATTATTGAAGAGATTAAAAAACATTTTATTTCACTTGATGCATGAAATCCCCCGGTAAACATTCTTAATAATGAAAAGAAAAAGTAAAAAATTATACTTTCAAGAACGCAATGAAAAATAAGCCCGCATGATAAACAAATAAAAGCATATATCACATATGAGAAAATTAAGAAAAATGAATATGATAGTAAGTCAATGTCATCCTTATTTATAACTTTGTGATTGTAAAGTTTGAATGCTAATACACGCGACAAATTATTAATCATCTCTTATACTTTTTAATGTTGTCAGGCTCTTTAGGCTGATAATTCCATATACTTGATGCAGAATTTGCTGCCAAAACCAAATTAAAGTTTGCAAATGATAAAATTGCTGCCAATAAGCCATAGAATGCTTTTTTCATAATTTACACCTCCTTTTTATTTAATTTAAAACAATTTTATAAATAAATCAAGTTCATTTAAAAAAGTACTTATTTTTTTGAAAAAAATGCATAAAATGCAAAATGGATTTATAAAAACAAAAAAAGTCTACTTATTACAAATTTAATTGTTAACATAAATTCTATTTTGTTCATTTTTACCATTTTCAATGTTATTATTCTTATGGTGATTTATATGAGTAATAATCAAAAGGCAATAATAGGATCGAGAATAATGCAAAGAAGAAAAGAAAAGCATATTAAACAATCTGAGATTGCTGAAATGTTGAATGTTTCGGAAAATCAGATTTCAAATATTGAAAACGGTAAGAGTTTTCCTAGATTACAGAATTTTTTAAAGCTTTGTGAAATCCTTGATTGTAATGCGGATTATTTCTTGTCAGGAACTATTAAAAATCTGTGGATCAAAACATAATAGATATGGTTGCTTCTTTGTCGTTAGAAGAACAAAAAGTAATTTGGAAGCTGATTGACTGTTATATCCATAGAAATGACAATAATAAAATTTGACAAAATATATTATAAATGATAAACTTGACCAAACCGTTGTTGATTTGGTCAAGTTTTTTTAAAGGGAAGCGACTGTATTTATGAATATTCTTATTTGCGATGATGAGATACAATATATCGAGGACATTGAGATAAATGTAAAAAACTATTTTAGCGAGAAAGGTCAAAAAGTATGCTTTGAATGCTTTACGGATGGGGAGAGGGCGCTTAATGATAATCTCGGTAAATATGATATAGCTTTTTTGGATATTGAAATCGGTGAAGTAAAAGGAACGAAAATTGCCGAAATGATTAAGGCTCAGAATTCGCATACCGTGATTTTCTTCATTACGGCATATAATAATTATCTTGACGACGCAATGGACTTAAATGCGTTCAGATTTTTGTCAAAGCCCTTGGATATCAAAAGATTGTTCGCCGGTCTTGAAAAAGCGTTGGAGCTTATTGACAATACGGTCATCAGTTTTATGATTAAAGACAGCAGCACGGTTTATAAAATTTCCGCTTCGGATATTATTTATGTTGAAATACTTGGTCGCTACACGAAGGTTGTCACAACGGGCGGAGAGTATATGTCTAACAATTCAATGAACTATTGGCAGGAAAAACTGACGGCGACATATTTTTATCTTGTACATAAGAGCTTCATCGTCAACACGAATTATATTACAAAATATAATAATGACCATATTATTTTAAATAGCTCGTTTGATATCCCCATAGCCTACAGAAAACGAGCGCCGTTCAGACAGTATTTTTTAAGAAAGATTGAGGATCGCTGAGCATGGCTAATGTATGGGTTAATAGTGTTACTTTTTTTGCCGAATTTTTGATTTCTCTTACAATTCTTTTGAACGGATATTCGGTCAGGAAAAGTCTTTTAAGAACATTTCTAATAGGTTTTGCAGGCTATGCGATTGCTTTTGCGGTTTACTTTTGGGGAACAAACATTTATTTGAATCTTCTTGCAACGCTGGTTGTGAATTTATTGTTTTCATACTTCGGCTTTAACACGAATTGGCGTGAATCAATAGTTAACACCGTTTTGATAACGGCGCTGATGGCGATTTCGGAGTTCATTTGTTTAAGCATTGCTTCGAGCGTTTTGGATGTAAAAGTCCTTAATTCCGATTTGCATTATTTCATTCTCTTTTCGGTCGCAAGCAAGATCATATACCTGTTCTTGGGAATTATTTTGATTTATTTTATCAAAAAACTGAGGAACAAGAAGAACCGTCAAAATTCCGATTCACCGATTTATCTTTTTATTTATCCGATAAGCTCGATATTTTCAATATTTGTTTATTGGATGATTTTGGATAAAAATATAATTTCGGATACAACTAAAATTTATATTTCTATAAGCGTTGTACTCATATTCTTTTCAGTTATTATCACCTACGCTTTTTATGCTTACACTGCGACAAGAAATCTTGAAATAAACAGATTAAAATCGGAGCTTGATAAGGTGAAAATTGAGGATGAATATTATAAGCTCCTCGATTTTCAGTCGGAAAATATTAAGCAGATGGCGCATGATGAAAAGAATCATCTTTTGGCGATAAAGGGTATGTCGGATAGTGACCGAATCAATGAATACATTGATCAAATCTATTCCGACTTACAAAAATATACGCCCAAAGGGTTGACCGATAATAAGCAGCTTGATTTTATTTTGAACAAGTATTCTGTGCAATGTGACGCCGAAAAAATATTGTTCACAACGAATATCAGGACTGCAAACCTTGCCTTTATGAAAGACACGGACTTGATTTCGCTTCTGTCAAATTTATTGGATAATGCGGTTGAAGCGGCATCACGTTCAACCGAAAAGCGAATTGATTTGTCAATAAATACGGCAATGGGCATGACGGTTTTGACATGCATAAATTCATGCGATCTTTTGCCCGAAAGCAAGAATATGACATTGAAAACGACAAAGGCGGATAAGGAATCGCACGGACTCGGAACAAAGATAATCAAACGAACGTCAAAGAAATATAAGGGCGAATATACCTGGCGATATGATGAAAAGCAAAAGGAATTTGTTACTGTAATAGCATTTCCAAAATGAAAATATAAAGAACAGGATTTCGATGTCCTGTTCTTTTTTTATGCGTTTTTGTCGCAAAACAATGCAGTTTTGCATTATGTGTTGACTAAACAATACTAAATCTGTATAAAGAAATTGGGGTAAATAATTGGGGGAATGATAATGTAGGTGTATGGATTAGCCAATTAAAACATTAAAATAAAGGAGGCATTTTTGTGAAGAAAAAAACTATAAAAAGGATAATTGCATCAGCTTTGTCGGCGATTATTATGACGCAGGTTATTCCGATAAGTGCATCGGCGATACAAAATTTAAAGCGTACAGAAATCAGTGAATCAAGCCTTAAAGAGAGCGTACCAAACATTGTAGGCAAGCCACAATTTATATTGTGGCTTGCCATAATCAGTATTGTATAGAAGGTGATTCTTATTATTAGAAAAATATTATGTATAATAACGATATTTGTAATGCTTTTTGCAACATTTATATTTGACGGAAAAGTGTTCGCAATAAGCCATGAAGACGATCTGCAAGGATTTATTGACGAAACAAAAGAGTTATTGGCATTTGAGCCTGAGCAGTTGATTGAAACAAACTCAGCAAACGATGATGGTAACAAAGACAATAAGGATTTTTCTGCTTGCAGATTGATTGTGAAATCAAACAAGAAACCCCAAAAGCTCAATTCGGTCGGAATGGCAAGCGGATTTAAAGATTATTATATAATACAGTTTAAAAATGAAATTGACGCCAAAAATGCTCTTAGCTTTTACGAAAAAGAAAAGAGTGTCAGCAGTGTTAATATAGAAAGCGGTAAGGTCAGTTCACAGTCAATTGATTCTTTTGAATTAGATGATAAAGAAGAACATGTAGAGGGCAAATCAATTGTTCCTTTGCTTGAAGACGTTTCGACTATCATGGACGAAAGCGGAAAAACCAGTCTTAACTCATGGGGCTCAGATTTTACCGGATTATATGCAGTAAAAAATTATTTAAGGAGAAATAATGTTAAGTTAAATAAAGTTACCGTTGCTGTTTGCGATTCGGGAATCGGATTCCAACATGATTTTTTTAAAGATAAACAAGACAGACTTGAACGTACAGGGTTTAATTCGGTATTGAGCGATTCCGATGAATCAAATAATTTAAACGACCACGGAACAGCTGTGACAAGTGTTATTGTTGATTCGACTACCGAAAATGTTGTCGTTCGTAATTACAGAGGCTTGGTCGCCGGAGAAGACAATTCTTTTAGTGCAATGATAACTGCAGTGTTACAGGCCATTAATGATAAAGTGGATATAATTAATTGCAGCTTTAGTTTTTATGGACTCGCTTGGAATTCTGCAGAATACAAAATGGCTTCAGATGTTTTTGTAGAAGCATATAACAGAGGAATATTAACAGTAGCCGCCGGGGGAAATTACAGAAATATAGGCGGTCTGCCGCAGCGTTTCCTGCCCCAATCATCGGAGTATGTGCTTACAGTGAGCGCAATAACAAAAGGACCTACTATGCATCCAACGTATGGTCAGGGGATATTTATTGATTTAACTGCTCCGGGCGTTGATTTACCGTTAGCGTATGGTGACGGATATGTTCTGGGAAAAGGAACATCCTTTTCCTCTCCTTTGACTGTTTCGGCATGCGCCATGCTATTATCTTTGCATCCGGAGTATACCCCAAGAGAAATATTTGATATTATAAAAGCGACAACCCTGCCGTATGATGAAAGCCTTGGAATAACGGGATTAAACTATTTGTACGGAACAGGAATTTTGGATGCTGTTGAAGCGATGGGAATAAAACGTCCGATTGTGAAGGCTGATCTCAAACCCGGAAAATATACAGGTGAAATAGAGGTTTCGCTATCTTCGGATAACAATGAAAAAATATACTATACTTTTTCACAGAGCTTCCCGGACAAAGAATCAAGAAAAGTATTTACACAACCGATAAAAATGTATGATGATCAGTTCTTACTGAACGCAATATCGTATAATGATGATGGAATCCCCAGCAGAATGTTGTCGTGCTTGTATAGATCGTCGGTATTGGAAAGCGGCGAGAATTTTGAAATAGACGAGGACGGCATAATTACGGCTTATAACGGAAATCATCATGATATTATAATTCCCTCTGAAATAAAGGGAATTAAAGTCGAAAACATCAACGCAGAAGCGTTTAAGGACAAGAATGTTTCCGGCATTACCTTGCCGAATACCATGACAAGAATAGGAACGACAATTGACGAATTCTTTGAAAAAGGAATAGACGCAAGAGCATTTGAGGATAATAAGACCCTTATGTTTATTGATGGAGAATCAATAGAAGAAATAGGTATGTCGGTATTTAAAAATTGTAAAAAACTCACTTTTTGCAATTTCCCCAAAGTTAAAACAATATGGGAAGAGGCATTCTATGGTATAAGTACATTCAAGAAGTTGGTTCTCCCGAATGTTACTTATATAGCGGAGGAAGCTTTATCTGCTTTATATTTATACTATTTATCATTACCTAACCTTGAAGAATGCGGATTGTATACCTTTGCCAACATGGAGGTTACTACTCTTTATTGTCCTAAATTATCAAAAGTCAATAATACATACATAGATGGCAAAGATAATGTTGCAGTTCAGGACGATGCATATGTTTTTAGCGACACAAGCATATTGGGTGTTGCAGATTTTCCGGTGTTAGAGGATGTCAAGGGTAAATGTTTTTCTTCAAGAAGCACCGGTGAAATAAATGGAAATAGGGTAACACGGTTAGAATTTTCAAAAATAAAAGGATTAAAAGATTTGCCGAGTACAGGACTGGTTAGTGTTGTGTTGCCGTCAACAGTTGAAAGCTTACCGGATGATGTGAGCGCATATGTCCCTGCTTTGTGCAAGATTTACGGTTCCGCAGGAACGTATGTTGAAAAATATGCAAAGGAAAAGGGCTTCGATTTTATTGAAGTAACGCCGGAAACCGCAGTAATAACAGATCTGCCGAAATATTACAAGCTATACATGGGCGAGCTTGAGGCAGATGTTGTCGGATTTAACAGACAATATCAGTGGTACGCAAATGATGTCAACAGCAATGAGGGCGGAACACCGATTGATGGCGCAACAGGCAAAAACTTTAACCCTGCCAATTATTATGCTCCGTATTATTACTGCGTGGTAACGAGTAAAGACGGCGATTTTGACCCCATAACGATTAAAACAAGTGCCTGTGAAAACAGAACGCAGACGGCAGATTACACAGCTCTTGATAAGGTTCTTAATGAATTCGACAGCTCACAATCGGAGCTTTACACAGCCGAATCGTGGTCAGATTATTCAACCGCCGTTGCAGTAGGCGCAAGCATAGACAGAGGATTGGCAAAGAGCAAGCAGAATATTATTGATGCGGCGATAAAGGAAATAATCAATGCAAGAAATAATCTTGTCAGGAAAAATGCCGTCAGCGCAAGAGTTATCGGCACACCGACGCTCGGCGCAAACGCAGTTGTTGAGATTACCGTAAACGGTTCGCCCAAAGCGATCAGATTTATTGACGAAGAGAAAAACGCAGTAACATTTGACAGAAGCTCGGCGTTGACGGTCAAGGACGGCAATAATGAAATTTGGCGAATCAAGCTTGCCGTTACATCGGAAAAGACAGCTTACAGCATCTTCATAAAATATAACGAGGATTATATCGACAGCGGTGTAACGCTGACCGTGACCGCATCAAGCGGCCCTGACCTCGGTATTCACTCCGTAAGTATACCCGACATGTATCCGTCGGGAACATATACTGACGGAAGAATATATGCAGGTGTTCATGACGTCATCATCAGAACAAGCAAAGATGTTCTGAAAATTCAGTTTATCGACCCCGACGGAAACACAAGAACCTTCAGCAAATATTCAAGTCCGCCGACAGAGGACGGCGACGAGCTTGTATGGACAATACCGCTTAAATTTAATCTCGGCAAGATGAATTTGGGTATCAGAACACGAGCCGTGCACACAACCTTCGCGCTCACGGGGGAGTATGTGACAGGTAGGGTACTGTTCTAAATTGATAAAAATGTAGAAAGCAATTTTGGGAGGATGGGAAAATAATAAAAGAAAATAAAATAGTTATACTTTAACAACAATAAACACTGTATGAAAATAAGGCATATCGAATTACTCTTATTATTCATACAGTGTTTTATTTATAAGTATTATAAAGTCCTTTCTTTCGCTTAATGCTTAAGAAAGGACTTTTATGGTATATAGATGGCTATGCTACATAGCTGGATATCCGTAACTCCTTAATTTTGAAAAAAGAATTCAAAATTAAGGAGATTACATAAATGTCAAACAGGTATTTTATATGGGAAGAGGCTAAATGCCAAGAGATAAATTCTAAATGGGTGGAGATTTCGGGAAGAGAGTTTTATTCTCTTTTAAAGGAGTCACCGAAAAAAAGATATTTTGAAAAGATTGACGAATGTGTCGAGGACGGAGCAGATGTTCTTGTTTTTGAAACTACTTATGAGAGATATAAAAAATGGCACAGAGAACATGAAAGAAAGTGCAGAAGCAAAAGGTTGGAGCTTAAATACAGAAATTCAATCATCTTTCTGAATGATTATATTGTAAGCAGTGAAGGCTATTTAAATGATTTTATTGCCGATATAGATGAGAATGTAGAGGACAAAGCACTGAAAAATATTGAATACTTTGTTTTACAAGATGCGATTAAAAACTTGAACGATGAGGAGAAACTTGTACTTGATATTGTAAAAAAAGCTATGGAAGAGAATAAGAGTGAAAGGGGGATATGTAAGGAACTCGGAATTGATAGGGAAAAGTTTAGATATCAAAGAGAAAAAGTGTTTAAAAAAATAAAAAAATATTTTTCCCCAAAACAGGAATAAACGTGCAATGTATATAGTGTAAAGGTTAATTCCTTTTGTACTTTGAAAACTGAATACCAAATCTTCAGGTACATTAACTGTGCCGAGGTAATACCTCAAGCTGTGACATAGATACGCCAAGACCTTTTATTAAGAAGTGAGCGATAAATATTTATATGTCGAAAATTGGGTTGCTCCCAATGATAGCAATGACAAGCATAGTGATAATGATACTTCTGTTCGTGGCCGGCGACGAAATAGGCGGTGGTGAGATTCCAATGAGAGTATGAAGCTAATACTCGCCTGAAGATTTCCTTTTGCAGAGGACAGGAATAATGCTGCAAATTTAGGAACTTACAAATCATTGTAAGTTCCTATTACATAAGGAGGAGTAAAACTATGGAAAAGAATATAAGAAGGGGAGATATTTTTGTTGCGGCTTTCAACGGAACCATTGGTTCTGTTCAATCAGGTTTGAGACCCGTTGTAGTTATTCAAAACAATATCGGGAATATGTTTAGTCCGACTGTTATAGTTGCTACTATTACGAGTAAAACAGAGAAAAAGAGGGAACTCCCGACGCATATAGTTGTAAATGCGGACGGCTTGATGCAAGAGTCAATTGTTCAGCTCGAACAAATTACAACAATTGATAAGAAGCAGGTATTAGATTTCATAGGTACTATGCCTATATCTGTAATGGAACAGATTGATTTGGCGATAAAGGTTAGTTTAGATTTAGAATAAACGGAGGTAAAAACATGGAGACGATTATAAATACGATTATTTACACTTTAGGACAGGGGATTGCATTTAATATTATTCTGCCGTTGTGGTACATAATAATCAAACTTACCGGCAAATAATTTGTGATTTAAAGCAGAGAGAAGGTTAGAAATGGAACAGGAAATAAAAAATCAAATCATTTATCTTGTGACGTTGGGATTGATTAGGCAGTTTTTCAGAGAGGGTAAAATGGATATAACGCTTGCTGAAAAAATTAACAGGAAAAATGCCGAAGAATTGTCGTGCGATTGTATCCCGATAGCATAAATCGCACATTGGATTTTTGAGAAACAAACTGATAGAATGTTGATGCAAACGGAGGTGAAACAATGGCTGAAAGAACCGTAAAGGTTATTGAACCGACAATAGGGATTTTAAATCAGAGTAAAATAATAAAGGCGGCGGCTTACTGCCGTGTAAGCACCAATTCCGAGGATCAAGTCAATTCTTTTTCGGCACAGCTTAAGTATTACACCGAATATATTTCGTCAAATCCACGAATGGAGCTTGTTGATATATATGCCGACGAGGGAATAACGGGCACCTGTGTAAGTAAAAGAGATGAGTTTAAAAGAATGATGAAAGATGCTTCTAACGGAAAGTTAGATCGCATTTTTGTTAAAAGTGTTTCCAGGTTTGCAAGAAATTCACTTGAATGTCTTGAAGCAATCCAAATTCTTAAGTCACTTGACGTAACCGTGATCTTTGAAAACGATAACATTGATACGGAGACAATGAACTCGGAACTTATTCTTTATGTAAAAAGCGCTTTTGCACAGAGTGAAGCGTTATCGGGCTCAAAAAGAGTATCAACAGCCATACGAATGAAGATGGAAAACGGAGAGTTTATTACCTATAACGCACCTTATGGATATAAGCTTGATAAAGAATGCCATCTTTTGATAGTTCCGGAGGAAGCGGAAGTTATAAGGCGTATTTTTGAACTCTATCTTTCAGGAAAGGGAATGGGAAAAATCGCTGAGACACTTAACGATGAAAATATCCCTAATGCCTCGGGGAAATGGTCCGTTACGGGAATAAGGTATATTTTATTAAATGAAAAGTATATTGGAGACAGCATTTTACAAAAGACTTACACACCATGCACTTTGCCGCTTAAAAATATCCCTAATCGTGGCGAACTTGATATGTATTATGTTTCAAATTCTCACGAGGGTATCATTTCCCGTGAAACGTTTGAACTTGCCAAGCGCAGAATGTCTCAGACGACCTGCGAAAGAAAATCTCCGCAAAAGCATTTGTTTACCGGGATTATTGAATGTGAAAGCTGCGATTGGGCATATAAAAGAAAAGTTCAAAACGGTGTTGTATATTGGGTATGTTCAAGAAAGAAATCTGCAGGTCACTTTTGTGAGAGCAAAAATATCAGCGAAGAAAATCTGAAAAAAGCATTTGTGAAAATGTATAATAAACTGAGAAGATTTGAACCGGAGATACTTGATAGGACATATAATCAGCTCTTGAAATTGCGTGAGAAACTTTCGGTGCAGAATAATGAAGTTTCACAAATTGATATAGAGATCGCAGATCTTTGTAATAAGATCAATATGTATACGGAATTTCATTTGCAGGGCATAATTGATGATATTTCATTTCTTGAAAGAACATCGGAGCTGAAATACAGAGTAACTGAGCTCAGAAATAAAAGAACGAAGCTCTTATATGCGAATGAAGATGAGAAAGTTATTGAAGATATAAAAATTCTGATGGACACTTTGGAAGAATACCCGAAAGTCATTCTATCTTTCGATAATTCATTGTTCTCTTCAATTGTTGATAAGGTAACAATCAGCAAGACCGAGACAATAACTTTTAAACTTAAAGGCGGATTGTGTCTGGATATCTAAGAAGGGGGGAGATGTGATAATGGCTATACGAACGATACTTTACGGTTACGATGTAGAAAACGGTAAAACAGTAATCAATATACAAGAATCCGAAATCGTGAAAAAGGTATTTTCATTATATACAGAAGGTAAAACACTAAGTGATATTGCCTTGATGTTGACGGATCATAATGTGATATATTTTCAAAACGAGGTCAAATGGAATAAAAACACGATCAACAGAATGCTTGAAAACGAAAAGTATATCGGAAATGATGTTTATCCGACTATCATATCACCCGAATTGTTTAATAATGCAAGAACCGTAAAAAATAATAAGTCCTGTAAACAGAAAAAACACACAAAAGAAATTGAACTGTTAAGAAAAATAACCGTGTGCGGTAAATGCGGCGGTAGATATAAAAGAATAAACACTTGGGGTACAAGAGAAAAATGGATGTGTTCTAACGGCTGTGCCTGTGTTACATATATTGATGATTCAATTCTTGAAAAAGCAATTTCAGACAACTTCAATACCGCCATAAACAATCCTACAGTGCTTGATGTCAAAGCTGATTCAAAATATCAGCCGACAATCAAGGCAGTGAAAGAAGAAAATGAACTTTTAAGATTGATGGATCAACCTAAAATAAGTTTTTCAGCTGTATCAAAAAGCATTATGCAGGGAGCAAAAGTACGATTTAACTGCTGTGAATTTGATGACGGAGAACTGACCGAAGAATTGAAATACGAAATTTCACAGCTTTCAATAGATGAAAAAGTGGATTGTAAGACAATGAAAAAATTCATAAAACAAGTGACAATTCAGCCGGACGGCGGAATTACAACTGTTTTTATAAACAATGCCGAAATAACGAATGGAGGAGCTTGAATGCAAAACACATTAGAAAGACGAGTAACAAAAATAGAAGCAAATCCATTGTTGGTAAATAAAAGAAGATCAAACGGAAAACTTCGTGTTGCTGCATACTGCCGTGTATCAACCGATGAAGAGGAGCAGCTTAATAGTTATGAAACTCAAATTGCATATTATACTGAGGCAATATCCAAAAATCCGAGCTGGACTTTTGCAGGTGTTTATGCAGACGAGGGTATTACAGGTACGGTAACCTCAAAAAGAAAAGATTTTTTACGACTTATGCGTGATTGCGAAAAAGGTAAAATTGATATGGTGTTAACCAAATCCATATCACGTTTCGCAAGAAATACAGTCGATAGCCTCAGTTGGGTAAGAAAACTCCGTGCTATGAATATAGGTGTATATTTTGAAGAGCAGGCTATTGATTCGTTAAAGACAGAAAATGAAATGCTTATCGGCTTGTTCAGTGTTATAGCACAGGCCGAAAGTGAAAACATAAGCTCCAATGTTAAATGGGGCATTCATTAAAGTATGAAAAACGGTAAGTTCTGTTCAAACTTCAGCTGCTATGGTTATAAACGTGGAACAAACGGTGTTCCCGAAATAGTACCGGAGCAGGCAGAGGTAGTCAGACTTATTTTTGATAGATTTCTTGACGGAAACAGCTTGGAGCAGATTCAAAAGCACTTGGAAGAAAAGAACATATTAACATATAAAGGCTCAAAAGTATGGAACAGAAAAGTAATAGATACTATGCTGAAAAATGAAAAGTATGTGGGTGATCTTTTATTTCAAAAGACGTATGTTACCGATCCGATAAGTAAAAAGATAAAGATAAACAGGGGAGAACTGCCGAGATACCTTGTCAGCAACAACCATCCCGCAATTATTGAAAGAAATAAATTCAATATGGTACAAATGGAAATAGCACGATGAGGAAGTAAGCAGAAGAAATCCGCACTCGGTAAAACACAACTCGGAAAATACAGCGGTAAATATGCTTTATCGGAGTTGTTAATATGCGGTGAGTGCGGAAGCAATTATAAAAGAAACGGAAAAACACTTAAAAACGGTGAACATAAATATTATTGGAGATGTGTAACACGCTCGGTAAACGGCAAAAAGATATGTTCATCTTCCGGCATAGAAGAAACAGTATTACATTCAGCAATTTGCAGAGCACTTAACAAGCTGTTCGATTGCAGAGAAGAAGTGTTAAATCTTTTAAGAAGCAATTTAAGATATGCAATTACAGAAAATACAACCTCGGGCGAAGTGTTTTCCTATGAAAAACAAATTCATAATTTAAAAGAAGAATCTGAGCATTTTATGACTATGTTGAATAAAACAAGCGGAGACACCGAACGAATACTCTATCAAATTAAAAATAATTTCGAGCAGATCAAAATTTTGAGAGAAAAGCTCAATATTGCAAAAGAGAGTATGAAATCTGATGAAACAGTTAACAGTGAGATTGAAAGAATGGAGAAAATGTTCACTGATGCAAATATTTCATTCAATGAATATGATGATGTGGTCGTCAGACGGCTAATTGAGTGCATCAGAGTTATGAAAGGCAACAAGATAATTGTTATATTAAAAGGCGGAATGCAGGTTGAGGAAAACTTAATATAAGAATAAGACTTCGGGTTGTTTGCTGATAAAAACCTGAAGTCGTTTCTTTAAAGTGCATTTCTATAATTATATTTCGTGAGAATTTGTTTTTTACGGTTAATCGAAACTTCGGTGTATATTTCTGTTGTTGTTACACTACTGTGTCCAAGTATTTCTTGAACGGAACGCAGGTCGGCACCATTTGCAAGCAGATTTGTGGCAAATGTATGACGAAGATAATGTGGGGTTGAATTTTTGTTGATTCCACATGACTTCTTTACCGAATTAAAGATATATTCAATTCCATGAATACTTATTTGATTTCCAAAACGATTAACAAAAATTTTATCGGTATTATTCTTTTGTTCGCTCCTGATTCTTAACCAGTTCATAAGATTGTCCCATGTATCAGTACACGAAATATATATAAATCGTTGCTTTCGTCCTTTCCCATGTATCAGTATGGTTTGTTCACTGAGAATAATGTCATCAAGTGATATGTTTGATGCTTCTTCAATCCTTATGCCGGAACTTATAAGCAAGTCAATTAATGCAAGATCTCTGCAGGCTTTCCAGTATGTAAATTTTGATGTGTTTCTATTTATATTGTCTGATAAATATTTTATCAATTTTGATGATTCGTCGACAGATAGCGTTTTGGGCAATTTACGCTCCTTTTTTAGTTTGAATGTATAGTTCTGATAGTAGTTTTGTTCGACATATCCGTTTTGATATAAAAATTGTAAAAACATTCTTATTACAACGAGTTTGCGTGTGATTGTACTTTCTTGCAGATGTCTCTCGTCAAATAAATGTACAACATAATTTAGTATAATGTTGTTATGTAATCCGTTAATTGATAGGAAGTTGCAAAAATCCATAAGATCAGAGTTGTAAGCGATGATTGTTTTGTCAGAAAGATTCTTGGTCGTTTTTATTACATTCAAAAAAATGCTTGATAATTGATAAAAATTGTTCATTTATACACCTCATATTAAGATAATGTATTGAATATTTTACCAAAATGTGATATAATAATTCAACAATCAACTTACAATAATACTTAATTATTGTAAGTTGAGAACGGATAATATCTAATCATATTTTAATGTATTATTGTTTAATTATCTGCAGGAGGAGTATAACGCATGGGAAACAATATAACAACAGCATTTAACATTAGAAGATTCTTGTCATCGAAAGACAAAGATTTTGTAAAAGCTCTAATGTTATATAACGATACAATTCCAGTAGATATCAAGACCAGTTCAAACGAAATTATGTATTTTTGTGATCATTGTTCAATACAACCTAAAAGAATAATGTATTTTTTTGGGCTGTATTGTGATAATCACTTAGTTGGATTTGTAGAAACTGGCTATTTAAAAATGACTAAAACGATAATAATTGATTACATAGTGTTAAAAGAAGAGTATCGTTTAAATAGTGTTTTCTATCCATTGTTTAGCCTGATTCAAAGATACTTTTCGGAGAACATGATAGACTATGATTATATTGCAACAGAGGTTAGCACAAAGTGCCCCGAACAATCGGTTGATGCTGAGAGCTTTTACTCTAGGAAAATGCTTCAAATGGAAGATTTTCGAATTGCTGAAGTATTATATCGACAACCCAGACTTGGGTTAGATAACCTTGAAAGTAATTTTGATTTTCAATTAATGGTAAAATCCAAACAATCAATATCTTTTTTAAAAAAAGAAACTTATCTTGCAATAGTGCATGATATATATTTTGAACATTATTATCCTTGGTATGAGGTTTTTGATAAAAATCGAAGTACAGAATATAAAAATCATTTAGAAAAAGAATATAATAATGTAAAAGAAAAAGCAAATGAGATAACTGGTAATATTATTCTATCTAATCAAGGTGTTTCGTGTGCTTATTATAAAACCTCTGACTGTCACTACAATACCAGTACTGCTGGTTTTATACCTGGTAAAAAACATAAAAATACTCACAAACTGATTTTATGTATTGGAATCCCGTGCGTGATTATTGCAGCATTTCTTGTGTCTATGGGAGCATATTTTATATTAAATAAAATAAAAATACAACCAGATATGTTTGCAGGATTATTTGCTGCAATTTCAGCGGTGTTTACAGGTATTCTAACGCTAGCTTTTTCTATATTTACGAAATCTAAATCATGATTTTTTACATAGTAAAATGATGTTATGTGCTAAAAAATATGATAGTGGCTTTACTAACTTGTCATATTTTGCGTATTTACCTGAACTTTCTTCTTTGTGCGTGATGTGATTTATCAAAGAACTAAGGCAATGATATCTTGTCTTATCTTCAATTGATAGTCCACACTCATTGAGAAGATGTATAATCATCTTTTCGGAATACAACCAGAGTGTGTGGTTATGCCCCATGTAATCATATTGTTGTTTAGTGGATACTTTACCATATTCTGTTGTAAATAGTAATTCACCTGTATTGCTACGTTCAAATTCGAGAACTAAATAGCCCCCACTTTTTATTACTCGAGAAATTTCCCTAATACTATTAACAGCATCACAATAGTTTAATACACTACCAACACAGATGACTGCATCAAACATTTCATCTTCAAACGGCATATTTTCTATGGATGCAACGGTAAAGTGCTCAAATTTATTTATTAAATTCTCAGCAATATCGACATGGTAACACGTTCCTTTAAGAGCATATTCACTACCACCAGAACCGGCATTGAGGTGCATGCTATTTGGGGTCAGTTTAGAGGATAGATGTTTTTCGATAAAGTTTATAATGATATTATGTGTATAATCATACCATCTATTATTTTCTGGCCACACAGAATTCATTTGTGAATAGATATCATGTGTATTTTCAATATCCACATCAATCACCAACTAACCTAAAATTTAACTATAGCCTAAACTTGTAATAATAAATACTTAACAAACTTACAATAATTAAGTATTATTGTAAGTTAACTATATAGATGAAAGAAGAAATCATGAAAAGTATCAATTAAATAATCTTTTGCGAAATTTATATGTTTTTATAATTATAAAGCTGTAACGATAAAAAGGACATTGAAAAACGGATATTAATTCATTATCAAATAATTATTTGCGTTTGATAAGTCTTTTTAAAATTGAAGCGATAACATGCTCAGATTAGATGCACGTTATTTCTTTTGGAAGATTTTTTAGAAATATATGGAATAGAAGTTTTTTGAAAAAATTGTCTAAGGCATTTAGTTATTGAAAGATAGATAATGGTAGCACCTTGTTTAGAAATTAATTTGTCTTGGATTATGCACTTGAAATATCTTAATCTATAAGTACTTAAAAAAATTAGTAATTTAGAAAGATAATAGTAACAGATTATGAAGGCAGGGAATAACTAATAAGTTAAAACATTGATACTATTAATAAAAACTTGCAGGATTCTAAAAAGTACTGTTTGAAATGAAAAAAACAAAATAGTTATTTGAACGGATAAAACAAGAGACAGAAATTAGTAAGCAGATAACTGCTATTAATTAAGAATAGTTGATGCCTTTAATACACTTTTGAAAAATACATTAAATAAACAAGAAAAAGGATTTTTCTAAAAACACTTCTCTAAAATTTATTTTTGTGGCTTAGTGCTTTATTACGATATGTATTAGGAAAAGTACTATAAAAGGAGAAAAGAAAAAATGGATAACAATATTACTATTATATTAGAACTTCTTTCAGCAGGTGTAATAGCAGCCTTGGTTGCGGGTATTTTTTCTTTAGCTATTGCAATTAAGAATAATAAGCGTTTGGTGGACCTGGAAAATATTAAGCAAAAATTCACTATTAATCAGGAAAGATATAAAGCGTTGAAAGAGGCATATGATGAATTACTTGCTAAATTACCAGAGAAAAACCTTTTAAATCATATTATTATAAATTTGCCAGCTCAAAATGAATTTCAAAAAAAGATTTTTTTGAAATATATAATGCAGCAGAGGAAAACATGGAAATCATGTATTCACATTTTCAAAAGTACGGTTATTTATTTTCAGATAATGAGCAGCAAAAAATCAACAATTTAATTGAAGAAATTGATGCGATCGCGAAAAATATTATTAAAATTAGTTTAGATCTGCAAATAAACGATGTTGAAAAAAAGAAGATGATTTTGCAAAGGAAATTTATATAAAAAATATAGAAAGAATAGAAAAAGTAGCCGAGCTTGAAAAAGTATATTACGAATTATTTAAAAATAGCTTGAGTAAACTTTCAAAATAAAAATTGAACTGAACAGACTTAAAAAATTGAACCCAAGTGTTCGATTAGTAGTCTGTTTTTTCTATTTATCAGTTATGTAAATCGTTGTACCAAATATACCATAAAAAATCATTAATGGTGTGGCTTGCAATAAATGAAAACGCAAAAAGCCGCTTACTCTTATTGAAAAGAATAAGCGGCTCACTCTTGAATGTCCTAGGTATATTCAATTTTTATTTTATTTACAGGCGCATTGGCTACTTTGAAAATAAGTTCGTCGATGCAGTCCGTATATCTATCTTGCCGTATGAGAGCGTTTTTTAGCTCCACAAGGCTATGTAATATCAGCGTCCTCTACATATAGATGAGTGGTTTTGTCTTTCATACGCTCGACCTCCTTGCGCTTATATTGTACCGTAGGTCGGTGTTAAGTTCCAATGTGCGATAGGCTTGTCCTATGCAACATCGGGAACAGCGGCGTAAATATTGATTGTTCTAACGCTGCCACGCTTAACTACCGTAGGATGTTCGGAGAAGTCCACTCTGTTATTTTCGCCGTACTTCAACACCTTGTCCGAGGTCTTTAAGCTATGTACCCAAAGCCTACAAAACGCAGGATTTTGAGCTGAATTTGTGCTGTGGAACATTTTCGATGCTTCTCTGGGTCGGAATTTCTTTCAAATAGCACATTTCACTTCGTATTAACTTTGTGGGATAATCCTAAAAGCTCTATCCATAAAATCAAGAATAGCATCATACATCTTAACGATGTCGTCATATTCCAGATAAAGTTGATGGTCCTCTTCTCTGTAGCCGATTTTGAATTTATCATATTTATCGAAATCTTTATATATTCTTCCACCGTTATGGACAACCATATTACGAGCATCACGAATAGCAGTAATGTATTCCCATTGTTTATCAGCCGTAAAGCCATCAATACCTACTACATCCTTTAAGTATTTAGCAGCACGCTCTAACCCACTTCCTTTAATATCTTTTACTTCTTTGTCCAGATGATTGATGTCGTGATATAAACGACAAAGAGTATTTACGGCTTCTTCTAATAATGATACCATTGTTAAAAGCAATGAATATTGAGTCAATAAATCCACCCGGCAAGAATGTAAAGTCCCACTTGTCATAGCCCATTGCTCCGTAACAAAATCATTTTTTAATCTTGCTTCTTCTGCCAAATTTCTGTAGCTCTCAGCAATTGCATCAAGAGCTATTTTATTATTTTCTATGACGCTCCTAAAAGGGTAGAAATCGCAATGCGCTAAATACAAGGCCATATCACTTGCTTTGCCCATGTCATAGTGTTCCATATCTGGAAATTGCACATTACTATCTATGCTGTGTATATTCATTATTCATTTTTCCTTTCTCTTTCAAAAATAAATTTATTGACTAACATATCATTAATTGCTTTTTCAACTCTATTCTTTATAATCCTAACATTTTTAAAACGGCCAAGATTATCTTTATGCCACTCATATATGTTGGAACTTCTAATGATTTCCTTTTCTTCCTCAGAAAAATTTTGAAGGTATGAATTATATGTATTGTCTAATATGATTTCTTTTTCGGAAAGCAAAAGATGTTCGAACATAATTGCATCATCAAAGCGAGAAAAAATAGGCATACCCATACTTTTAATTACCTCTGTTTCTGACATAAAATTGGAGGTACAAATTATTATACACCTTGATAAGTCTACTTTATAGTTTGTGTCAATATATATTCCCTCATCAAACATCTGATAAAATGCGTTGTAAAAATTGGGATTCACCTTATCAAATTCATCAATGAGTACAACATTCGATTCTCGTGACATTAAATCTTTCGCAAAACTGCTTTTTGAATGTTCCGAGCCAAAAACATAGTTATATCCCTCAACTGTCTGCATCATGGAAAACTGAATTCTGAGCAAATTTCCACCTAATACTTGGCTGATAACTTTTGCAGTTTCAGTCTTACCGATTCCAGAATCTCCAAGGAACATAATAACAACAGGCTTTTTGTGTTCTGGATTACATAATCTAAATAAATTAGAAACTATAGCTTTTTTGGCATTTTTCTGTCCAACAATGTTTGAGGAAATATTTCGCCATATTTCATTTAATACATCTCTATCGACATCCCGATATTTTGTGTAATCATACTCAATTTTATCAGCATATTTTGCCTGTAAAGCCTCTATTACTCTTTTAGGTGGGTTATGCAGAAAAGTAGTATCAACATCATGGTTAGTAGTAACAATAGAAACAAAATTTTGAATTACATGTTCAAACACAGAAGCATAATCATCTGCATGAACAATAAGGTTTTTTACTTCAATCGTTCCGTGCAAATATACGTGTTGTTGGCGAAGATTAGCATTATAGTCTTTAATCAAATCCATAAAATATGTTATATCGTCGCCTTCTATAATCTTTTCGTCAAGGAAGCTTTCAAAGTCATTTTTTGAACCAATAAATATATAAATCTTATTATTCATGCTCAACCACCCCTGCCAGCAATACATCGTAAACAGTTAATATATCCGCAGAAACAGTTGCATTATCTGTCCTATCTTCGCCATATTTAGGATTATCATAAGAAGACAACTCATCATATGAAGTTGCCGCATTTATCTCGGAAACAATAGAAATATTTTTGCGGTCAACTTTGCCAACGGGCACAGCATAAACGCTCAAATCCATTTTTAATAAGTCTGATATTTTATAATTATTTTTAAAACTATCAATGTTGAAACGCAAAATAACAGATTTATTATTTTGGATACCCTCAAACTCAAAATATCCTTTTGCGAGTTTTATACTGTCGTCCATTTTGACTATGTCTATACTTAAATCTAAGTCTGTATTAAGATTTAATCCATCTCCTTTGAACATTTTCATATAGGGCGAGATCATAATTACATAGCTAAGAGAGTCTTTAATTACTTTTATTTTGATATTATTAAATACTTCAATATGTGATTCGTTGTTTCCAATAATATCCAGAAAATCAGTGAGAATTGTATTTTGGAGTATTGTTTTTATCAATGTTTCGCTTTTAAAGGAAGTCTCCAGTTCAGAGTTAGCTTGAGCTTTTGCGCCAATTCCAATCAAATTCTTGAATAAACTGCTTATACCAACAGATAATTCACCTGTAACTTTAGCTTTTCCATTATCAATATCACCACTTAAAAGTTCTGTGGTCTTTACAAGTTGCCCTCCCTCGATTATCTGAATATAATCCGTTACAGAGCTTTCATCAAAATAGATTACTTTCGTGAGCTTACTTAACTTTTCACTATTTGTCTTTTTCATAAAGCATATCCTCGCAATACCATTCATTCTGTTTTGCTGTCCACTGTTTCTGCCATTCTTTTTCATTCACAATCGCATCAAACACAGGCTCAAGGAAAGTCTGGATTTCAGCAATGACAAACGGAAACTCAAGTGTATCATCTTTTATTGTTTTCAAAAAGTACTTCCAACGCTTTTGCATATCCTCGTCATCGGCAAGTGACACAACCCGCTTAAAGCTATCTCTATCGTAGGGAGTGCCACGCCGATGCAGAGTGTTAAAGATAGCGGATTGCAATCTCTCTCTGTCAAAATTGAATGTCCTTGAAAGATAATAAATATCGTAAAAATCTTTCATTCTACCTGTCAGTTCAAAGCGCTGCAATATAGCGTCAAACTTCTCGGCAATGGTGCTTTCAAGTGAATAAGTTTTAATTACAGGTGCCTCAAAGTCTGGAAGCTGCGTGTTGATTGTGCGCTCTTCGGCACGGGGAAATATAATGTCACCCACACCAATGTCAATGTTGAATGGCACACGTACATTCTTTATTTGAGCAATAATTTGAGTACTGATACCGTGATATTTTCTTTGTGGGGAAATTTCCTCAAAGCCTTTTGCTCGCATTTCTATATAATCGTTGCCTGTTGGCGTGTCGATGATTTTACAAATCAAATTTTTTACATCATCTATTGAATTAGAGTATCCACGGAGCAGGAAATCGACATCAATTGTTGCTCTACTTTCAAAATTGGTTAAGGTATAAATGAACATTCCGCCTTTGAGTATAAGGGTATCTCCATACTCCGATTTCGATAACTTTCTCAGAAATTCTTCTTGAACAAAAAGCTGTAGGCATTGCTGATAGCTGATACCAGAAGCTTTTGCTTTATTTCTCAGCTTTGCCAGAACGGAAGTTGCAATATCTGCCATTACAACCACACTCCAATCAATTCTTTAACCTTTTTCTGCACACGCAGTTTTTTGGCATACATCATAAGGTTTGGTATATTCTTTTTCGGGTCATTAACATATCCTTGTATTGCTTTATTGAAAATCTCTTTATCCATCTTGCCCATATTTTTTAGAACATCACATATCGTCCTATCACGGTCATAAATTCGTACTTTTGTAAAATCAATTTTGCCGGTTTTTTCGCCAAGTGTAACCAATTCTGGCTCAAGGCGATATGCTTTAATAAATGGATATTCTATGTTAGTTCGCAATTTTGAAACATTCCTATCTATTGCGAAATTCCATTCGGCAGGGTATCTATCACTATACTTGTAATAAAACAGCGCTGTTTCCATGCAAAGAACAGCATCTGGAAACAATGTATTAATGATAACTATTTCTCTGGTTTCACAGCTTTCAATCCAATGATAATAACCACGTCTTATTCTTTCAATATAGCCTTCGTCCAAAAGCTGTTTAATGTCGGCATAATATAGCTTGGCTTTAAGAATTTCGGCAGTGGACATCACATAATGATGTTGCTCAAAAATCTTTTTCACCACTTTAATATCATTTTCACGCAGCATTCGCACACCTCTACTTAATTGCCTCAAATTCGTTAATCGGTCTGGTGCTTTACTATTTTATTATATACTATTTCCATACAGAAAGTCAATAGTGAACTACCCACTCGTTTGCTTTCAAGAGGGTAGTTCACTATAATTGAACAAACTTCAAAATCTGAATCAAAGTGTTCGATTTGAAATCTGTTTCCTTTTGAACTATATAAAATAAGGATTTTTTGCAATATATTAATCGTATACCGATTTACACATATCACAAAATGAAAAATGATAGGGCTCAATTTTATAGTTTGTATGCAATGCTTAGGAGTATATCAATTGTGTACTTAATTATCAATGAAAATGTAATAATATAAACCCTTTAGTTGAGTATACTAATTACAAATTTGCTTAATTTATTGACCAATCCATTATTATATGATATATTTTAAGGGAATGATAACGGAGGTGAGGTAATGAGAAACTTTAACTATTCTGCAATAAAGGATCAGAAATGGGATTCGGAAACTCTTGGATTGATTGCAGCAATATATAAAGAAGCAGGCAAGCAAGAACTTTTTTTGAAGCAGTACCCGGAAGAACTTGAAAAGTTAGTTGAGATTGCAAAGGTTCAAAGCACCGAAGCGTCGAATGCCATTGAAGGTATTGTTACAACAAATACTCGAATTCGTCAGCTTGTTGAAGAAAAAACGACTCCGAGAAACCGTGATGAGCAGGAGATAGCGGGATATCGAGATGTGTTGAATGTTATACATGATAGTTTTGACACGATACCGATTACACAAAATTATATTCTCCAGCTTCATAAAATGCTTTACAGTCATATGAACAATCCTCTTGCGGGACAAACGAAAACGGTGCAGAATTATATCAGTGCCACTTATCCCGACGGTCATGTTGAAACATTGTTCACTCCGCTTGCACCGTATGAAACTCCGGAGGCAATGGATAAAATCTGCGAAGAATATAACAGGGTGATCGGAAATATGGAGTTGGAGCCTTTAATTGCAATTCCGATCTTTATTCATGATTTCTTATGTATTCACCCATTCAATGACGGGAACGGAAGAATGAGCCGATTACTTACAACGTTACTTCTGTATAGAAGTGGATTCTATGTCGGTAAATATATTTCTCTTGAGGCAAAGATAGCAAAGAACAAGGATTTGTACTACAATGCTCTTGCCGAATCCCAGACCGGTTGGCTCGAGGGAACAGAAGATGTCATACCTTTTATTAAGTATATTCTTGGAACAATTCTTGCCGCATACAAAGATTTTGAAGATCGAATGGAGCTTGTAGAAACAAAACTGCCTGCTCTTGAAATGGTCAAAAGAGCAAGTGAGAACAAGATCGGACGTTTCAACAAACAGGATATTCGAGAACTTTGTCCGACACTCAGCGACAGTTCAATCGAAGGAGCTTTACGCAAATTGGTTGCCTCGGGTGAACTTCAACGAGAGGGCAAAGGAAAAAACACTTGCTATTTTAGGTTGAAATAAGTAATTTCATAGTTTGATTATTGGCGCAAAGACATTATTAACATGTTTAAAAATAGTTGATGGCAATTCGGAGGTAAAAGCATGGATTCTGATAATAACAAAATAATAAAAGGGTTTGCATTTGAAAAAGCAATATTAGAAATATTAAAAAAGAAAAACAGTTTTTTGAAAGATTACGAACTAAGTGTAAAGAAAAATCAACATTACATATATGATGCTATTTTCTTCGATAAATTGGATTTGTCTGATTTTGGTTTACAGACAATTCAAGCTAAAAAAATTGTAGTTGAATTTAAAAGTGGGAGAGTTACAAAGTATTTCGTTGATAGCTTTTTGAAACGAACTGAAGGATTGTTTGATGCAGTGGTCTTTTTCTTCGCGAATAACACGCCTAAAATAATAAAAGAACAATATCAAAGGGATAACGGATATAATGTTTATTTTGTAGATCATGACAAATTGATAAGAAATGACGACCTAAGAGCCTTACTCAGCGATTTTGATAGCTATATAGTTAAAGAAGATAACTTACTAATTGAAGATAACTATCGATCTCTTAAAAGTAAAAAAGATAAGCTGTCTTTTGCGCTTGGTGCTGGTTGTTCTATTGCTTCAAACATTAGCGACTGGGATATGTTAAGTAAAGCATTAGGTTATGAGTTATTATATAGTCTAGTTGATAAAAATGATGCTGCATTTAAAAACATGTTGTTGTCGGATGAATTAAATAAAAGCATATTTTCTTGTTACGAGAAAAATTCAGCTTTAGATGCAATATATACTTATTATTTTACTTCACCTTCGGTAAAAAAAACAGATTATTGGATGGCAATCAACAAAGTCCTTTATATGTCATATAACAGTCCAATGGATGCAAACAATAGTTTGATTACTGCAATTAAAAACTGTATTTTCAGAAATAATATTAATGAAATAATCAACTATAATTTTGATTCAGTTTTAGAGCAAAATATTAAATTTGATTATAAGTCTAAAATTTCTGAGATAGACAATAGCGTTGTAAATATGGATGGATGTTATATTTATCATGTTCACGGATACATTCCATATGATTATAGAGGAAAGTGCGACGTTAAAAATTTTATATTTACAGACAGTGAGTATTACAAAAATATGGTGCAAAATGATAGTTTTTGTAATAAGACTCAAAGAAGAATTCTGAATGACTATAATACAGTTTTTGTTGGTGTTTCTTTTACTGATCAAAATATGAAAGAGATACTTCGAGAAAGAATGGAAAAGAAAAGCGACACACTTTTGTTTGGTTTTCTGAAATTGCCATCGTTTTCATTGGCTGGCACTGGAAAAGAACTGATTAAGAGCAAATATAAGTTTATTCAACAATGCTATTTTGACACTCTTGGAGTCAAAATAATATGGGTAGATGAATTTGAAGATATCCCCAAGATGATAGATGGAATATGATATATTTTGCTTGAACAAACTTCAAAAATTAAAATAAAATATTTTCAGGTGTCTGTTTTTTCGTGCATACATAATAGAGATTATTGATTTTATATAAATCAAATAATCTTGCTAAAACCCAATACAGATTGGGATAGATTTGAGAGCTTGTGTACATTACTGCATAATTATATACGATTAAGAAAGTTTTACTCAGTTTGACTTTTGTTACACAAAGACAACAAAAAAGATCGCACGATGTGCGGTCTTTTTGTTTCTGTCGGCACCTCTGCACAGTTCTCTCACCTGCGACATCGCATCGCAGCAACGTAACGCAGCTGTTATCTGTCGCAGACAAAACAATCCGGTGAATTGTTTTGTCGTAGCGATACAATGAGGCAACGGCAGTTGCCGACAACATATTCAAAGTCACAGGTTCGAGCTGCTCGTACCTCGCAGTCACCCTTTTGTCACTCCGTGACATTTCCCCTGTCAGGGGAATCTCTGTTTGAGGCGCCAAAAAGAAGGGTACTTTTGATACAATATCAAGGTTACTCTTCTTTATTTTCATTTCACACCCCCTTTCTGCCGAAGCCCTTGATATATGGACATTTTTGACAACATTCACACGATTACTGAATTAACACCCTCGATAGAGATTTGTTCTATCGAGGATTTTATTCTTTATTAGATTATATATTGCATTTGTAATCGTGCGTAAGAAGAGGTAATCGTGCGTAAGTTAGAAACGATTATTTAAATGCATATTTTCTATGTTTATGAGTTATATAGTATTTCGTTAATATATGAGATTTAATATATTCATTAAGCTATCACATTAAAAATTTATAAAAATCAACTTTCCTAAAATAACTTAATAAATTATTTGTCGAAAAAAGTACTTATTTTTATTTACATCTATTGAAAAGATTTTTTCAATATGATATTATAAAATAGTTAAGATATAAGGGGGAGTGTTTGTGAAATTTAGATTATTATCAATATTCTTAATTGTAATTGTTGTTGTACTTGCTTTAACATCTTGCGGAAAAAGCGATGTTGAAAAAGCGGAGGAACAAAGAAAGGGTTCGCTGAAGATAGGTCTTATACTGTCCGGTGATGATACTGATGTTTATTCAAAGCTTCATTATGATGGGTTAACCTCAGCCGTGGATAAAATAGGATTAAAAAAAGATAAACTTATAGTTAAATCAAAAGTTTCAGAGGAACAATGCTATGAAACAGCTATTGCTCTTGTGGACGATGGTTGTACTTTAATTTTTGCTGCGGGGGACAAGTTTGAAGATTATATTGTTCAAGCAGCAACAGAAAAAACTGATGTTCAGTTTTGCTATGCCGATGGAAAGCAATCTAATACAAACGGATTGAAAAATTATCACAACTATGGTATTTCGACATTTGAATCAGGATATTTGACCGGAGTTATTGCGGGAATGAAACTTAATGAGATGATTAAGAATGGTGAGATAGTTGATTCACAGGCTAAAATCGGTTATGTAGGTTCGGTTGCCGGAAGCCAGTCGAGATCTGATTATACAGCGTTTTTCCTTGGTGTAAAATCTGTATGCAATGGTGTTACAATGGAAGTTCAATACTCCGGTCTTAGTAACAGTGCTAATCTTGAAAGAATTGCGGCAAATGCACTTATGGCAAACGGTTGTATTATGATTGCTCAGCAAGGCTATCTTAACGGCGCTGCGGAAACCTGTGAAAAGAATGGTAAATATTTTATTGGATGCGATTCAAGTGCAACGGATAAAGCTCCCAAGTTCTCGGTTACATCAACTCAGATTGATTGGATTCCTTGCTATAGTTATGCAATAGAAACATATATTAAAGACGGTCATCTTCCGACATCATGGTGCAATGGTATAAAGGATGATGCAGTTAGTTTTACTGAAATAAATACTGCAGCATTTTCTTCTGAAGAATCAGCTAAAGCGGCTGAGGAAAAAGCTGAACAGGTTAAGTCATCTATTAAAGAACGTAAACTCCACATTTTTGACACATCAAAGTGGACGGTTGATAATAAAAAAGTTACTTCAACAGATACAAATGATTTTCCAATGATCTATAATGGAACTGAGTATATAAAAGACGGATATTTTGCTGAGGGTGAAATTGTTTCATATCCACAATTCGATTTTGTTATAGATGGCATTAAAGAGTTGAACAGATGATATCATCGGGAGGTTTAATTATGAAAATGTTAAAAAAGATTATTTCATCAATCATTGTAGTTTGTATGATATTTACCGCTGCTCCGTTAAATGAACTTATAGGTTTTCAGTTCCCAGTGTTTAACTGGCTTAAGGCATTGGCGGAAGAAGAAAATGATAGTAATATAGTAACCGGTGAATGTGGTGAAAATGTTTTTTGTTCTTTTGACATGAATACAGGCAGTCTGGTTATTAGCGGTGAAGGTGAAATTTTTGATTGTAATCTTGATGAAGGAGGTATGTATTTTTTCTATAATGATTCCATTCCAAAAGATAAAATAACTAGTGTTACAATTGAGAATGGAGTTACAAAAATAGGTGATAATGCTTTCTATTGGTGTGAAAATTTGAGAGATGTTATAATTTCGGACAGTGTAGTAACTATAGGGAATTATGCATTTGGTTTTTGCTTTAACTTGTATAACATAACGGTTTCTAATAGTGTTACAAGTATTGGTGATGGTGCATTTAATACATGCAGCTGTTTATCAAGTATAACAATTCCAGATAGTGTAACTTATATAGGTAATAAAGCTTTTGCTGGTTGTGGAGTGGACAGCATGAGAATTCCTAATGGTGTTACCTATATAGGGCAAAGTGCCTTTCAGGGTTGTTGTAACCTAGAAAGTATAATAATTCCAGATAGTGTAACGAGTATTGAAATATACACATTCGATGGATGCACCAGTTTAGCGAGTATAACAATCCCGGATAGTGTAACAAGTATCGGTAATCGTGCATTTGAGAATTGCTCCAGTTTAGCGAGTATAACAATCCCGGATAGTGTAACAAGTATCGGTAGGCGTGCATTTTGGAATTGCACCAGTTTAGCGAGTATAACAATCCCGGATAGTGTAACAAGTATCCGTCAGCTTACATTTTCGAATTGCTCCAGTTTAGCGAGTATAACAATCCCGGATAGTGTGATAAACATAGATTATAATGCTTTTTTTAATACAGGATATTATAATGATTCAACTAATTGGGAAAATGATGCATTATATATCGGAAAACATTTAATAAAAGTAAAACAAATCTTTTCTGGAAAATATTCAATTCGTGAAGGTACAAAAACTATTGCAGAAAGTGCATTTGAGGATTGCACAGAGTTAACAAGTGTAATGATTTCCAATAGTGTAATAAGTATCAATGCTATGGCATTCAACGATTGCATCAGTTTGACAAGTATAACCATTCCAAATAATGTAGTAAGAATCGGTAGTGGTGCATTTTCGGGCTGTACGGGTTTAACAAGTGTTTATTTTGGAGCGGGTATTGAAGAAATTAATCCTTCTGCATTTGAGGACTGTAGTAATATTAAAGATGTTTATTACGTTAAAAATAAGGCGGATTGGGACAGGATTGATGGTCAGTCCTATCTTAAAGCCGAAAAATGGCATTACAATTATGATGATTCAAATTATCCAATTTATGATGTGTTTATTACACATGACGCATCATATAGAATTATATTAGGTTGGCCTGCTTATATTAGTAACGATATAGTTGGTTATATTGTAAAGAAAAATGGAGTTGAAACTGCTGTTCATTCAAATCATTATTATGACAATGAAGTAATAACTAAAAATACTGTTTACGAGATTTGCGGTGTTACAAAAAGTGGAGGGAGAACTGCCGCTAAAGCAGTAGAGGTATACAAACCTGAAAGAATTGAAAATGTTATTGCTGTTGGTGACTACAACGATATAAAGATTTCTTGGTCGCAATCAAGCGAAGTCTTGTCAGAGCGCTATGACATCTATAGAAGTATAAATAATAAAGAGCGTTTTGAAAAAATTGCTACTATTAACGATAGAAAGCAAATTACATATTCTGACAAAAGCGTAGTAGATGGTAAAACTTATTATTACTATGTGGTTGCACTGAGTGATCTTGATATTCCAAGTGAACCCTCCGATATCGCTATTGCGATGCGTGCAAAAGATACAGAGGCACCGACTGTAACGAAGTTTACTCCGTCAAGCAAAACCATTATAACAGGTACTCAGAGAATAGTTGTTAATGCTGTTGATAATCTTATGGTTACGTCAGTAAAACTTTATTATTCTTTGGATAGCGGTGAAACATGGCAATTTATAAGTGAGTGTAAATCATCTCCATTTACGTTCGATTTCGATACAACAGGGCTTGACGGTGATGTTGTTAAGCTTAAAGCAACAGCTTTTGATGCTCAAGGTAATGAAAGTGAGCCAATGTTCTGCGAGTATACCGTTGATAATGTAGGACCAGATAAAGTTACCGGACTTTCCGCAAAGGAAATTCATACATCACAGCTGACATTGCAGTGGAATGACGTTTCAGCTAATGATGCGGCATGCTTTATTCTTCAGCAGAAGGTTGGAAATGATTATGAAACTATTGCACGTTCAATTACTACGCTCGGATATAATATTTTCAATTTAAGACCGAGTACAAAATACACTTATCGTGTTGCTGCAATAGACATTAGAGGTAATATTGGCGAATATTCGGATGATTTTACTGTAACAACAGCGAAAGATACCATTGCTCCTGTTGTTACAAGCCTTGCACCAAATCCCGGCAGACACAATAATTCAATTTCATTCAAAGCGACGGCGGGTGATGATTGCGGAGTTAAGTCTATTTCAATCCAAGTTTCGACAGACAGAAAGAACTGGACGACAGTATCGACTGCCGAATTTGCCCCATATAACAAAACTGCAACATATGCATATACTATTTCACTTGATAAATACTCAGATTGCAGCTTGTATGTAAGAGCGTTTGCAACGGATTTTTCTGATAATATCAGTGATACCGGCGATGGTGCAGGTTTTGTGGAATATTATGTGGACAAATCTGCTCCGAATAAACCGAGAGATTTGATTGCAAGCGGAGGAGACGGATGGATTTATATCAGTTGGCTCCAGGGAGCAGAGGAAGACCTTGGAACATATTCTCTTTATCGGTCAACATCCGAAGATGGTTCATATCAGCTTATCGCATCAAACCTCAAGCAAGTAAACTATTATGATACTTCTGCACAGAGAGGAACAGTTTACTATTATAAGCTTAGAGTAATTGATACAACGGGAAATATCAGTGATTTTTCCGATACTGTTTCTGCAAAAGTTGCAGATGATATAACTCCGCCCGAGGTTATAAATGTTAATCCTGCCAGCGGATCATTTGTCGGACCGGCATATAATACCATTGAAGCGCTCGTTAAGGACAATAACTGTATAAAAGATATTGTTGTCGAGTATAGAATCAATGATGATGAGAATTTCAAAACACTCGAGGAATTTAAGAATATAAATTATTATTACACAACAGTTAGAACCAACCTTCCTATAAGTGAGTTAAAAGACGGTGACAAAATATTCATCAGAGTATTTGCAACGGATATTTGCGGCATGACATCTGAATATAGCTGTGAATATACATATATTGTTGATAAAATTGCGCCGACTTTGTCAGGACTTAAAGCTGTAATTGATGAAGATAATGCAAAAATCACATGGAATAACGGTAAGGATTCTGATGTTTCGGGATATAGAATTTACAGAATGAATTCCGATGAGTCGTTTACTTATATCGGATCCCGTTCGTATAGCAGTTCATCTTCATATACTTTCTACGATTATATACGTGGAATAGGTGACGGAGATTATGTATATAAGATAGAAGCTTACGATAAGGTTGGAAATCTTAACTCCTTCCTTACAGATCCGATACACTATGTGTATGAAGAACAAGAACATGAAAGAGTGAATAAGGCACCGAAAGCTGTTATCAACGGCTTTGCTGTAATGGAAATAGGAGTTGAAGAGTTCTTCGATGCAGGATATTCCACCGATGATACGGGTATTGTTTCGTATATATGGGATTTCGGAGACGGAACAACTTCCAACGAAATTAAAACAGTTAAAAAATATATGAAGCCGGGACAGTATACGGTTACACTCAGTGTTGTTGATGATGACGGAGTGAAAACAACCGAAACAATGCTTGTAACGGTAAATGAACGAACAGCAGTAGGAACAGTGAGGGTCAATGTTGTTGATGAAAACGGCAAGGCTGTTCCGAATGCGCCGGTTTACTTCAATCTCGGAACAGATGAACAGAAAGTCGTTTATGCGGATAGCAACGGTTCTGCATCAATGCTTCTTGAAAAAGGGGAACATGAAATCGGAGTTTATAAATCCGGTTATCTTCCTGTACAAAAAAATGTAACAGTTCTTCCGAATGCTACAAGAGTTATAACTGCAACAATAATTGAACAAGAGATTGTTACCGGTGAGTTCGAAGTTACACGTATGACGTTCAGCGAAATACAAGCTGCGGGTATTGATGTATACAGTCCGGCCAATCAAAATGTTTATAAAGTAAATGCGACCATTAAATTCGGCAGTTCCGAAGTTCCTGTAACTTATATAAGAAATGAGAGTAAAATTATAAGTTATACTGTAGATGATTCGGGAGGAACTAAACAGGAAGCCAAAAAGGAAGTATTGAGTGAATCAAAAGAGGAACGTAAGATCGGAAGCATTACTTTTGTTCCAAACGAAGCAGACGCAGAAGTGATTGCAGTTCTTGATATCCCTGCCTCCGCCTCATATACAAAAGAGTTTTTCGACACTAAACTTCATATTATCAATAATGCAACATCACAGTTTGAACTTATTGAAAATAAGGTTCATCTCAATGTTCCGGATGGTATGACGCTGATGAATAATCTTAACGGAAATTATTCGGAAACAGCTGACGTTGAATTTGAATCGCTAAAGGGTCAGGAAACAAAAACTTTAAATTGGATATTGAGAGGCGATAAGGAAGGTGAGTATAATCTTCAGGCAGATTATTCCGGTGTACTCAAAAAGTTTAATGCAAGTGTTAAAGCAACCTTCAAAACAGACGATCCGATCAAAGTATACGGTTTCAGCTCATTAAAGTTTATTGTTGAAGTTGATAAAGAGATAAGAAACAATGCTCTTTACTTTAACTTTGGTCTTGAAAATATCAGTACAATAGATATTTATAATCCTGTTCTTGATTTTGACGGACTTGTAAACAATATAACTTCATTAACGAAGCAAAAGGCAGAGGGTATAGATGGAGAAAGTAACGGAGATTTTAGCACTGAATCAGTTCTTTTGAATGTCAGAGTTAAATATCATGATGGAACATCACAGTACATTCCATATACTCGTCAGAATGATGGAAAAGTGCTAATAGATGTTGATACACTTTCTCCGGGCGATTCCGTATATTATGAATATGTTTCGTATAATGCAATCAATTATGACGGAATAGCATACTTTATGGATGCTTCCAAGGAGGTTCTGAGCGGATATTCTCAAAACGTTGAAATTAAACCTGTTTCAATGAGCTTGTATAATACGTCAAACTCAAAAGAAAGAATGCAAAATCTCAATGAAACTGCATTAAGCTTTATTCTTAATGATTCAAACTATTATTATTGGAATGAGGCGACTAAAACAAAAGAAAATAGTATAGGTCGTTTCCTTAATAATTGTGGACAAATGATATTTAATTTTAATTGGGATGTTCTTACAGGTGAGGACAGAGAGAAGCTTGCCGAAAGCATTCTTTTGAAGCTTCTAACTGATCAGAATGCTTTGGATAACGTTGATGACCTTATTACAACTGATTGTATATCTGCAGTTAAATCATACTTGTCGCTTGTGAAATCCGAAATTTCAGACAGAACACTTGATTATGACGACTTCTTCAAAGAAACAGTAAGAGAAAGACTCGATTATTATGAGGAAAGCGGAATAATAAGTATTAACGGGGATACGGTTATATACAACAACAAGGAATATACATATTCAAAATTTAAAGATTATATCTTTGAAGAAGGAAAATATAATCTTTATCAGGCAGGAGAGATAATTAACGGATTCTTAGGTAATTATCAGACTCTTGACTCACTTGCGAAAGTTCTTCAGCAAGAAGGTCCGGAAGGATTGAATGAGACTATTAAAGCAGAGGTAGCCAAGATTATCGGTGCAGCTTCCCTGACGGCAATAAACTGGGAAATTAAAGATTTTCTCAATGAAAATGAGGTTCTTTCAGAGCTTTCAAAATCATGTAAGTATGTTTCAAAGATTCTTGATTACGGAATTATGAATCCTATTAAAGCAATCAATGAAGCAAACTATAAACAGAGCATTTATAATGCAATTCAAACAAATGCATGCATTCAAGAGGAAGCATATATTCTTGACGTAATAATTGATTATTTAGGAAAGAATGATATGGATTCAAAGTCAGCTGAAGCAATTCTTAAAGTTGCAAAGGAATATAAAAAGATTGTTGAGGGCAATGCATTTAAATTTGCGGAAGAGGTTTACGCAAATTATCTGAAATTAACTGCCGGCTCACTCTCAAAGGATGCCGCAAAAGCATTGACCGGCAAAATGCTGGGAAAATTCTCAGGAAAAGCTACCATTATATATGCCTTGCTTGGCGCTACGTACAATATTCTTGACAGCAAATTGAAGTTCAGCGAGAAATATAAATGCGAAGATGGTTTGGATATTGCCGAATGCTTATCAACTGCATTTGAAAACTATTGGCTGATTAGCAAATCTGATTATGACGAGTCACCGGACAATATTGAAGCGTCAGTAAAGGCAATACATGCGTTAAAATATCTTATCCAAACAAGACTTATCGGTGAAGCACAATTTAAGCAGTTTATTCAGAATGTAGAAACCGGATTTATTGAAGAATACAATAAGCATTTTAATCCAAAGTATAAAGATGTTGAAGATATGTATGATGATATATATCAAAGTATTTTTGAGGCCAGAGACTTGTTGTTTAATATTGAAGAAACAACATCAGTTGTTAAGCCTGCAGCTCCGGAGGTTTCATTTAACTATACTACCAATTCAACGGATCAAAGCTTTGATTCCGGCTATGAATATTGCTTGTCAGACGGTGAGTGGAAATCATGTGACGGTAGAACAATAACTGTCAAACCAACAACTCATGCCATCACATTAAGAGTTCGCAAGGCATCAGGAATCGGAACCGTTGCAGGAGAAATCACAACGGTAACGATTAAAGCACAACGGGAAATCAGTAAGGTGATATCTGTTAAATTTGATAATAATACATATTCATTCAGCAATTTGGTTTCGATGTATGATTATCAGGTAAGCTTTATTGATGAAGATAATGTTGTTCCTTCATGGGATAATGTTATGACAATTCATGGTTCAACAGAAGCAACAATTCATTCATCATTCCATAAGTATATTGCTATAAGAACCTGCGGAAATGAGAAACTTCGAGAAACTGTTTCACAGTACAGAATTCTTGAGGTTCAGACGAAACAGAAACTTATTGTGAACACGTGGGGTGACGGAGTTGTTGAACAGTCAAATGCTGACGGAACATATTTTGTTGGAGAGAGTATCACATTAAAGGCGAAATCTCTTAGCGGTTCAAAATTTGCCGGTTGGTTTATTGACGGAGAGTCTGTAGGCAGAGAAGATCAATATATCCTTGAAATGAGTAACAATGCTGAAATTACTGCAAAATTCGAGGGTGGCACATCAACATCGGCGACAGGAATGAACATTTCTCTTGTACAACCGAATATGCAAGAAAATATCAGCCAAGCAAAGAGAAAGTTTGCAACAAGAGCCGAAGCAGATTCGTTTATTCCGGATATCACCGTATATAGTGGAACAAGCGCTAAGCTTACAGCCGGTGTATATCCCGAAAATGCGGAAAACAAATATGTTTTATGGTCATCTTCCGATTCAAGCATTGCAACGGTTGATTCAAACGGAAATATTAATTTTATTAAAAGCGGTAATGTTGTTATAACAGCTACACTTGAGAACGGTATAAAGTCAGAATACAAGATTAAAGTGTTGAACAATAACGTTGAGAAGATAGTTATTACCAATCCTGTATCAAAAACTTTGTATACCGATGATGAAATGCTCGATTTGAGTGGTCTGAAAGTTGCAGCAACTTATTCGGATGGCTCAATAAAGGAAATAACTGGTTATACAGTTGGTGGTTATGACAGAAGTGTCGGAAAGCATACTATAACAGTTTCTTATTCCGGCGAACAGGCAGAATTTACCGTTGAAGTTACGCATAATTGCGGTTATTTGCTTACCAAAGAAGCAACTTGCTCCGAAGAAGGAGAGTATTCCTTTGTTTGTAAATATTGTGGTGCAGTTACGTCAACACAAAAGGTCGAAAAGCTTCAGCATAATTATGAGCTTAAGACAACAACGCCTGCAACTAAGGATAAAAATGGCATTAAGAGCATGGTTTGTACCGTTTGCGGAGATATCGGAAACTCCATCGAATACGAATGGTGTGATCATAATCTTTCTTCAACTGTTATTGCTCCAACGTGTGAAAACGGAGGATATACAAAATATATTTGTTCAAAGTGCGGAGAAATCATCATAGACGATGAAACGGATGCTCTTGGCCACGATTACAAAAAGACGATTGTTGAACCGAGCTGCGGCAAGATTGGATATACTCTTAACAAGTGTACAAATTGCGGAGATCAATTCATATCCGACAAAAAAGAAGCATTAAAACATAATTATGTAACGAGTTCCGTTTCTGCAACTTGTTCAAGCGAAGGCGGAACAGTGCATGAATGTTCAATCTGCGGAGATTCATTTATAACAGACATAATCCCGAAGAAACCTCACAGCTATTCTGCAGTAACGGTTAGTGCTACTTGCGAAACAAGCGGCTATACGGAATACACATGCTTGACCTGCGGAGATTCCTATAAGGCAGATGAAACACCGGCTTTAGGTCATAAGCTTTCGGAGGAAAAGATTAGTGGAGATTGTGAAAAGGGCAGTTATACTCTTCACAAGTGCTTATCTTGCGATTATTCGTATAAAACGGATATTGTTGAGCCGAGGGCGCATCAGTTTGGCGAATGGATTGTACGTACAGCATCAAGTGAATCTCGTGCCGGTGAAAAGTACAGAGTTTGTATTCTCTGCGGCAAGGAAGAAACTAAGGCAATTCCTGTTACAGATCATGCTCATGCAGCGGGCGATTGGTTCACCGTCAAAGAACCTACTTGTACAGAGTACGGCGTCAAAGCAAGAAAATGTACGGAATGCAATGAGATAATTGAAACCGAAAAGCTCAATGCAAGCGGACATTCCTTGAATAATAAAGTGGTTAAAGCAACCTGCACTGAAGACGGTTACACACTGCACTCATGCTCTAAGTGTGAGTATTCCTACAAGACGGACGTTATAAAAGCATCGGGTCACGATGTTTCTGATTGGATTTATACGGAAAATCCGACTTGCACCAATGAAGGCAAAAGGGAAAAGGTATGTAACTCCTGCGGTACGGTTATTGAAGAAGAAACCGTTGATGCACCGGGACACAATGAGAGTGAGTGGATTGTAACAAGTGAACCGAACTGTACAGAACCCGGTTACCAAGTAAAGGTATGCCTTACCTGCGGTGAGAAGATTGCAGAAGAAGCAATTAAGCCTATCGGTCATAAGTATTCTTCTGTAACAACTGCTCCGACCTGTACGGAACAGGGATTCACCAAGTATACATGCTCTGTCTGCGGCGATAGCTATACTTCCGATAATATTCCTGCAAAGGGCCACACCGACGGTGAATGGAAAGTTACAAAGCAGCCGACGACCAAGGCGGAGGGTGAAAAATCGCTCTTCTGCAAGGATTGCGGAAAGGTAATTAAGACCGAATCAATCCCGAAGCTCAAACCCACCGGCAAGGTCAATTCGGTAAAGATTGATGATATTACGCTGAATTATAAAGCTTCGGCAACAATCAAGCCGACGATAAAGGCCGACGACGGAGTGAAATACACCGTCAAGTATTCATCATCAAATACCAAGGTCGCAACTGTCGACAAGAACGGTAAGGTCTATGCCGCAAAGCGTGGCACAGCGACAATTACCTGCACCGTAACCGATTCCGACGGCAACACCGTTCAGGATACCTGCAAGGTAACGGTTAAATACACCTGGTGGCAGTGGATAATCAAGATTGTTCTTGGCGGCTGGGCATGGTATTAAACTTAGTCGATACAAAATGTTTATGTGCGAAGGAGAATTATATGAATAGATTATTTGTAAGAGTATTATCAATTTTTTTATCTATATTATTTATTACCGGGACAATGTGGAGTTCTGCAATAGGTGTTTTTGCGGAAGAAAACACGGAAAAAGATATATGGGATGGAACAAGAAACGATTTCATTGAAAAAGATGGGGACACGTATTTTATTAAATCTGCAAAAGATTTTGCATGGTTTTCTGCTCAAGTTAATGCCGGAAATACTTTTTTCGGAAAAACAGTTGAATTAAAGATAAATATTGATTTATCAAATCAGTTGTGGACTCCTATCGGAAAAAATTTGACCTGTGCCTTTTCAGGAACTTTTAAGGGGAATAATCACTCCATTTTCAACTTAAATGTGGGTAATAATATTGATTCGGGAAATATTATTAACGCACCATATCATTCAGCAGGACTATTTGGAGTATGTATTAACGCGAATGTTTCAGGAATAAAATTGTATAATTCTAAGGTATCAATCAAAAATACCTCTGGATATTCAAATGCTCAATCTTCAATTGATGGGACAAGCATTTTTGCTGGTGAAGTATGTGGGTATGCAAAGAACAGTAAATTTTTAGATGTTGAAACAGAAGATTCAACAGTTTATGCGAATGCCGGTTCGGAAGCCGGAGCTGTTTGCAGCGGTGGATTCTTTGGGTATATGTCAGATGGTTGTGAGGCGGCGTACTGTTTTAAAATAGGCGGTTCAACAAGCGGAACAACTCAATCCTTGACTCAGAATGTAAATACTGGTGGTATTGTTGGAAAATTGGCAAATGAAAACACAATAAGGCAATGCTGTAATTATGGCAACCTGATAAGTGAAAGTTCTGTTTCATCAGCATATACCGGAGGTGTTGTCGGATATTCAGAAAACCACGCAGAGATGCTCTCTGTAATTAAAGACTGTTTCAATCAAGGGGTGATTACACATAATGGATCATGGTTAGACACAGGTGCTATTGGGGGAATAATCGGATATTCATTTAGTACAGTTAATCGATGCTATAATTCAGGTGACATAAATGTAAATTCTAATACCGTTGCCGGAAATCTTTTTGCTTCAGGAATTGCAGGAGATTCAAATTCTAATGCGACAATTTCCAACTGCGCTTCTTTCCCAACAAAAATTTCTGGAGGAACACAAAACTTTGTTGTTTCCGCAAATGGAAAAAAGGAAAATAATGTTGCATATTCAAGTATAAACGGCGTCTCTTTTGACAATTCAACTCAGAAAATGTCTTTAGCTTCTTTTTCAAATTCATCAGTTTATGTGACTCTTGGATGGGATTTTTCAAGTATCTGGGAGTTTGGGTCCGGAAATTATCCCATTTTACAAGAAATGGATACTGAAGACGAACAGGAAATAGCAGCTGTAAACAGTGCAATAAATAGTCTTTTAATTCAATTTGATGATGGTGATAATTACAATAAGGTTACAAAAGATATAGTTCTTTTAAAAGAAATAAATGGATTATCTGTAAATTGGGTATCATCTGATGAAAGTATTATTAATTCTGAAACCGGTAAAGTTTACAGGTCTGAACAGTCAAAGCAAATCAGACTTACAGCATCTATTTCAAGATCAGAGAAATATGTTTGCACTAAAAAATTTGTTTTATGTGTTATTGGAACTCAAAATAGCGAGAATGTTCAATCTGAGGATTGGGGAATTTCAGTTGACGATGCAAGAGAGTTGATAGCTATGGTTAGAAAGTGCAAGTTTAAGGATATTCCCTCAAATGATCCTGATGTAATTGTCTTAATCGGACAAGATACGGATGAGGAACATATCATTGAAACAATGACTAAACTTATCGCATTTTGGGAAGTTCCAGTTGATAATGCATATCTTAGAACAAAAGTTGGAGATGTAATAGGACTTATTAAGAGCGGATCGGATCAAGCAATCAACGAACTGCTTAGCAGCGTGAGCGGTGGTTTGATACATTATAATTCGGAAAAATCAAATGCCCAAAAATCTAAGCTTACTAGAAATAGCGGAACTGCGGAAATTGATGGGAAGACTGTAGCAAAAAAACTGATGGCTATACCGGAGGCTATGCTTGATATAAAATTTAATATTATTGAAGCATATGAAAAAGTTAAATTGTTGGGTGAAATTAAGTTTGATTCAAACAGTGATATTATGATTCAGTCTCTGAATAATTGTAAAAAGGTTGGTGACTTTGTCGATTATACAGTTAATAAAGCCGGAACTATTTCAGGAGAAAAAAATCCAATAAAATTAGGAAAGGTTTTAGGTTATGTATCCAAAGGCGTCGAGGGATTGAAATTGTTTGGAGCTTTTAAGGACGCAAAGCAAAACGCTGTCAAGGCGTATTTGAAACAGTATTTAGATATTCGAGGAGATTATGAAAGCGCAGATGATGAAACTTTTAAACTGATTATGACCGCATTTGAGGTGACCAGTATAAAAACTGATGTTGATAAAATACAGGAAGTCGCAGAATGTTTGTTTTTTTTAAATTCGAAATTTTGTGCTGGATTGCAAGATGAATATAAGATTCAAATTGCATGTCCAGTTGATATTGAGGTTTATAATGAAAATTATGACCTCGTAGGAAGAGTTGTAAATAATATTGTTGATTATTCAATAAATAACTCGGTTAGGATATCTATAAGTGGAGACAATAAGGATATAAAGAATATATTTATTCAAGATAAGGAAGAATATTCAATTAAAATAAATGGAAATGACCAAGGAACAATGAATGTTTCTATAATTGGTAATGAGCAAGGATATCAAGAGTGCTATTCATATAATAATATTCTTGTTTTTGAAAATAAAAATATGATAATGGATTTTTCAGGCAATGATAATCAACAAAAAAATATTCCCAAAATAGAAACACTGATTGATGGTGCAATCTATTTTGCATCTGAGACAAAAGAAGTCGATGATGAACAAAAATTGTACAATTTCTGTTCTTTTGAATGTTTAGAAAGATCTGGTGAAATTGAAATATCTCAAAGTGGCGGAATCGTTGGTGATGGACAAATTGTTGCTGGAACATTATTGACAGATTTGATAACAACAAAAAGTGGATATTCATTTGAAGGATTCTATTCGGATGCCCAATGTAAAAATCGGTATTCTGAGCTTAGAATGCCTCAAAGACCGATATCGTTGTATGCTAAGTTTATCAAGAATGACAGTAGAGTTAATTTCACTAAACAGCCTAAAAATTCATCATATATGGCAGATGAAAAAGCTGATGCTCTTGAGATTGATTTCGAATGTGATGATTATGAGACAAGTGTTCAGTGGTATATGAAGGATTATTTAAGTGATGATATCCCTGACTCTCTGATTGATGGTGCTATTGGTAATAGTTATTTACCCAAAACTACTGATTGCGGCACTATTGGGTATTACGCAGTTATTTCTGTTAAAGATGAAGATGGAATGGTGATTGCAACAGTAAAGTCTAATATTGCAATTATAACTGTAAATGAGCATCAACTTGTGGCGAATGGCGTTTGTGGAGAAAATCTACAATGGAGTTTTTATGATAATAATAAATTAAAATTTTTCGGTAGTGGAGAAATGAGTGAATATCTTTCATTGAATGATGTACCATGGAAAAATTATTCAAAAAAAGTTGAAAGCGTCATTATTCCTGAAACTATGACATCTATTTCATCATTTGCTTTTTCTAATTGCGAATTAATTAAATCGATTGTTATTCCAGATTCAATACTTTCAATAGGCGAGTATGCTTTAGAAAATTGCAATTCACTTGAAGAAATTAGTGTTCCTTTTATTGGAAAAAATAGAGAATCAAATAATGATTATGCGTCGGTTCTTGGACATATTTTGGGACGTTGTAAGACCGACGAGGATGGCATAGCACAATACTATAAATCAAATAATAATGAACTTTTCGGATATAAGTATAAAATACCGAAAAGTTTAAAAAAAGTAATTGTAACCGATGCGGATAAAATTCCTTTTGGTACTTTTTATGGATGTTCAAGCTTGTCTGAGGTTGTTTTAAATGACGGAATTACAAACATAAATGAATTTGCCTTTTGCGATTGTACATCATTAAATAAGATAAATATTCCAAACAGCGTTAACTCTATTTCTGAAAATATTTTAAAAGGATGCACTTCAATTGAATCTGTTAGCTTGCCGTTTGTTGGTTCATCAAGAACAGCTAGTAACGATTATGACTCCGTTTTTGGATATGTGTTTGGTCGATGTGAGAATACAAAAGGTACAAAGCAGTATTATGCAGAAAATGGCACTTCTTTATATTCGTATAACTATGATATCCCTTTATCGTTGAAAGAGATATCAATTACTGATGCGGATTATATTCCTTTTGGCGCTTTTCACAATTGTTTAAATGTTGTTAATTTTAATATTAACAAAGTATCTAGTCTTGGAGGGTATTCATTTGCAAATTGTATGGGGATAAAAGAGTTTTATATCCCAGATAGTGTGATTTCAATTGGAGAGTATACATTCAGCGGATGCGACAATTTAGAATCTTTACAAATTCCATTTGTTGGATCTTCAAGGGATGCAAATGAAACATACGACGCAGCGTTTGGTTATATTTTTGGAAGAGCTTCATCTGGAACAATTCAATACTGCATTGTTTCAGGTGATTCCATTTCAGGATATTGCTATGCTATTCCATCAGGGCTTAAAAATGTTACTGTGACGGATGCAACGACGATTCCCGTGGGTGCATTTTCTAATTGTAAAAATATAAATACTCTAAAATTAAACGAAGGGATAGAGACAATTTCAGCATATTCGCTTATGGGATGTATCGGTCTGAAGGAAATCAGTTTACCATTTTCACTTCAGAAACTGACATATGATAATTTGTCTGAATGTTCCGATCTTGATAAAATATATATTTATTCAAAAGAGTGTATTATAGATAATGGAGCTATTCCGGAAAATGCTATAATATATGCTTATTTAAATTCAACTGCTCATGATTATTCAAAAAATTTTAATAGAAACTTCATTCCAATTGATGTTTCGATATCATCGAATAATCTTATTATTGATAGAATTAATAAAATGATTTTTGGAATTATGCCTAGCATGAAGAATGTTGGGAAATCAATTATAGTATCAGGAGCGGGTTCTGCAGAAATAACAGCAAATGGAAAGGCGGTTACGGGAACAGAAGTTATATTAAAAGATGTTGTTGGAAATATTACTGAAAAGTATTATCTTGTTCTCTTCGGCGATGTCAACGGTGACGGATGGTATGACGGACGTGATGCTGTTACGGTTAGTATGATTGCTAACGGTATGCTCACCCATGAGCAGGTTGGCGAGGCTGTTTGGATGGCGGCTGACTGCAACCATGACGGAAAGATAGATCAGGCCGATGTGGACTTGCTCAATCAGGCAGGATTGCTTCTTTCGAGTGTTGATCAGACGAAGCCGACAGAGGATTTGCTCAAAACATCTTCGGAATATAATGAATATCTTAACCTGATTGACCAGAGTGTTGAAGTCAAGAGCGACGAGCCGGAGCAGGAGAGTCCCGAAACTCAAAAGCCGAGCTTGCTTGAATTCTTGTTGACAACAATTTGGAATTATATCAAGCTTATCCTTTCATTGATTAAGTAAATACTTACATAAGACCGGCGTGCTTGCATGGCGGTCTTTTTTCGGCTCTCGATAAAATAATTATATTTGTGCATTTTTGCGTTTTTTTCGTGCGTTTTTGCTTTTTATATTGATTATTTACTTTGAATTTGTTAGAAAATAATTGAGATATTTACAAATTGTAATATCTTACAAATAATCAGCTTGAAATTTGTTCATAACGGAGATTATCAAAAATCTTATTCCTTTTTTTGTCACAAAATGATAAAATAGTCATATATGTTTAGAAGCGTTAATAAAGAATTATGTTATGACAGGTTACGGCGTACATACTGATTTTTGATTACATTTATCTATGAAAACAAGTTGGATAAAAATAAAAAAACAGAAAGGACGTTGAAGTTTTATGAAATAATTGGTATAAATTGATAACGAAAGCGGTGAGAAGGAATTAAATAGTTAATTTATCAAAAACCATAACGGTAACGCAGCTTGATGAGGTATCGGAGTTCTTCATCCGATTAAATCCGACGGAAGCTGCGAAACAAGGCCATCTACGGAATATAACCATCCTCTTGCCCAGTGGGCAATGAAGCTGGCGTATGCGGCATATAAGCCATTAAAAGGACAATTCTCCGATATTGCACCGGGAAAGTTTATGGAACCCGATATAAGATCGGCTCAAGAGAAGCTTGATGATTATGGCTTTGAATCCAGCATATATAATGACGGTGACAATGACACAGTTTGTCATGTTATCGGACATAAACAAATCTATGCAAATATAAACAATAGTACAAATGGAGGTAATAATAATGGATATTTGGGAATTCTTGAAGGGACTGGCAGATGTAAACCCATTGGAGTTTTTTCTGGCTCTAATCAATCCGGTTTACGGACCGATGATTTTGTGGGGACTGTTGGGTCTAATTGTACAGGAAATTCAGAAATTTTTGGGAATACACTGAATTCGGATGGTGCAAATGATACGGATTGCGTGATTAAAACTAATACAAATGGAGGTGCTAATAATGCAACTTTTGGAGTTTATAAAAATGTTAGCGGAAGCGGATTGGAAAGAGGTTTTAGTTGGGATGATTCATCCGGTTTACGGTCCGATGATTATAATAACAGCGTTTTTACTTCTTCTGGACGATATTCAGAAGCTTTTGGAAAGCACTGAATTCGAATGGTGCAAACAATACGGATTGCATGTGTACATTGGTGGTCGTTGACATCAGAGGAACGTCGACAAACCGGGGCTGGGTGACAGATATTGGTACGCAGATTAATCCAGATTGGGGTTCTTTTGATGCGGGAATGGAAATAGTTTTGAAATCCTTGTACCACGGAACAGGGGATACCGAAAACTGTACAAAGTGTAAAGGAGGCGGCTGTGAACATTGTAAAGGATATATTCCTTACAACAATATTTCAAATCCGATTTTCCTCGTTACCGGACACAGCTTGGGAGCGGCGGTTGCAAATCTTTTGGCGGAGCACTTAAACTCATGCAAGGATACAAACCACTGCCCGGGTTCAAGGAAGATAGAAGATATTTATGCATATACCTTTGCTACTCCGAAGCAGTGCATTTAAAAAAATGGAAGTAGAGGAGTAATAAATGCCGTGTTGTTTGCTAAGTGTTTGTTAACTGTTGCAACTTATGGTATTAAATAAAAGGAGATATGTTGTGAAAAGAATCAATAACAAATGCGCATTTGATATTATCCCATTCGGAGAAAAGGAGCACTGGATCGTAAGCCGTGGCAGGGCTTACATATTAACAGAAAACAACACAGTAAGATTTATTTCTCCATACTTGCAAGATCTCACCGGTGTTTTTGGAAATGATAAGCAGGAACAATTCTTGTATTATAATACGACCGGAAAATGTATTTGTACCGAGGCTTATAAGGAAGAAGAGCTTTTCAAAATATTTACTCGATCTTTTGCGGAAAATCCGATTGCTTGTATCAACGGGGATTATATTTATTGATAAAGCAGAAAAGCTTAAATTATTTAGCTTTGATAAAAAGATGTCTGTGAATATAAACTTTTCGTATAAGGTTTATCGGATTATTCGTTACAAAGATAAATTTATAATGTACACCGAAAAAGAAAAAGGGGATTATTATATAAAGCTGTGTTCTTTGGTCGGAGAAAAAATGATTTGTGAAAAAGAAATGCCTGTACCTGGAGTTTTTATAGACTGTATGCAACTTCACAACAATGATTCTGTTGTTTTAATGAACAGTATTGAATGGGACGGTATGTGGGAACCGAATATATGTTATATTGATGTTGAAAACTGGAAATATCACAGGCTGTTTTTTTGCAAAGATGTATGCGAAGAACCACAAGATTTTTTACCGAATAGATTTTCTGTAAACCCCGATGGAAAACTGATTGCTATGATTCATAGTGAATCTGTTCAAATATACGATATGAAAGAAAAAAGAATTATTTTTAATCAACCTCTGATATTTGGTTCGGATGTTTGTTGGAAAAATAATTCGGAGTTGCTTATTGGTACATGGAAAGGCCTTTACATACATTCAATTTAATAAAAATGAAGTATTAACATAAGCAATGGAGTAATTAAATAAAAATGATATCTGTGCCTCAAAATGTCGACAGGGCATAGTACCATAAAGCCGTACACGGTTGCTGAAATTACGACTCATTTCCAAACGTAAAAAGGTAACCGTGTGCGGTAACCACACCGTAGGAGTCCCTTTTTCTATGACGACAGCGGTGAGCTTTACGGAATGGATTATAACGGAACGGGCTATTTCGGCTTCATTAAGAATCTGCAAGGCAATGAATGGAGTCTCGAAAATAATTAATTCAAAGCTTCCAAAGAACTATTCATCATATGCGGGTAAATTGTATAAAAATAGTACTCAAATTACCGCTCGACAGATTGGTAAGAAAATGGCTAATTCTTTTAAATTAGGGCGAAGTACAGGCAGAGTATTTGAATTTATGTTTAGCACTATTGCAAATATAATGAGGGCTACGAGGTAGTTGTTATTATTGGGGGCAACGGTTACTTTAGATATATGAGGTGAATGAAATGTATGATTTTAGCTGCATCTATTTAGAATTTGTTTTAAATTCTTTGTTGTTTGGAGTAGGTGGATTACTGATTTTAATAGCCAGCCGTTTTTGGAATCACAATAAAAGACATATTGGGAAAATGGTGGCGGGATTATTATTGGTTGGCTTTTGTATATTTCTTTCTGTCAGTAATTATATTCCTGCGTGCATTAATCCTAAAATTTCTATATTCAGGGGTGCATATGTAGAATCAGATAAGCCCTCAAAGTTTGATGTAATGACCGAACATCATTTCTTTTCAAAAGATGGAGAAAAAGGTGGTAAAGGGTTTACTTTAGATATAATTAGCAAAGAAAAAATTTATCCAAGTGAATTTAAAAAGGGGAAGGTATATAGAATTTACTATGAGGAAAGAACAAACATAATTGTTAAAGTGGAAGATTGATTTTTTGCTACATAATGAAGTAATATATTGCCGCATTATCTCATCCGAAAAATCAATGATACCTATGTTCTCCCGATACCAACGCGGACATAGTACCATAAAGCCGTACACGGTTGCTGAAATTACGACTCCTTTCCAAACGTAAAAAGGTAACCGTGTGCGGT
>ENA-OOQX01000039-OOQX01000039.1-human-gut-metagenome-genome-assembly--contig:-NODE-39-length-56044-cov-3.995213_pt1 | contig 56044 bp, 44 predicted proteins | sample MGYA00241267_ERZ501173 | MGnify/ENA primary metagenome ERZ501173 (study PRJEB25962, sample SAMEA2042500) | human gut metagenome | biome: human gut; feature: human-associated habitat; material: faeces... | reverse complement strand
AGCTTCCGAGATACAAGCGTCCCAAGAAGATTATATTTGAAAAAGTTCCCCGTAACCCGACGGGAAAGATAGAAAAACCTGTACTCAGAGCAAAGTATTGCAAGGGCAGACTTGTCGAATCACAGATTACAGGCTAAAAAGCAAACGGAGGTTTATATAATGAAGCAGTTGATGCTCGGCAACGAAGCGGTTGCCAGAGGACTTTACGAAGCCGGCTGTTCCTTTGTTTCCAGTTACCCGGGTACTCCGAGTACCGAGATCACGGAATACGCCGCAAAGTACAAGGAGATTTATGCCGAGTGGGCACCCAATGAAAAGGTAGCCGTTGAAGCGGCTTTCGGCGCATGTGTCGCAGGTAAGAGGAGCTTCTGTTCAATGAAGCATGTCGGACTTAACGTTGCCGCCGACCCGGTTTTCACAATCTCATATACAGGCGTTAACGCAGGTATGATTATCGGCGTTGCCGACGACGCAGGTATGCACAGCTCGCAGAATGAACAGGATTCACGTCACTATGCTATTGCCGCTAAGCTCCCTATGCTTGAGCCGGCAGACGCAGGCGAGTCACTCAGCTTTACGAAGCTTGCATATGAAATTTCAGAAAAATACGACACGCCCGTTTTTATCAAAATGTGTACAAGGGTTGCACACTCCCAGAGCATTATCGAAACATCGGAAAGAGTCGAAACTTCAAAGACATATGAAAAAGACGGTGCAAAATATATCATGATGCCCGGCAACGCAAAGCGCCGCCACCCGATCGTTGAAGCAAGAACGGCAGCCCTTATTGAGTATGCCGAAACAGCTCCGTTTAATCGTATTGAAGACGGAAGCGATCATTCAATCGGTATTATCACATCAAGCACAAGCTATCAGTACGCAAAAGAGGTTTGCGGCGATAAATATCCCGTTCTCAAGCTCGGTATGATAAATCCTCTGCCGATCAAAAAAATTCAGGATTTTGCAAAGTCGGTTGACAAGGTAATTGTTATTGAAGAGCTTGACGGCATAATTGAAACCCATTGCCGCAACATCGGCGTTGAGGTAACAGGCAAGGAATTGTTCAGTTGCATTGACGAGCTGAGTCAGAACATCGTTGCAGAGAAGCTCGGATTTACCCCCGACTGTGGAAAGAAGCTTGACGAAAACATTCCTGCAAGACCTCCGGTTATGTGTGCAGGATGTCCGCACAGAGGCCTTTTCTATACGCTTAAAAAGAATAAGCTCACTGTTTTCGGTGATATCGGATGTTACACACTCGGTGCAGTTCCGCCGCTTGCCGCAATCGACACCACCATTTGTATGGGTGCTTCCGTTTCGGGAATTCACGGCTTCAACAAAGCCAACGAGGGCAAGAGCGATGGAAAGACAGTTGCCGTTATCGGTGATTCTACATTCATGCACTCGGGCGTTACGGGACTTATCAATATCGCTTATAACGAATCGAATTCAACCATTATCATTCTCGATAACTCAATCACGGGCATGACAGGTCATCAGCAGAACCCGACGACAGGCTTCAACCTCAAGGGCGACCCGTGCACAAAGATCGACCTTGAAACCCTTTGCCGCTCTGTCGGTATTAAGAGAGTCAGAGTCGTTGACCCGTATAATCTTAAAGAATGCGACGATGCGGTTAAGGAGGAGCTTGCGGCAGACGAACCGTCGGTCATCATTTCAAGAAGACCGTGTGCGCTTCTCAAATATGTTAAGCACAACGGACCTATTACGGCAAATGCAGATAAGTGCATCGGCTGTAAGTCCTGCATGAAGATAGGCTGTCCTGCCATCAGCATTGTTGACGGCAAGGTTAAAATTGACGCAACACTTTGTACCGGATGCGGCGTTTGCAGTCAGCTCTGCAAGCTCGGCGCACTTCCGAACGGAAAGGAGTCCTGATTATGCAGACGAAGAATATTATGATCGTCGGAGTCGGCGGCCAAGGAACACTGCTTGCAAGTAAGCTTCTCGGCAGACTTCTTCTTGAAAAAGGCTATGACGTTAAAGTCAGTGAGGTTCACGGAATGAGCCAGCGCGGCGGCAGTGTTGTTACATATGTCCGCTACGGCGACAAGGTTTATTCACCGATTATTGACAAGGGCGAGGCTGATATAATTATTTCCTTTGAGCTTCTCGAAGCGGCTCGCTGGACTGAATTTCTCAAACCTGACGGAACAATAGTTACCAATACTCAGGAGATCAACCCGATGCCCGTTATTATCGGTGCAGCCGAATATCCGACCGGGCTTGTTGAAAAAATCAAGTCTCTCGGCGTTAATCTTGACGCAATCGATGCTCTTTCGCTTGCCGAGGAAGCAGGTACATCAAAGGCAGTTAACCTCGTCCTCATGGGCAGACTTTCAAAGTATTTTGACTTTACAACAGAGGAATGGATGGCAGCTATTGAAAAGAGTGTTCCGTCTAAATTTCTTGAGATAAACAAAAAAGCATTTTTGCTCGGTAAAGACGCATAAATAGGAGACCTCGTTATGGAAAAATACTATCAGAAAGAAATCGAATGTGCCTCACCGGAAAAAATCCGTGAGCTTCAGGACGAAAGACTTGTTAAGCAGGTCAAACATGTTTGGGACAATGTTCCTTACTACAGAAAGAAGATGGAGGAGAAAGGCGTTACACCCGACGATATCAAGGGTGTTGACGATCTTCACAAGCTTCCGTTCCTTTCAAAGGCGGATCTTCGTGATGCTTATCCCTACGGACTTCTTGCCGCTCCGTTAAAGGACTGCGTAAGAATTCAGTCCACATCCGGCACAACCGGCAGACGTGTCGTTGCTTTCTACACTCAGCATGACATTGATCTCTGGGAGGACTGCTGTGCACGTGCTATTGTTGCGGCAGGCGGAACGAATGAAGATGTTGTTCAGATTGCATACGGTTACGGCCTTTTCACAGGCGGTGCAGGACTTCACGGAGGCAGCCACAAGGTAGGCAGTCTCACACTTCCTATGTCCTCGGGCAACACGGACAGACAGCTTCAGTTTATGATTGACCTTCAGTCAACAATTCTCTGCTGCACTCCGTCCTATGCGGCATATCTTGCAGAAAGCATTCACGAGCGTGGTCTCAGAGATAAAATTAAGCTCAAGGCAGGTATCTTCGGTGCAGAAGCATGGAGCGAAAAAATGCGTCAGGAAATTCAGAATCAGCTCGGCATCAAGGCATATGACATCTACGGTCTGACCGAGATCAGCGGACCCGGCGTTGCATTTGAATGTTCGGATCAGAAAGGAATGCACATCAACGAGGATCACTTCATTGCCGAGATTATTGACCCCGATACAGGCGAGGTTCTTCCGGACGGAACTCAGGGCGAGCTTGTTTTCACATCAATCACAAAGGAAGCTTTCCCGCTTCTCAGATACAGAACACGTGATATCTGCGTTCTCACAAGAGAAAAATGCTCCTGCGGCAGAACACTTGTTAAGATGTGCAAGCCGATGGGCAGAAGTGACGATATGCTTATCGTTAAGGGTGTCAATGTATTCCCGTCACAGATTGAAACAGTTCTCATTGAGCAGGGCTATCAGGCTAACTATCAGATTATTGTTGACCGTGTAAACAACAGCGATACGCTTGAGGTTATGGTTGAAATGACTCAGGACAACTTCTCCGATAACCTCGGTAAGATTACTGAGATGGAAAAATCACTTGTTGCCGCTTTGAAAGCTATGCTCGGAATTTACACCAAGGTCCGCCTTGTTGCTCCGAAGTCGATCACCAGAAGCGAGGGCAAGGCAGTCCGTGTTATTGACAAGAGAAAAATATAAGGAGGCAGGACAATGGCTATTACTCAGATTTCGGTTTTTTTGGAAAACAGAGCAGGACAGCTTTCGGAAATTACGAAAATCCTGTCCGATAACAACATCGACCTCAAGGCACTGAATATTGCCGAAACCGCCGATTACGGAATTCTTCGTCTTATTTCAGACGATTGCAACGAAGCCGCAAAGCTTCTGCGCAATAACGGTTTTATCGTTACGGAAACTGCCGTTGTTGCCGCTGCCGTTCCTAACAAGGCAGGCGGACTCAATGAACTTCTCAATATTATTTCAAATGAAGATATTGACATTGAATATATGTACTCCGTTTTCGGACAGAAGGACGGACTTGCATACATGATTTTCAAGGTCAAGGATGTTGATATTTTTACATCCATTCTCAAAAAATACTTTGTCATTGTCGCATCCGGCGACGACCTCGGAATTAAATAACTATTGATTTTTTTCGATTGGCGGAGTATTATTTATATGTCATCAAATTAACAATAAGTTTTCCTCCCCTTATTGTAAGGGGAGGGAGACCGCTTGCGGTGGAAGGGATAAGTGTATTTTATTACCTTTATCTTCTCTGTCGCATTGCTTTGTTTCCTTGAATCAACCAAGGAAAGGCATAAAAAGATAAAAATAAAATAAATCGACTTTCCTTTCGGTCGGTTTGTTAAGAAAGGAACATATAACAATGCAGGAATTAAGCAGAAAAAATGCACTTTTCACCGATTCCGTTATCAGAAGAATGACCCGTGTTGCTCTTGACTGCGGCGCAATCAACCTTGCACAGGGTTTTCCGGATTTTGATCCTCCGAAGGCTATGACGGATCGTCTCGCAGAGGTTGCACACACAGGCCCTCACCAGTATCCTATCACCATGGGAGCTCCGAACTTTCGTGAAGCTCTCGCAAGAAAATGCGGCCGCTTCATGGGTCGTGAACTTGACCCCAATACAGATATGGTTGTAACGATCGGTTCAACCGAAGCAATGGTAGATACAATTTTCGCTCTCACAAATCCGGGAGACAGAATTGTTATGTTTTCACCCTATTTTGAAAATTACAGAGCACAGGCTATTATGGCAGACTGCGAACCTGTTTTCATTCCGCTTGTACCGCCCGAGTTCAACTTTGATCCCGATATTATCGAAGCTGAGTTCAAAAAAGGCGCAAAAGCAATTCTCATCTGTAACCCATCAAATCCGAGCGGTAAGGTTTTCACATATGATGAATTGAGAACCATTGCTGACCTCTGTATCAAGTATGATGTTTATGCAATCATGGACGAGGTTTATGAGCATATTATTTACGAGGGACACAAACACGTTTACATGAACAGTCTTGACGGAATGTGGGAGAGAACAGTCAGCTGTTCATCACTTTCCAAAACATATTCCGTAACAGGATGGCGTCTCGGTTATGCAATAGCTCCGAAGCCGCTTATGGACAGAATCAAGCAGTATCATGACTTTAACGCAGTCGGTGCAGCATCTCCGCTTATGGAAGCTGCCTGTGTCGGTCTCAATATGCCCGACAGCTATTACGAAGAGTTCGGTGCACACTATGCTCATATGAAGAAGCTCTTCACAGAGGGTCTTGACCGTATCGGAATTCCGTATACAGACCCGCAGGGTGCATACTTTGTTCTTGCAGATATTGCCCCGTTCCTTAAACCGGGTCAGTCCGACGTTGATTTCTGCCTTGAAATGGCTCAGAAAGTCGGAGTTGCATGCGTTCCCGGCACATCATTCTTCAATGAAAAGGGCATTAACAATATTGTTCGTGTTCACTTCGCAAAAAAGGACGAGACCCTCAATGAGGCTCTTGAAAGACTTTCACACATCAAGGAAAAAATGGGCTAAAAATAAGGTATTAGGGCAATTCACCTTAATTATTCGGTATTATCTTAAGCGAAAGCCGGAAATTTTTCGGCTTTCGTTTTCTTTTTTTATTCAGTGTGGTATAATATAATAAATCATTCATTTTTCGGAGAAGCCAATGAAAAAAGAAACCGTTAAAAATATAATAAAAATCGTATTTGCTGTCGCCATATTTGTTACGGCAATAGTCAATTATGACTATCTTTCAAATCTTGACGTCCGTGTGCTGATAGCCGGTGCGTCATCATTGCTGATTGCCGAATTGATAATACTCGGCGTTTATGCAGTCAAGGCCGTTTTAATGGTCATTCCTGCATCGCTGATTTATATTTCCGTCGGTATGGCTTTTGACACAAAGCGAGCGGTCATTGTTAATCTTCTCGGTATTGCCATTGAGGTTACGGTAACATTTTTCATGGGTAAATTTCTCGGCAAAGACGCCGTTGAAAAGAAAATTCGCAACACAAAAGCAGGCGACAAATTTTTCTCCATGCTTGATAAAAACCGAAACGTAGCAATTTTTCTTATGCGATTTATCCCTGCCTTTCCGATTGATTTTTCATCGCTGTTTATGGGTGCATTTGATTTTAAATTTTTGCCATATCTGTTACTTTCGGTTCTCGGAATTGCACCGAGAGTCATTGCTTTCACAATTCTCGGCGACGGAATATATGACCTTATTCCAATGAAATATATTGTCCTTGCGGCAATTTGCGCCATTCCGATAGTAATTGCGGTTCTGCTGATAAAAAAATACATCGGTAAAAAGAAAAAACCTAAAGAAAATGAATAATTTTTTATAAAATCCCTTGCTAAAATATCAGAAATATATTATAATAAACAAGATATTGCAGGAGATTATATCTGAAGCATTATTTCAGTCATGTGGTGTGTTGGTCCTGTGCGACGGGGTGCCGCGAACCATGTCAGGCGGGGAACCGAGCAGCATTAAGCGGTTAACACCGTGCGACACAGTACGGCCTGCACACCATGTGACTGAGATAATGCTTTTTATTATTACAAAAGGAGGGATATGCGATGTATCGAGTGCTTTACAGAAAGTGGAGACCTCAGACATTTTCCGACGTTGTCGGCCAAGAGCATATTACCTCAACCCTTGCTCATGAAATTGAATCGGGTAAAGTTTCTCATGCCTATCTTTTCACAGGCTCAAGAGGAACGGGTAAAACCACTTGCGCAAAGATTTTTGCAAAGGCGGTCAACTGTCCGCATACTCATAACGGAAATCCCTGTAACGAATGCGAGATTTGTAAGGGGATAGACGACGGTTCAATTCTTGACGTTATTGAAATTGACGCAGCCAGCAACAACGGTGTTGACAATATTCGTGACCTTCGTGAGGAGGCAAACTATACACCCGTCCATACAAAATACCGTGTGTATATAATCGACGAGGTTCACATGCTTTCAATCGGTGCATTCAATGCACTTCTTAAAACTCTTGAAGAGCCTCCCGAGCATGTTAAGTTTGTCCTCGCTACTACAGAGGTTCATAAACTTCCGGCAACCATACTTTCAAGATGTCAGCGCTTTGATTTTCACAGAATCACACCTGAAAATATCAGTGCCAGACTTAAATATGTTGCAGGTGAAGAAAAAATTGAGCTTGATGATGACGCATCGCTTCTTATAGCAAGGATTGCCGACGGTGCAATGCGTGACGCACTTTCTATTCTTGACCGCTGCGCCGGAATTAATGACCATGTTACGGCAGAAGTTGTAAGCAACGCTGCAGGATTGGCCGGCAAAGGTCATCTTTTTGACATGGTTGACAATATAAATAAAAATAACTCATCCGAGGTTCTTTCCATAATTGACAAACTTCACGGTGAATCATGTGATATGGAAAGGCTTTGTTCCGAGCTTATCAATCATTACAGAAATCTAATGATGATTAAGACGGTTAAAGAACCGCAAAAACTGATTGTTTGCACAGATCATGACCTTGAACTTTACAAAAAACAAGCGGATAAAACTAATCTTTATAAAATACTTAACTGCATTTCTTTACTTGAAGAAGCTTCAACGGTGCTCAAAAACAGTTCAAGCAAGCGCACGGAAATGGAGCTTACGGCAGTTAAAATGACTATGCCCGGAATTTCAAATGACAATACTGCCATTCTGAGTCGAATTGATAACCTTGAAAAGGCAATTAAAGGCGGAAAATTTGTTACTGAAAATCAAACGGAAAAAGTTAAAGAGGAAACCAAGTCCACACAACCTATTAAAGACTCGGAGCTTCCTCCTCCACCGCCGGAAACTCAGTATGAAATTCATAATGAACGCCAAAAAAATAAAGCAGATAATGATACGGAAGAAGATACTTTATTTACTCAATGGGGTGAGGTTCTTTCGCTTCTTGATGTTTCCGATAAACCGCTTACAGGTATTCTGGGTGCTTCATCAGCTTATATCAGAGGAGATTTCATTCTCATTAAATGCGATAATCCTATATTTTCACAGTTTATTCGTCAGAGCAATCATTCAATGGCAATCAGAAAGGCTGTTTTTGATGTAACCGGCAGAAAATACAGACTCGGAATTTATAAATCAAGTGACAATCAAACGGAGAATAAAGATCCGCTTGCCGACCTGATAAAAAAAATTAACGGGTGATAATTATGTCTCCTAAAATCAGCATAATTATTCCGTCATACAATGAAGAAAAAAACATTTCAAGATGCCTTGATTCAATTTTAAATCAAACATTTTCCGATTTTGAGGTTCTTTGTGTAGATGATGGAAGCAATGATAATACTTTTGATATTATAAAAGAATATTCAAAAAAAGATAACAGAATTATTCCGATGAGAAATCCCGAAAAAGGTGTTTCATCTGCAAGAAATTTCGGTATTAATAATGCAAATGGCAATTATATCGGATTTGTTGATTCGGATGATTTTATTCAGCCGCAAATGTATGAATTTCTTTATAGAGCAATTATTGAAAATAAATGTGATTTTTCCGTTTGTCGCTATAAAAAAACTACCGAATTAATTGAAAAAAATTTTGAGTATAAAGCAGAAAAATTTATACCTGAAAATTTTGTAAGTTTTAATGATTCCGAATTTACAATCAATAATGAGCTTGTATTTTCTGCAATATGGACAAAGCTGATTTCAAAAGAATTTTTAAAAAACATCAAATTTAATAATTTCAGAATAGGTGAAGACACTGTTTTTAATTCTCAATTATGTTCAAAAGATTATAAAGCAGTTTTTGTTGATGCAGAACTTTATAATTATTATATAAACACTCAAAGTGTCAGTTTCACAGAGCTTTGGCATGAAAAATGGTTTGATCTTCTTGAAACAAGATTTATTTCATATGACCTTTTAAAAAATAAAAATAAACTTCTTGCGGCTTTTTATCTTGTGCGTGGAATGAAATTTTTACTTTCGTATCGCTTTAATTTAAAAGGTTCACCAAATGAAAATAAATTTAAGAATCCAATAAAAAAATATTTTAAAAAATATTATATGCCTTTTATGAAATGCGAGAACATTTCTTTAAAAAATAAAATTTCTGTTCCTATCTTTTTTCTGTTTCCTTTTTTTTATAATAGGTTTAGAAAAATGACGGACAAAACACTTTAAATATGAAAGGATAATTACAATGAAAGCAAGAATTCCCGGCGCCCAGAATCAGGGCACCATGATGAAAAAAATTCAGCAGATGCAGGAAGATATGACAAGAATTCAAGAAGAAATTGAAGCAACAGAATATACTTCTTCTGTCGGCGGAGGAGCTGTTGAGGTTACAGTCAACGGTTCTCACGAAGTGCTTTCAATAAAAATGCAGCCGGATGTTGTTGACCCCGAAGATATTGAAATGCTTGAAGATCTTCTTATTTCTGCTCTTAATGAGAGCATTAAAAAGGCTAACGATGCAATGGATCAAGGTATGGAAAGAGCCAAAGGCGGACTTTCAATTCCGGGACTGTTTTAAAAATGGCACGCAACGTTATTCCTCTTACAAATCTTATTGAGCAATTTGAACGTATGCCCGGAATCGGACATAAAAGTGCACAAAAGCTTGCATTTTATATTCTCGGAATGTCCGACGATGAGGCAAAACGATTTGCCGAAAACATTCTTCTTGCAAAAGAAAAAATTCATCGCTGCAGAGTTTGTTGTGATTTAACAGACAGCGACGTTTGTTCAATCTGCAATGATGATAAAAGAGACCATTCAGTTATTTGTGTTGTTGAATCTTCAAAGGATGTTATTGCAATCGAGCGTACCCGTGAATATAACGGGCTTTATCATGTGCTTCATGGTTCAATTTCTCCGATGAACGGAATCGGCCCTGACGAGATTACAATTAAAGAACTTATTTCCCGTCTTTCCGATGACAATATAAAAGAAATTATTATGGCAACCAACCCAACGGTTGAGGGAGAAGCAACAGCAATGTATATTTCCCGTCTTATCAAACCTATGGGTATCAAGGTTTCACGTTTGGCATACGGTGTGCCTGTCGGTGCCGACCTTGAATATGCCGATGAAATTACGCTGACAAGAGCACTTGAAGGAAGACAAATACTGTAATTATTTTCCACACTTTCTTCAACATTCTTTCCACAGCTTTCAACATTTCAACACCGTTATTTATTTAACAAAATTTTCAACAAAAAAATAAACACATTTTCAACAGGAAAAATTATCTTCAATCAACGCTATTTCAATGAATTTTCCTGTTTTCCACACTTTTAACAGCCCCTACTACTAATACTATAATATTTATATTATTTATTTATCTCAGAACCCGTCAGGAGGAATTTTAATGAAATTCGTATGTGAAACCTCAAATCTTTCAATTGCATGTCAAAATGTTCAAAGAGCCGTGTCAACAAAGTCGTCTATTCCCGGAGCAGAGGGAATTATGATTAAGACAACCGTCAACGGTCTTTCATTGACAGGATATGATCTTGAGATTGGTATCAACACAAATATCTATGCAAAGGTTGAGGAAGAAGGCGCAATTATCATTAATGCAAAGATTCTTTGCGAAATTCTTCGTAAAATTCCGAATCAGACAGTCACATTTGAATCTGATGAACGAAATCTTGCTGTAATCAGAAGCGGCGATATTAAATATGAAATCATGGGAATTTCTGCTGAAGAATATCCGGAGCTTCCAACGGTTCAGGGCGGATTTTCAATTAATCTTAACAAAAAGCAGCTTGAAGAGATGGTTAAACAAACAATCTTTGCAGTTGCTGTTACGGATACAAAAGTCGTATATACGGGTATCAAATTTGAAATATCCGATAATGAGCTGAAGCTTATTGCTGTTGACGGTTTCAGGATGGCAATAAGAAAGGAATTTATAGATTATAAGGGAGAAGACATAACCTTCATTGTTCCAGCAAAAACCATGAACGAAATTATTAAAATTTCCGTTGAAGAAGAGAATGAAGAAGAGACAGAAATTTCGATTGGTGTCGGCAAACGTCATATCATTTTTGAAGTAAACGGTTACAGCGTCATTTCACGACTTCTTGAGGGTGAATTTCTTAATTATAAGCAGACAATTCCTACAACGGCAATGACTACGGTTGAGGTTGATACAAGAAGTCTTATTGAAAGCATTGAGCGTACATCACTTATCATTACGGACAGAACCAAGAGTCTCATAAACTGCGTATTTGATACAGATTTTATCAGAATATCAAGCATTACGTCATTAGGAACAGCCAGCGACAAGGTAAGCGCAGATGTTGACGGCAGCAGAGTAGAAATAGGTTTTAATAATCGTTACTTTATAGAGGCTCTGAGAGCTTGTAACACCGATAGAGTAAAAATTATACTTAACGGTGCCGTTTCTCCGATTCTTATTCTTCCGACAGAGGGCGACAGCTTTACATTCCTTGTACTTCCCGTGAGGTTGAAGAAAAATGCTTAACAACAGAAAAATAAAGCTTAAAATAAAAGAAAAAGAAGTTATTCAAAAGCACATAACAACCGATTTTATCAGACTTGATGCTTTTTTAAAGCTTTGTGATGCGGTTCAATCCGGAGGCCATGCAAAAATCGTTATTCAGGACGGTGAAATTAAGGTTAACGGGGAAACTTGTGAGCAGAGAGGAAAAAAGCTTAGGGTAGGAGATAAGGTCGAATTCGAACACAAAATTTATGAGATAATCTGAGAATCTGACTATGAATATTGAAAAAGCTGTTATAAAAAATTTTCGTAATATTGAAAACATGGAATTTGAACCGAGTAACGGTATAAATGTTATTTACGGTGAAAACGGACACGGAAAAACAAATATTATCGAAAGCATATGGCTTTTTACAGGCTGCAACAGTTTCAGAACAAGAAAAAATATTGAATTGATTAATAAAAATTCCGATAGTTCTGAGCTTTTTACCGAGTTCAATTCAAACGGCAGACATCAGAATGCAAAGCTTATAATAAAAGAAAAAAAGGAAGCATATTTAAACGGTATAAAACAGATTTCACCGAGAAAATTTCTTGGTGAATTTCAGGCTGTTGTTTTCTCTCCTTCGGTTCTTTCCGTAATAAGAGACGGCCCGTCGGAAAAAAGAAAATTTCTTGACATTGCAATAAGCCTGATAAGACCCAATTATGCCGCTTTGCTTTCAAAATATAACAAAACAATTATTCAAAGAAATTCGTTATTAAAGCAAATCGGAACCGAAAAAAAGGGAGAAGATTTGCTTTTTGTTTTTGACGAAGAATTGGCACGCTGCGGCGGCAGAATTATTGATTACAGATTAAAATATATTGAAGATTTAAGCAATTCTGCTCCGATAATTTATTCCGAAATTTCAAATGGGCGGGAAAATATGAAAATTTCATATATTAATTCGCTTAAAGATTCGGGGACAAATAATGTTGAATGGTCTGAAATTTTATATAAATACCTTTCGGAAAATCATGAAAAGGATATTATAAGACAGGCCACTTCATTCGGACCGCATAAGGATGATATTGAAATTTTTCTTGATGAAATGAATGTAAGAAACTACGGTTCACAAGGCCAGCAGCGTTCGTGTGCTCTCTCATTAAAAATCGGTGAAGCAACAATATTAAAAAATCTTTCCGGCGAACAGCCTATTGCGTTGATGGATGATGTTATGAGTGAGCTTGATGAAAACAGACAAAAATATTTGATGAAATTTTTTGATGGCTGGCAGGTTTTTGTTACCTGCTGTGATTTGTCTCATAAAAGTAAAATAAATTCGGACAAGGTTTTTGAAATTTGTGACGGAAGGATAGTGTAAAATGTTTCTTCATCTCGGACAAGATACGGTTATAATTGAAGATGATATAATAGGAATATTTGATCTTGATACAACGACGGTTTCAAAGCCTACAAGGGATTATTTAAAGACAATGCAAAAAGGCGGAAATGTTGTTAATGTCAGCTATGATTTGCCAAAGTCATTTGTTATAACCTGCAAAAAAAAGTCAAATAAAAAAACTATGTTTATTTCTCCTATTTCTACGGCAACATTGTTAAAACGTTCGGAAAATGTCAATTATCTTAAAGACATAAAATAAAGAAAGGATAAATGAAATATGAAAACAGGAATTATTGACTGCGGCGGCGGGCTTAGAGACATATACGGAGCAGGTGTATTTGACTATTGTCTTGATAATAATATTTCATTTGATGTTATAATCGGAATTTCAGCCGGCAGTGCAAATCTTGCTTCTTATGTTTCCGGTCAAAGAGGCAGAAATTATCACTTCTATTACGACTATCCTTTCAGAAAAGAATACATGAGCGTTGAAAATTTTATAAATAAAAAATGTTATCTTGATCTTGATTATGTTTATGGGGAATTGAGTAATCAAAATGGAGAAAATCCGTTTGATTTTGAAAAATTTTGTGAAAATAATTGTGAAAAATATATTATTGCTACTGATGCTAAAACAGGTAAAGCACAGTATCTTAACGCAAATGAAATGAGTAAAAATAATTATTGGATGTTGAAAGCTTCTTCATGTATTCCTGTTGTTTGCTCACCTGCTGTTGAAAATGACATCAGATATTTTGATGGGGGCTTGAGTGACCCTATACCGATAGATTTTGCAATAAAAAAAGGATGCGAAAAAATCGTTGTTATTTGGACGAAACCTATAAATGTAGTTGGAAATTATAAGATTGATGAAATGGCCGGTCATGCTTTAAAAAAGAAATACCCGAATATTTCTAACGATCTTTTAAACAGAAAAGAAAAAATTGAAAAGGCATTGGGATATGCAAAAAAGCTTAGAGAAGAAGGTAAGGTTTTAATTGTTAGTCCCGAAAGCATTGGAAAAATGAGTACGCTTACGAAAGATAAAGAAGCACTTGACATGCTATATAAAACAGGCTATGCCGACGCTAAAAAGATAATTGAATTTTTAAAATAAAAAACGCTGTGACGAAATAAAAATTATTCGTCACAGCAATTTTTTATTATATTATTATTTATTATTTCATGTTTGCAATTGCATTTGTCAGCAATGAATATGCAGAAGAAATATCGTTTGATGTTGCATACGGATTTCCGAGAACTGTTCCTGCGTTCATTAGTGCAGCTGTATTGAGATTCCTCCAATTCTTTTGTTATCAATATAAAAATTTTTAAAAATCTTATATTGAAATCTGTTAGATTATATGATAACATTTTAATCTGAAAAGGGAGTTACAAAATGGATAATTTTATAATCGCACAAATTTTCGGATTTGCAGGTCTTGCTTGTTCCGTTGCCGCTTATCAATGTAAAAAGCACAGAAGCGTTATGCTTTTGAAAACTTCAAACGAATTACTGTTTGCGTTTCAGTATTTTTTTCTCGGCACATATACGGGAATGGCTATGAACATAATAAGTTCGATAAGAAATCTGACATTTTCATATCTTGTAAAAAAAGAAAAGAACACTCTTCCTTTTCAAATTATATTTTGTATTGCATTTATTGTTTCGGGTATTCTTACATGGAAAAATTATTTAAGTTTGATTGTAATATTAGCAAAGCTTTTAACAACTGTTGTTTACGGAATGAAGAATACAAAATATCTTCGTTTTGCAACAGTACCTACAAGTATATTCTGGTTAATTTATAACTTCAGCTGCAAGGCGACAGCCGGTGTTATTTCAGAAATTCTATCGCTGATTTCGTTAATAAGCGCCATAATAAGATTAGATATAATCGAAGAAAAAAATAAAGCAGATCGGCAAAAATGATCTGCTTTATTTTTTTCTCTTATTCTCTTATAAAATTCCAAACATATATTTAAAAAATGACACTAATTTTTCATAAAGCTTTTTGAAAATTGAAGTTGATTTTTCTTCATTTTTTATGTCGGATTTTTCATCGGATTTCGGTTCTTCTTCAGTCGTGATATCCTGAGATATTATACTGCTGTATTCATCAAAAATTGCTGAGGTTTGAATACTTTCATTTTGTGAAACAGTTGAAAGAAGTAGGCCGGCCTGCTCAATTATAGCAAGATCATCGGCATTTATTACGTTGTCGTGATTACAGTCGGCTGCAAGTCTCATTGCCGGACTCGGTGTGAGCATTCCATTCATAATGAGTGAGATTAATGTTGCGTCACAGCCGTCATAAATTCCGTCTCCGTTAACATCACCAAAAACAACAACGGTATATGTTTTAACAACATTTCCTGTTTTCTCATCAACAATCTTTATTTCATCACCGGTTTTAGCTTTTGAAACATCTTCAATATCAAAACGAGTTCCGTTTTTTAAACCGATTGACTGATTAACGGGTTCGGTAATATTTTCAAGAATATTAAATCCATAAACCAGATCGTTTTGCTTTGTGAATGAAAGAGGACCTGAATTTTTTATCAGCTCAACATCAACTTTGATTTGCAATCCTGCGTCAACAGTCGCTTGGGTGATATTGATTGTGCCTACTTTAGTTTCATATCCGCTTTTAGTGACGGTATATGTATACTTGCCCGCTGAAACACGGAAATAGTTTTCGCTGTTAATGGGTTCAACAACATTTCCCTGCTCATCTTTTAAAGAGAGAGTAGTATCGGTATAAGGAATATTAAACTGAACTGTACATTTTGCATATTCGGTCTTTGTTACAAGGAACGGCTGAACATAGCAGATTCCGCCTTTACCGAGAATATAGATACGAACATAAGAATTAATCTGATCCTCATAATCGTTGAGATCAAATGTAATTGTATCATTATCGTTTGCAACGCTCTTTTCGCCGATAACGTTACCGTCGGCAACGATTTTTACCGTGTGAGCATTATAAGGATTGATGCTGATTTGATTCGTTTCGTTATCAACATTTACTCTGCTGACCATAGGAAACGGTCCCTGAGCCTCAAAGCCGTCGCCGAGTTCCCAATCGTTCTTTGATGTTTTTGAGCATGCAAAGAATGTTCCGTTTTCCATGCTTGTACGGATATTTGCCTGTGTATTCTTAGGCATTATAAAATACTGAGCATTGTTTTCAACATCGCCGAAATCATGAGCATCGTCCTCACAGAAGCCCCAAATATTTCTGCCTTGCGGTGCAGTGAGCTTAAGAGTTTCATCATAAAGATAACGGTCGTTATGGGTTCTGTTGTCCTTTGTATTAACAAGCTCCATTCCTATGCAGGCAGAATAGTTAAGGAAGATACTTGCAAATTTTTTTACGAACTCCTCGTTGTAAGTGTTTATGTCGTGTCTGCCTTCTGTCCACTCACCGACATGGTTTATGTGACAAATTCCGCCGGCAGCCTGACTCTTTTTTACCGCATCCTCAGGCCACTTTGAATCAAGCTCAAGATCACCGTGTCCACAGTCGGCATAATAGCTGTTAACATGGCATTTTGCTGTTGAAGAACCGTTAAGCTCGATACCGAGAGGAACCTCGGTCATACCGTCTCCGCCTCTGTCAGAACCTGTTGTAATCTGCTTATATCTTTCTTCGGTCAGCTCATCAACATTACCGTGTTTAAAGTACTGATAACCGAAAATTGGAAGACGTGCTTGATCCTTTGTCCATGAATAGTTGACTGTACCGTGATCGGTAAGTGCAAGAGCCTGATAACCGAGAGAATAATATTTTTCAATCATATCGTTAAGCTCAATATCTCCGTCACTTCTTACGGTATGAACATGGGTTGCGCCTTTATATGCTTTCCATGTGTCCCAATCAATTGTTTCATAAGGATTTGAAATTGTAAAGTCGTATTGTCCGATCGTATCTCCTGTAGCTGCGAATGCCTGACTTGTAAGGATTGCAACACTTGAAAGAACAAGAACAATACTCAAAAAAATTGATAAAACCTTTTTCACTTTTGTACCTCCGAATTACATAATCTTCCTCATATAATATAACAAAAATATTTGAATTCGTCAACAATTCATTTGTTATGATTATAACTTTTTACGTTTTATACAAATGAGATTTTTGATTTTTTACTTTTTATAAAATACATTGTGCATTTTGACTATTTAATATTATTTTGTATATCTTTTTTATACAATTCTAATTATTTATTATCACTAAATCTTCCAAAAGAAATGGTAAAATAAAAAGAAAGAGGTGATTTAATGTTTTTCAAAAAGAGTATTTCACTGTTGATGACTGTTATAACAATTTGTTTATCATTTATATATAATGTTTCGGCATTTGATAATGATATCGATGATTATAATTTTACAAATCTTATTGTATTTGCAAAATTTAATGATGAAGAAGAATTTATTGATCGTAATTACGGTGAAACCGTCAGAAAGATTACCGACAATTCATACAATACCGCCGAATATAATGTTTCTGATTATTTTTATTCTGTTTCTTCCGGTAAAGTTAAGATGAAAAGTTTATTTCTTTTTGATAATGGCGGTTCATTAACGCTTAGCAGAAAAAGAGCCTACTATGCTTCTCAAAGCGATGAAAATCCGGACGGTTATGCAAACAGCCGAGAGCAAGCCGAGCGTCTGTATCAATTAAAAGAAGATTGGTCACAAGCAATAAATAATTTAGTAAAAAAAGAAATTACAGATTATGATGGAAAAGAAAAATATAGTTTAGATGAGCTTGATAAAAATAACGATGGATATATTGATTTAATTACGATAATTTATAAGCCAACCGAACAAACCAACATTTCCGTTGAATGGGCGTCTCCTTTATGGAATTATCGTGATCAAACAAATCTTGTTGAAATTAAAACGGAAAAGAAAACCATTCAAAGCCGTTCGTATGTCCAAATGACAAAGGATTATAAATATCTTTATACCGATACATTGGGAAATAAAATAACGGCTATCGGTGTTAATTGTCACGAGACAGCTCATGCATTCGGTCTTTACGATCTTTATCAGTCGTCGTATCAACCGGTCGGGTATATGTCCGCAATGGGTAAGCATACAACCGAGGTTGCACAATTTATTTCAGTAAAAGAACGTGAAGCACTCGGCTGGTTAAATAATAAGAATATATATCACATTTTAAATGAAGGTGATTACACTTTAAAACCTGTAAAGGACGGGTTTACCGATAATGTAATCGGGTATAAAATGGATATCCCTGAAATAAATAAAACCCTGTATCTTGAATACAGAAGATTTGACGGAAAGGGGAGCAAATACGATTCGCAAAAGAAAGAGCTGTTTCTTGCAAACGGGACAAAAATCAAAGGGCTTTCTTTAAAAAGCGGATTGGTTTGCTATTTATTAAAAACCGGTATAAAATTTCCAAGTAATGTACAGTCGAGCGTTAATAATTGGAATTACAGTGTTGCGGGCGGTCAGTATAACAATAAGCCCGATGCAGCATTATCCCTCGGAGAAGAGATAGAAATAACAGACGGTCTTTATATAAATGTTACAGAAATGACCGAGAATGAATTGACATTTCATATCGAAGGAAATTTCTTCAATTCATCGAGCCTGCCTTCTGTAAACGGAGTTGAAATTACTTCTTTTCCGGATAAAATCTGTGTGGGAGAAAGCTTTAATTTCAATGCAAATGTTTTAGGAAAAAACAATCCGCCGCAGACGATTATTTGGAGCATTGAAAATAATTCCGATGATAAAACAACGATAAATGAAAACGGAAAACTTTTTATCGGCGAAAATGAAAACTCAAATGAAATAACAGTAATTGCATCGTATGAAAATAAATATTCCGACAAGAAAATTATTTTAGTTGAAAGAAAAGCGCATGATTTTGAATACCATAAAGCCGTAAAAGCAACGTGTGAAACCGACGGCAATTTTGAATATTATCGTTGCCGTGAATGCGGGAAATATTTTGTTGATATGGGCGAAACTTTTGAAGAAACGACAATTGAAAATATGATTATAAAAAAGACAGGACATATTCCCGGAGAATGGAAAGTTGTTAAACCGGCAACCTCGGAAGAAAACGGAATTATGGAGCAAAGATGTGTGGGCTGCAATAAACTGATGGCTTCAAAAGAATATAGTTTTTATCCTGAAAACCCGAAAGAAAATGTAAATTCTTTTCTTAGTTACTTTAAAAATCTTATAAAAAAGTTTTTTGAAATTATAAAAAATATTTTAGTTAGAAGATAAAAAAATCGACACGACTTTTTGCCGTGTCGATTTAAATTTATTCTCTGATCATGCCTTGCCTGCACAGCCGAGAACTGTGTTGATCTTGTGCTCAACCATTCCCTCAATAGCCTCACGAGCGGGCTTGAGATACTGGCGAGGATCGAAATCGCTCGGATGCTCAACAAAATGCTTTCTGATAGCAGCTGTCATTGCGAGACGAAGGTCTGAGTCAATGTTGATCTTGCAAACTGCCATTGTTGCAGCCTGACGAAGCATATCCTCGGGGATACCGATTGCATCCGGCATGCTTCCGCCGTATTTATTGATTTCTTCAACAAACTCGGGGATAACGGAAGATGCACCGTGAAGAACGATCGGGAAGCCCGGAAGTCTCTTTGATACTTCTTCAAGAATATCAAAACGAAGCTGCGGCTTCTGGCCGGGTTTGAACTTGTATGCACCGTGGCTTGTACCGATAGCAATAGCAAGTGAATCAACACCTGTACGCTTTACGAAATCCTCAACCTGATCGGGATTTGTGTATGAAGCGTCTTCAGCATTAACGTTGACTTCATCCTCAACACCTGCAAGCTGTCCGAGCTCACCCTCAACAACAACGCCGTGAGCGTGTGCATAGTCAACAACCTTCTTTGTAAGTGCAACGTTCTCCTCATAAGGAAGTGAAGAACCGTCGATCATAACGGAAGTGAAACCGCCGTCGATGCAAGCCTTACAGGTCTCAAAATCCGGGCCGTGGTCAAGATGAAGAGCAATCGGAAGACCCGACTCCTCAACAGCAGCCTCAACAAGCTTTACAAGGTAAAGGTGATTAGCATAAGCACGTGCACCCTTGGAAACCTGAAGGATAAGGGGAGCATTGAGCTTCTTTCCTGCTGCAACGATTCCCTGAATGATTTCCATGTTGTTTACGTTGAAAGCGCCTACAGCGTAGCCGCCTTCATAAGCGTCTTTGAACATTTTTGTGGTTGTTACAAGTGGCATAAAAAACACTCCTTTGTTTTATTACAGGATAATTATATCATTTTTATCCTTTTTGTCAATGTGAAATTGATATAAATTTAACGCACTTCAAAAGGTTTTAAAAACTGTTAAAATGACGTTAATTATTTGATAATATCTGTTCCCATGTAAGGCACGAGAACCTCAGGAACAGTAACTGTTCCGTCAGCATTCTGATAGTTTTCAAGAATTGCTGCGGTGGTTCTGCCGATAGCTACGCCCGAGCCGTTAAGTGTGTGAACAAGCTGAGCCTTGCTCTTGGGATCTTTCTTAAATCTGATAGCGGCACGGCGAGCCTGGAAGTCCTCAAAGTTGGAGCATGAAGAAATTTCAACATATCTGTTGTAGGACGGCATCCAAACTTCAATATCGTATGTTTTTGCCGATGAGAAACCGATATCACCCGTTGAAAGACAAACAACACGATAAGGAAGACCGAGAAGCTGAAGAACTCTTTCTGCATCGTTCGTAAGCTTTTCAAGCTCATCATAAGATGTTTCGGGATCAACGAATTTAACAAGCTCAACCTTATTGAACTGGTGCTGACGGATAAGGCCTCTTGTGTCACGGCCTGCCGAGCCTGCCTCTGCACGGAAGCATGCGGAATAAGCGCAATACTTAATCGGAAGCTTACTGCCGTCAAGAATTTCATCTCTGTGCATGTTGGTTACGGGAACTTCGGCTGTCGGAATGAGGAAAAGATCATCGGTTGTTTTGAATGCGTCGTCCTCAAACTTAGGAAGCTGACCTGTACCTGTCATCGATGCTCTGTTAACAAGGAACGGAGGAAGAATTTCGGTATATCCATGTTCGGTGTGCGTATTGAGATAAAAGTTGATAATCGCTCTTTCAAGTCTTGCGCCGAGACCTTTGTAGAAATGAAAGCGTGTACCGGTTACCTTTGCAGCTGTTTCAGGATCAAGAATTCCGAGGTCTGCACCGATATCCCAATGAGCCTTATAATCAAAGTCAAACTTTCTTGGCTCACCCCAGCGGCGAATTTCAACATTTTCGCTGTCATCTTTGCCGATAGGAACGCTCTTGTCCGGAATATTCGGAAATTCATAGATAAGGGATTTCTGCTTTGCATCAAGCTCTGCAATTTTAGCGTCGTCCGCTTTGATTTTTGATTTAATTTCATTCATTCTTGTCATGATTTCAGAGATGTCGCCGCCCTCTTTCTTGATCTGAGGAATTTTTTTACTTGCAGCGTTCTGCTCCTGCTTGAGAGCATCGGTTGCTTTCATAAGCTCACGACGTTCTGCATCAATTTCAAGAACCTCATCAACAATAGCATCCATATCCTTGTTTCTTGTTTTCATGGCTGCTTTAACCATTTCCGGATTTTCACGAATAAGTTTGATATCTAACATCTTTACCACTCCAATTTATATTATTTATCGTTTTATATTATTTGCCGTAATTTTCGAGTTTCATTGCAAGACCTTCAAGATCGTCCTTGTCAAAAAATTCTATTTCAAGAACACCTGCATCTTGCTTTGCTTCTTTAATTTTAACTTTTCTGCCAAGATTTTCAACCAATGCAATCTCCACTTCGCTGAAAAATTTATCTCTCTTTTGTTGCTTTGCAACTTTTGGTATTTTTTTTGATTTTTTCACAAGGTTTTCAACTTCTCGAACCGAAAGATCTTCCTTAATAATCATCTTTGCCGTTTGAACTATCATATCTTCACTGTCAAAACCAAGTAAAGCTCTCGCATGACCGGGTGAGATAAGATTATTTTTTACCATATCCTGAATTTCATTCGGAAGTTTGAGAAGCCGCAGTGCATTTGCAACCGCAGGACGTGATTTTCCGACCTTTTCGGCGGCCTGTTCCTGTGTGATATTAAGCTCATCCATCATGTAGCGATAACCGAGTGCTTCTTCAAGCGGATTGAGATCTTCTCGTTGAAGATTTTCAATCATCGCTATTTCAATTACTTCCTCATCGGTAAGCTCTTTTATTACAACCGGAACCTCTGTAAGTCCGGCAATTCTCGCCGCTCTCCAACGTCTTTCACCTGCAACAAGCTGGTAGCTTCCGTTTGCAAGAGGTCGTACAACAAGCGGCTGAAGAACGCCATGCTGTTCTATGCTTTCGGCAAGCTCCGAGAGAGATTTTTCGTCAAAATCTTTTCTCGGTTGGTCATGGTTTGGTTCAATCTCCATAATTCTTAGTTTATTGACGGAGGGATTTATCTCTTCAACGGAGTTGTCGGCAAAAAGGGAATCAAGTCCCCTGCCCAGTCCGCCTAATTTTTTTGCCATTATCAGGATACCTCCTTACCGTTTTGTTTTAAAAATTCATCCGCAAGAGCATCATATGCCATTGCACCTTTTGAACTTTTATCATAATAATGTATCGGCAGTCCATAGCTTGGCGCTTCGGAAAGCTTGACATTTCTCGGAATTGCCGTTGCATAAACCTTCTTTGGAAAAAATCGTTTAAGCTCCCCTACTACCTGCTGAGTTAAATTAAGCCGTCCGTCATACATTGTCAAAAGTACGCCCTCCATATCAATATGCGGATTATAGAGTCTTTTAACCTGACGAATAGTTGACATGAGCTGTGAAAGGCCCTCAAGTGCGTAATATTCACACTGAATGGGAACTAAAACCGTGTCTGCCGCACATAAAGCATTAAGTGTGATAAGACCCAACGAAGGCGGACAGTCAAGAAAAATAAAATCAAAATCCGACTTAATCGGAGCAACCGCATTTTTTATTTTGCTCTCACGGTGCTGCATATCCACAAGCTCAAGCTCTGCACCGGCGAGATTCATGTTTGACGGCAGAACCCAAAGATTTTCAAATTTTGTTTTTATCATTGCCTTTTCGATAGGTAATGAATTGACTATAACATCATAGGATGAGGTTTCAAGCTCTCTTTTGTTGATTCCGAGACCGCTTGAAGCGTTACCCTGAGGGTCAATATCCATCAAAAGAACTTTTTGACCCTTATATGCAACGGATGCTGCAAGATTGACGGTAGACGTTGTTTTTCCGACTCCGCCTTTCTGGTTTACAACCGCTATTATTTTTGCCATATATTCACTTCCTTATATTCTCCGTGAATAAGATTATATCACAACTGTATGTAAAAGAAAAGCTTAAAATAAAAAATATCTTATGTTTTAAGGCATTTGTTTCACGTGAAACAAAAAAGACGGGATTCCCCGTCTCATTTGCAGCTTACATTTTCAGGTTTATTTATTTTAACAACATATTCAATATATTTGTCTGTTTCATTTTTAGTGGCAGATGCATTTATGCCGCTTTTCCTCATGGTGCTGACTGCGTGATTTAGTGTATTAATAAATATTCGAACATCTTTAAAAACCATTACTTTTTTGCCCTTTTTTTCTTTTTCCGGCTCTTTGTTAAGCATTTCCGTTATAAGTTGTTCAGATGCATTGACAGTCAGCCCTTGTTCAACTATTGTATCGAGAGCTTGTTCCATCATTGCAACTGTCGGCAACCTGAGCAAAGCCCTTGCATGACGCTCTGTCAGACCGTAAAGCATGACACTGTACCGTATTTCATCGGGTAAACGGAGAATTCTTAATTTATTCGACAGTGCTGACTGAGATTTACCAAGTTTTCTTGCAACCTCCTCTTGGCTAAATCCAAAACCCTTTATAAGCCGTTCTATTGCCATTGCTTCTTCAAAAAAGTGCAAGTTTTCTCTTTGCAAGTTTTCAATTACTGCGAGCATTGCAGATTTTTCCTCGTCGACATCAACCACAATTGACGGTATTGACGATAAGCCCGCCATTTTGCATGCTCTAAGTCTTCGCTCACCCGAAATGAGTTCATATTTACCGTTTTCCTTTTTTCTGACTGTGATTGGTTGCAATAATCCGTTGTAGTGAATGCTTTCTGCAAGTCCCTCAAGGTCATCCCAATTAAAGCTCTTCCTGGGTTGATGAGGATTTGGCTGAATAAGCCGTGCCGGAAGCATAATTACTTCATTGCTTTTTTTAAATTTTGTTTGGTTTTTGAGCATAGAATAAACCTCCTTATGCGTACCACAAAAATACTGTAACACGACAAAAGAAGGTTGTCCACTGTTTTTCATTGACTAAAAGTGCTGTATTTCACGTTGTTTTTCGTTTATGAGAGAGGTTTTTTTAATATTTGTGCCGAAGCTCGTGGATATTTTGACGGAGTTTGCGATATTTTTTTTGTTAAAATAACGTATCTTTCACCGCAATTATCTATGCTTAGCTCTTTAATTTCTTTAATCTTGCCGCCCAAAATTTTAATTGCGCCTTTTGCCGATGCAACTTCCTCCTCGGTTTTAGTCGACTTCATCGGAGCAAAATATCCTCCGATCTTTACAAAAGGCATGCAATACTCACTCAATGTGTTGAGATTTGCAACCGCCCTTGCCGTAACGACATCAAACTCTTCTCGGAAGCTTTCATCTTTTCCTGCAAGTTCAGCTCGCATATGAACTACGTTTGCTTTAAGGTCAAGTGCATTAAGAACGTTTGAAATAAATAAAAGTCGCTTGTTTGTGCCGTCAAGCAATGTCATAATTAGGTCCGGACGTGCAATCAGCAGGACAACTCCCGGAAAACCGGCACCCGTGCCGACATCAATAACTTTTGCCTTTTCTTTAAAATCAACACATTTTAAAAGCGTAAGTGAATCTATAAAATGTTTATATACTATTTCATCGGCATCGGTTATTGCGGTGAGATTAAGAGTTTTATTCGTTTCAACAAGCATTTCGGCATACATATCAAGCCTCTTAAGTGCTGTTTCGTCGAGAAACACACCGATTCTTTCAGCTTCTGCTTTTAGAAGAGTTTTATTTATCATTTCTGCGCTCCTTTTCAAGATAGATAAGTAAAACTGATATATCAGACGGGCTAACACCGGATATTCTTGATGCCTGACCGATGCTGTGTGGCCGAATTTTTGAGAGTTTTTCTCTTGCTTCCAGTCTCAGACCGAGTATTGAATTATAATCTATATCATCTGAAAGCGTTTGCACCTCAAGTCGATGCATTTCGTCAACCTGTGACTGCTGGCGTTTAATATAGCCCTCATATTTCGTATCAATTTCAACTTGTTCAAAAATCTCATAAGGCAAATCAGGTCTGTCAACATCAATAGGTGTTAAACAGTCATATCCAATTTGCGGCCTTTTAAGCAAGTCACAAAGACGAACGCCTGTTGTTGCTTTGGATGTTTCACGTGAAACAAGAATTTTGTTTAATGCTTCAGACGGTGCAAAAACCGTTTTTTCAGTGCGTTCTTTCTCGGCAGCAATAAGATCAAGCTTTTTGAGAAACTTTTCATAGCGTTCATTATCTATAAGGCCTATTTCATGACCGATAGGTGTCAAGCGGCGATCGGCATTATCCTGACGAAGCAATAGACGGTATTCAGAGCGTGATGTCATCATTCTGTAAGGGTCAGAACAACCTTTAGTTACAAGATCGTCTATTAAAGTGCCTATATATGAGCCTGAACGTTCCAAAATCAGCGGTTTTTGCCCCTTAATTTTTCTTGCAGCGTTGATTCCGGCAACGAGACCCTGTGCCGCAGCCTCCTCATAACCAGAAGAGCCGTTAAACTGTCCTGCACCGAAAAGACCGTCATAATCAAGAAATTCAAGACTTGCTTTAAGTGCAAGCGGATCAACGCAGTCATATTCAATCGCATAGGCTGTTCGCATAAGCTCGGCATGTTCGAGACCGGGAATTGTCCTGATAAATTTAAGCTGAACATCCTCAGGCAGTGAAGATGAAAGGCCTTGAAGATACATTTCTTCTGTATGCTCTCCACAAGGCTCTATAAAAATCTGATGTCTCTCTTTTTCAGCAAAACGGACGATCTTATCCTCGATGCTTGGGCAATAGCGAGGACCTTTACCGTCAATTTTACCGCTATAAAGCGGAGACCGATGCAAATTCTTTAAAATAACATCCTTGGTTTCAAGATTCGTATATGTGATATAACAAGGGAGCTTGTTCTGAATATTTCTTTTGTTATCAAATGAAAAAGGAACAATTCTTTCGTCGCCGTTTTGAATTTCAAGAGCATCACAGTCAACGGTTTTCTTATTTACTCGTGACGGAGTACCGGTTTTAAAGCGTCTTGTCGGAATTCCGATGCGTTTAAGGGCTTCACCAAGCTTTTTGGCCGGGAACATACCGTCGGGACCGCTTTCATATGAAACGTCGCCGACATAAACTTTACCGCTGAGAAATGTTCCTGTTGCAAGAATTACACAATCGGCGGTATAAACTGCTTCAAGGTGAGTTTTAAGCTGCCATTTGCCGTTATCAAGCTTTTGAATGTCAGTAATTTCACCCTGACGAAGGTCAAGATTATCCTGCATTTCAAGTGCATGCTTCATATAGTCGGAGTAAAGACGACGATCAATCTGTGCACGCAAGCTATGAACAGCCGGGCCTTTTCCAAGATTGAGGATACGGCTTTGAAGAGTGTTAGCATCAGCCGCTTTACCCATTTCGCCGCCGAGGGCATCAATTTCACGGACAAGATGTCCCTTTGAAGTACCTCCGATTGACGGGTTGCATGCCATATTGCCGACCCAGTCAAGATTTATCGTAAAAACACAGGTTTCACAGCCAAGACGTGCAGAAGCTAGACCGGCTTCAATGCCTGCATGGCCTGCACCGATAACTATAACCTGATAATCTTTTGCAAAATATTCCATAAAAAATCTCTTTTCTTTATTTTCCTACGCAGAATTGTCTAAAAACTTCATCGACAACCGCTTCGCTTGCCTTTTGACCTGTTAATTCAAGCAATGCGGCAATCGCATCGTCAACACAAACACCGATTGCATCCGGAGTCAGACCAATGTTTAAAGCTTCAAGAGCATCATTCAAAGCGTTAACGGCCTTTTGGCAGCAAAGTCGCTGACGTTCGTTAACAAGCATTGCCGATGTTGTGTCAAAATTCTTTGTTCCCATAAGGTTTGCAACACGCTCGCAAAGTTCGTTATAACCATCGCCGTTTTTTGCTGAAATAAACAGAGGAGTATCAAGTGCGTTTTTTATGTATTCAACGTCAAGACATGGTTCAAGGTCGGTTTTATTTATAATAGGTATAACATTTTTTCCCTTACATTCATCAATAAGCTCTCTATCCTCACCGGATAGTGGTTTTGAAAGATCAAAGACAGCAAAAACGATTGAAGCACGTTCAAGCTTCTTTTTGCTGCGTTCAACGCCAAGTTTCTCGACTATATCGCCTGTTTCCCTCATACCTGCGGTGTCGGAAATTCTGAGAATACATCCGTTAAGATTTATAGTTTCTTCAACAACGTCTCTTGTTGTGCCCTCAATTTCGGTAACAATGGAGCGGTCATAACCTGTCAAAAGGTTCATTAGAGTTGATTTTCCGACATTCGGCTTTCCGACTATTGCCGCTTCAACACCGTTTGTGATTGCCATTCCGCTGTCAAAGTTGTTTAATAATGCTGATAATTCCAAATTAGCATTACTGATTGTATTGTATAGTTCATTTTCTCCCAATTCTTCAATTTCATCGTCAGGATAATCGACCCAAGCGGCAATGTGAGCTGCGAGAGAAAGTAAAGATGAATTGATTTTGTCAATTTTTCGGCTGAGAGTTCCTTCAAGCTGGTTAAAAGCGGCACTTGTGCCTTGTTCACCTTGAGCTGAGATAAGTGTCATAACGCTCTCGGCTTCGGAAAGGTCGAGTTTACCGTTGAGAAAGGCTCTTTTCGTAAATTCGCCGGGAGTAGCGGCCTGCGCACCGTTCTGTAAAACAAGACGAAGAATTTTTTTCATAAGAACAATTCCACCGTGGCAGTTAATTTCAACCGTGTCCTCCCCCGTGTAGCTGTGAGGTGCACGAAAAACAAGACAAACAACCTCGTCAATAGCAGATTCTCCGTCATAAATCTTGCCGAAATAAGCACGGTAGCCCTTTGATGCGCTGAGTTTTTTTCCGTTTACCGAAACAAAAACTTTGTCGGCAATTTTGGTTGCATTTTTTCCCGATATTCTGATAATTCCAACGCCGCCGGTACCCAACGGTGTGGATATGGCGGCGATTGCTGATAAATCACTCATTATGGTGACCTCACAATTTAAGATTAATGTTATATCCTTCAAGGCGCATTGCTATACGCTTGAAGGCTTCCTTTGCTTTTGAATTGTCAAGCATTGTCATGCCCGTAACGGAGCAATAGGAAATTTTATTGTCCTCGGGAACAACTCCGATAAGCTGAAGCGATGTTGCGTCAATAACTTCATCTATATTAAGATAGTGTCCTCGAGTTGTTTGTTTTTTATTAAAACGGTTTATAACGAGCTTAATTTCGCAAACGCCAAGTGATGAAAGCTTGTCACCGGCAAATGAACCGACACGGACGCAGACTTCATCCGCTGTTGAAACAATAATTCCCTCGTCAGCGCACGCAGCAGCAAGAAGAAATCCTCCGCTAACGCCGGCCGGAGCATCCATGAGAATATAATCAAAGCTGTCGTCGTAATTTTCAATCATTTCTTTGACACTATGCTCGTTATATTCGTCGTTGAAATATGTCGGTGCGGTTAAAAGTGACGGACCAACGGTTGAGCGAAGGGCCTGCATTGGCTCACATGAGCCGGTAATAACATCACCCCAGTTAAAAATACCCGTATCATCGGAAGCGAGAATAAGGTCAAGGCAACCCATTCCGATGTCAAAATCAACGACCAAAACGCTCTGACCCATGTTGCAAAGCTCAATGGCAATGCCTGCAGTCAGGGAGGACTTTCCCACGCCGCCTTTACCCGAAGCCAAAACAATTTTTCTTGCCATTTGATTCACTTCCTGTTCGATTTATCTAAGAAGATCGCTGTATTCGTTTTGTTCACTTTGATCGTCCTGAACGTCGTCATCTTCGCCCGTTGTGACCCTGTTTTTATAATAATAATTGTAAATAGAAGATGCAATGGGAGCAAGGCTTCCGCCGGAATATGCACCCTCAACGGCAATAGCGACGCAAATTTCAGGATCATCATACGGTGCCATCGTAATAAGAAAACCGTTTGTGTAGATGCCGGTTTTACCGTTAATTGTTTTTTCAAGAGTTGACGTACCCGTTTTGCATGCAACCTCAACAACGGAATCATCAAAGCTTCCGGCAAGAGTTACGGTCGCAACACGGCGCATACCTTCTTTGATAATTTGAATGTTTTTCTTCTTGAATCCTGTTTCACAAAGAACCTCGGGCTGTTTTTCTTCAATAATCGTAGAGTTGTCTGAGGAATAAACTGCTTTAATAATATGAGCAGCATAGCGTGTTCCGCCGTTTGCTATTGTTGAAACATAGTTGCAAAGCTGAAGCGGAGTAAAAAGATTTCCGGCCTGTCCGATAGCCGATTGAAGCGAAAAACCGGTCTGCCATGTTTGGCCGATTGAGGCACGATAGCTCGGTGAATCAAGAACACCGATATTTTCATCAAGTTCAATGCCTGTCGGCTGGCCGAGGCCAAGCATTTCACGGTACATATTCATCTTTTCGATTCCAAGTAATTCCCCGCCGAAATGGTAGAAAAATATGTTACAGGAATCCTGAATAGCAGTTCTGATATCAATCGTTGATGTCTCGGGGTTATTGTTACATACAAGCCCGTATTTATATGTTCCCGTACATTCAATCGTCGAATTTTCATCGGCAACGCCCTCCTCAAGAATACCGATTGCCGTTGAAACCTTGGCTGTTGAGCCGGGAGCATAGGTGCTCAGCAGTGCACGGTTATAAAGAGGAGAATTTGCATCCTTTGCAAGCTTTGAATAGTCCTTATAGTATGTATTGAGGTCATATGAAGGATATGTTGCAATGGCAAGTATATCGCCTGTTTTGCAATTCATAACAACCGTTGCACCGCCGCCCTTATTGGCACTGTCAAGTGAAGCAATTTTTGCGGCCAAGGCATCCTGAGTGACCTTTTGAAGACCTGCATCAATGGTGAGAAAAACGTTATCGCCGTTTTCAAGGCCTTTGGTAACGGTTGTCTGTGTACCGTCGAGGGCTGTTGTAACAATCTTTGTTCCGTTTTTTCCTTTAAGCTGCTTTTCAAAGAGCTGTTCAATACCTGTTTTTCCGACAATATCGTCCATGCCGTAGCCGTCTTTTTTCAGTTCGGCATATTCCTCGGCACTTATAACGCCCGTAACTCCGATTATATGCGGAGCAAGGGTTCCGTCGGTATATTCACGGTAGTTACCGATTTTAATATCGACACCCTTATAAAATCGGCTGTTTTCCTTGATCACAGAGGCAACCTGATCGGTAACGTCGGTTGCAAAAACATACGGATTGGCGGAATTAAACTGATTGATTTTCATTTCATAGCAGACCGATGCAATTTTTCTTCTGTCGGCTTTTGAATAGCTCTCAAGCTTATATCTTTCAACAAGCTCATTCATGCAATCATCTGCCGTTGCATACTTGTTAAGGCGCAGAATGTCACGGGATTTCATGGTCTCGATATCCTTATCTCTGTCCTTGGCAAATTGATAATTACCGTTTGCATCAAGAACAATCGGCATATCGTCGTTCCACTTAACCTTGTTCTTTTCAAAAAGGTCAATGAGTGATTTTATAAGCTTATTGCGTTCCTCCTGCTCGGAATATTCCGGGAATTCGGCGGCATTAAAAATGACATCGTTACCTTGACGGTTGCCGACAATAACCTTGCCGTTGCGGTCAAGAATTTGACCCCTTGTTGCTTTAACCTCGGTCGATTCAACAGAAGCAGTGTTGGATGCGGTATCTTTTTTGCCGTCGACTATCTGATTTTTTGCAAGAGTGAAAATGAAAACTGCCGTAAGACAGATAAAAATCGTTACCATTGCAATAAATCTACCTTTTTTCTCTTCACGGGCAAGTCTCATTTTTTTCACTCCTTTACTATAAAACTAAATTATTTGAATTTTTTGACCGTAAGGCGGACAAGAAAATAAAAAATCGGTGTAAAAACTGTAGTGTAAACAGCAGATGCAAAATAATATTTAAGATAAAAAGCAAAACTGATTTCTATCCCGTCGAAAACGAAGAAAAACAAGCAATACAATGAATTGAGAAGCAATGTAAAAGCAAAGGTAAAGATAAGTGCAGTTACAAGATTATTTCTCATAAGGTAGGTTATGAGCATGCCGGAAGTGAAGCCTATGAGCGTAAACATAACCGAGTAAAAGCATACGCTGTCGGGGCTGACAGTCTCAAGCATCATACCTGCGGCAAGGCCGAAAAACAGCCCGGAGAACTCACGCTCAAACATTGCAATGCACACCGTTGCCGGAATAAGCAAACATGAGTGAATCCCGAACGGAGCAGGAAAAAATCCGTTAGTTGTTTGCAAAACAAACGTTACAGTAACCATAACGGCGAGAAGGATTCTTCTTTTGATATTATCCCTTTTTTTTAACTCTTCAATATAATTCATATCAGTCACCCGTGATGGTTATAACGCCTTGACCTTCAAACTCGGTGATGATGAAAACCTCAGAAAGCTCTTCAATATTGACTGCCGATCTGATTGTGGCATATGACGAGCCGTCCTCCTTGGAATTTTCAAGCTTAACTACCGTTCCGACGATAAGGTCCTTGGGATAAACTCCGCCGTTACCGGTTGTGCAGATAATTCCGCTGGGAGAAACGGATGAATCGGATTTAAGACCGGGAAGCTTGCAATAGACTCTGTCCTCTGTTTTGCCAAGGCCTGTAACATAACCGATTTCACCTGTATAGGTTTCGTAGACGCTGACGTTCATTTTAGGATTCGAAATGGAATAAACCGTGCAGGAAGTCGGACCGACACTTGCAACAACGCCGATAAGATTTTTACCGTAAATAACGGGGTCGTTGATTTTAACACCTGCTGCCGTACCCTTGTTAAGAGTAAATGAAGCAAAAGGATTTTCAAAATCATTTGAGATTATCTTTGCGTTTTGAAATTTAAAGTCGGGATTTTCTTCCTTAACTCCGAGAAAATCTTCATAAGTGCCGAGCTTCTTTTTTATGTTGTTATAGTCAATAATTTTGTTTTGATATTCCTCAATTTGTTCTTTCAGCTTTGAATTTTCCTCGGCAAGAGTTTTGGACGATTTGAAGCTGTCATTAAAGTTGGAAAATTTATAGCTGAGGTATGAAGAAAAGCGTTGAAGAGGATGAAGCACTGTGCTTGTTGCAGAAGAAAGCGGAGTTGAGTTATTGTGCGTGTATGCGGCAATAACAGCACCCAACGAAAGAGCGACAATAACACAAATAAGTGCTTTGAATGCACGATTTCTAAAGATTTTTTTCATTCCTCTTCACCTCCTTGGTATGTAGAAAGTTTATTCATCAGCGACGTTTTTCAAGGCAAATGCCTGTTCCTTCAACGACGCAGTCAAGCGGATTTTCCGCAACGGTAACGGGAATCTTAACTTCCTTTTCAATGAGCTTGTCAAGGCCTCTGAGCTGTGCGCCGCCGCCCGTAAGAGTAATGCCGTTATCAATAATATCTGCGGCAAGCTCCGGCGGAGTATTTTCAAGTGTAACCCTGATTGCATCAACAATCTGATAAACGGATTCCTTAAGCGCATCTCTGATTTCTGCGGCGGTAACCTCAACGTCCTTCGGAAGTCCGTCAATAAGATTCCGGCCTTTAACGTTGATTGCACCCTCGCCCTCATATTCAAAAGCAGAACCGATTTGAATCTTTATATCCTCGGCTGTTCTTTCGCCGATGAGAAGATTGTATTTTTTTCTGACATAGTTGATGATAGCTTCGTCATAGCTGTCACCTGCGCCCTTAACGGAGCGGGAGGTTACAATATCACTCAACGCAACAACGGCAACCTCTGCCGTGCCGCCGCCGATATCGACAATCATTGAACCTTCGGGCTTTTCAACGTCAATGCCGGCACCGATCGCAGCCGCCATGGGCTCTTCGATAAGGCTGACATATCTTGCTCCTGCCGATTTGGCAGCATCGTTAACGGCTCTGCGCTCAACCTCGGTAACGCCGGACGGAACACAAATCATAACTCTCGTTTTGCTGAGGGGAGAAGCCGTGATAGCTTTGCGAATGAATTTTTTAAGCATCTCGGCCGTTGCGTCAAAGTCGGCAATAACGCCGTCACGCAAAGGACGGAGGGCTACGATAGAACCGGGAGTTCTGCCGATCATATCCTTTGCCTCGGAACCGACGGCAACAACCTTGACCGGAGTGAATCTCTGGTCAACGGCAACAACCGAAGGTTCGCGAATGATTATACCCTTGCCTTTAACAAAAACAAGAGTGTTTGATGTTCCGAGATCAATTCCTATATCCTGTGAAAATAGCATGATTATTTCTCCTTACTGATTATTGGCTGTCGTAGTGTTTTCTGAGGCTTTTGTGAACGGCGCAGTTGTATATGTGCTTACTTCGTCTGTCGGCAGTTCCTTGACGGTTGCACATGAGTTGATAAGTTCAACAATGCTGTCGCTGTCATAGCATTTATCATAGACGGAAGCTGTAATTTCAATCATCGGCTCACCGTCATCAATACAGAAGTAAAACACATCCGTATTTTCCGATGCAACTCTGTAAGAAATCGCTTTTGCATTTTTGCCCATGAGGGTTACTTCGTATTCCTTGATATCGGAAATTGAATTGCCCATATCGTTGAGCTTAACAATGTTAATGAGATATTCGTTGTAGGCTTCCTGCAAGGTTTTGTTCTGCGTATAACCAAAATCAAGCTGACATGCCGCAACACCTGATTTTGTGCATTTGCCCGAATGGCGAAGCCTTACAAACGAGGTTTCCTTTGAGACAGCCCAGTTACTCGGGACTTTTACGCTGACAACGGCGTTTTCTATTTCCGAATTGCGCTTGTTTGTGATTTTATCCGGGAACACATAAGGTTGAGTAACCTTGCTGCCGTCCTCATCTGTTTGTTCTATTATAAGACGACCCCATTTATCTTGTTGCTTGTTGCCGTCCTTGTCCGTAACGGGAACGTAAGAATGACCGTCCTTGTCAACGATAATATTTTTATTTCCGCATGCCGTCAATGCGGTTGCAAAAACAAGAAGAAAGGCTGAAATTATGATAAGAGATTTTTTCAAACAAATCGCCTACTTTACAATTTTATTCAATATAAAAGTATATCATTTCACATGTCAAAAGTCAATCGAAATAATGTAAATTACGGTTGACAACAGATAGTTATTTTGATAAAATATTTTAGTAGCCACTTAAGTTAATAACAATGTCTCCGTAGCTCAGCAGGATAGAGCGTTCGCCTCCTAAGCGAAAGGCCGTGGGTTCGAATCCCGCCGGGGACGCCAAGAGAAGCCGCAGCTTTGCGGCTTTTTTTTTGGTGCATTTATGCGAGAAAATATCCCACGGTTCTTCCGGGGAAAAAGAAAGAGCCGGGCGACAATAAATCGGCAAGCTAAAAGCAAGAGGAAAAGTATAAAAGAAGAAACCTCCGTTTACAATGAAATGCGGCAATGCATTACATGAAGTAAACGGAGGTAAAATTATGTCAATAAACTTTAACAAATAGACAGAAAACGAAGTAATCCTTTTATGATTCGGATATGCTCTGTTTCTTAACTGAAATTATTCAACCGTGATAGTTGCCTTGAGGGTTTGGCCGCCCTTTGCGTACGGGCTGTACGGCTTGATGCGAACGGTGTATGTTCCGGCTTCAAGATTGCCGAGGTCAACATTCATTCCGTCGGAAACCGTGCGGACGTAGTTTGAAACAACAGTCTCAGACCATACGTCCTTGAAGCAGCCTTTGGTGACGGAGATTTTGTAGTTCTCCGCTCCCCAGTAAGCCGTTGCATCGGGGAAGCTCAGTATAACACTGCCTTCGCTGTTTCTCTTTGCCGTGACTGTTGCTCCCTCCGGGAACTGCGGAGCGGTGTCAAGAGACTTGAGATTGCCCCATGTGTACTTATGATCTGTCGGTTTGGTGCTGTTCACAAAGTAATATTCATTCTTCTCAAAAAACTTGTGATTTGCAAGATCCCAAAGCTGAAGTCTTGTGTTGCCGTCAGCGTCAACTTCAACGATCCAGCAAGTGCCGCTGTCTCCCGGTGCATCTTTGTCATGACCGAAGTAGTTCAAATTGCTCATAAGAGCACGGGTTGAGCCTGTTCCGATTGCAGTAAATGAACCCTGCCATACAGAGCGGGGGTCGGTCGGGGTGTAATGCGAATGGCCGGAGAAGTCGATGACCTGCGGATATTTTGTGAGAACCGATCTGATATCAACATCGCTCCAGTTGATGCTGCCGTAAACTGTAGCCGTCGGGTGCGGATGTTGATAAACGAAAATCGGCTTGTCGGGCGTATCTTTTGAAGCCTCTTTAAGCTGAGCGTCAAGCCACTCGGTTTTACCCTTAAATGTCTTACCGTTGTTGTCATAAGAAACGCCGATGAAATGATAACCGTTGATTACAATGTGAGTATCAACATTCTCATTGATAAGAGCTTTGTATCTCTCGTAAGCGATGGTTGCGTCGTAGTCACGATAGTTAATAAATTCGTGATTACCCATGCAGGTGAGAAGCTGAGTTTCGGGCTTGATATTCTTATCGACAAGCTCATTGAAACGTATGTATTCTTCGTCAAGACCCGAGTTTGCAAAGTCGCCCGCAACGATTACGGCGTCAAGCTTTTTATAGCTGCTCTTTGCGGCATACTTGTAAGTATCGGTGAAGAGAGCCTCGAATTTTGTTTCTCTGTTCTGATCGTTGGTGCAGTCGAGGTGAACGTCGCTGCAAACAACGAAACGGAGAATCGGTGCGAAATCCTCGGGAGTTTTCGGCAGCTCTTGATTAATTCCGCCAAGAAGCGACGAAAGGCTGAAAAGAGCCGTGAAAACTATGGTCAGAAATCCGCTGAGAAGCTGACCGATGCAGTTCATGAATGAAAACATTTTTTTACTCCTTAATCAATTTTAAAACATTTATTATAACCCTCGACCCATGACAGAACTCGTTTGCGGTCATATCGAACGGGCATGGCCTTGGTTATTGCCATTACGGCGGCGATTCTCGTATTCATACCGAGAACCTTTCTTGAAAGAACAAAATCGCTCATAACGCCTTTCACCTTGAGCTTGAGTGAATTGAGATTCATCAGCTTTTCGATAAAGCACATAATACTGTTAGTGTCTGCGCCGATTGTCATATCGTCGGAATTGAGAATTTCATTGTCAAAGAAATAATCAAGATCTTTCGGCGAAAAACGGGCGACCATGAGTTTGATAATCGCAATCGGGGCAAGGCCGGCACCGAGCTTCTTATAAAAATCACGCTGATATTTCCATAGGGTATCTGCACTGAAAAGCTCATCCCGGTCATCAAGCACGGCATCGGCAAGAAGCCTTGCCGCCTTAAGGCTGTTTGCAATTCCCGAGCCGATAATCGGAACGGTCATGAATGCACTGTCACCGATTGCGGCATATCCGTCAGCGACCAAAAGTCCGAGCGGCTGACGAACGGGGATAGTAACATATTGTCCGCCTCTGAGGCGTTCTGTGCCAAGGTCGTCGTTAAGTTCACGGAGTTTTCCGAGCGTGTCCTCAACCTCTTCGTCGGTCAGCGGCGTGAAGCGGCCGATAAGAACATCGGTGTATTCCTCATCATCGGCAACCCAGCAAATTTGCTGCTTGTTGTCAAAGAGAAGATAAACCCTGTATTTGTCGTCCTCAACCGGTGCGGTTTTGTTGTAAAAAGCACGGTAAACATAGAATGTATCGTATTTATCAGGCTCTTTTTGTATCCCGAGAGCGTCGGGAAGATTTTTACGAATCGGAGAGCTTATACCTGCCGAGTCAATGACAAGGTCTGCATAAATCGTCTCGTCTTTTGTTTTGATTCCGGCAACTCTGCCGCCGAGCATTACGGGAGCGAGAATTTCGGTTTCATAAACAAATTTTACGCCGCATTTTTCTGCATGAGCGATTATATGATTGTAAATATCCTTGCGTTCCATCTGAATCTCGAGCTGATCCTCGGGAACATGCTGCTTCAGTTTTTTGTTCCTCGACGGGCTGAAAAAAGTCATATCGTTTTTCAGCCGATATTTATCCTCAGGCGGCATTTCCATTCCGCAGGCAAGAAGACCCTTGCGGTCAAAAATATCCGTCCAGTCGTAGCCCATGTCCTCTCGCTTGTTTTTCTCATAAACGGTGATGTCAAAGCCGTGTTCGGCCAAGATTGCGGCTGCGGCAATTCCGCCGTGTCCGCCACCGGCAACTATAATCTTTTTCCCCATTTTACACCCTCCTTATTCGCAGTCTTCGATGAGACCGTAATATCTTGCATACCAGTACGGGTGAGTGAAATTGATGCAGGTCTTGAGAACGAGGCCTTTGTCTCCGCCTGTTCCCGGGAACATTGTGTAAGCGGTCGGATCATCGGATTTTTTGAAAATCTCCTGAGCAACATCCTCTGCACCGCTGTCAACGGTGAATCGGTTGCTGTCATTGCTTGTTATTCTTCTTTCATGTGCCGGCAGCGGTTCGTAAAGCTGCGGCGGCATGCCAAGCTCTGCCGGAGACATATCCCACTTTAAATCCTTACGGTAGCTGTTATAAAGAGGCCACATAACCTGATCCATCGGCATATCCATAAGTTCGTCAATGCAATCGTCGGCATTGTACCATTCGCCTGTGACGGCACCGTAAACAAAGTTAAAGAAAGCGTTTCTCTCGACCTTTTCGTCCTCCCAGTGATGAGTGAGACCCATAGCAAAGATTGAACGAAGGTTCGGGTCGTCCGTGTATTTCATCAGGAGCGAAATCATCAGGAAATCGTGATTGTCATCAATATGAAGAAGGTGTCCGTCGGGAATCTTATATTGCATAAGGTTCATTGCAAAGTGCTTTTTGCCGGCAAATTCAACAAAAAGCTTCTCATATTTTTCGTCGCCCGTTATGTGATATCCTATCTTGAGGAATGTAAGCATCTGGAGCGAATTTGTACCTTTTTCGTAAATCCATTTGTGGTCATTGTTGAGAAGATCGGGATCCCAGTTTGCCCATGTTGTCGGCAGACCGTCGGAGTCAACAAGATGGAAATTGTTATCGATGATATGATCGAGAATCTTTTTAACCGTTTCGGCGATGAGCTTCTTTTCTTCATCATCGGCAACAAGGTCAAAATAATTTGCATAGCAATAGAAATGACCCACGACCTCATCGGATGAGGTCTCGCCGAGCCATTCACATTCTCTACCCTCGGCGTCCTTGGTAACATGCCATTCATGGCGTGCGCCTGTGCCGTAGTCAACAGCGTCCGAATATCTGATAGCACGGGCAAAGAAGCCCTCAATGCCGGTTATTTCTGTCAGCTTTATCATAGCAAGCAGGCTTCTGTGAGCATCCTTGCGAACCTCAGGGTCTTTTGTGCAGGCATATTCAAAGCAAAGAGCCGCTGTGTAGAGACCTGTCCAAAGGCCTTCATTGTCAGATGCGAGAATATTGCCCTCGTCGGTTGAAATGACACCCTCATGCTCAAGGTCACGGTCAATAACGTAGCCGTGGCGAACGTTATATTTTTCCGTCTGTGCACGAAGCTCATTTGCCTTTTCTCTGAGCGATATCATTCTTGTTTCAAAAAGGCTGATTCCCTTGTCTGTCGAAACGCAAACCGATCCGTCGGGAGAAATTGCAACGCCCGTTGCGTTCGGGCTTGGAAGCCAGCGCTTGTAGCCGTAATATGAGAGACGGCCGTTGTGCTGGTGAATAAGACCTGTTGTTGTCGAGAAATATTTGTCGCCGTTTTCTGCGATTGCCATACCCGTTATATGTGCATCCGGCAGGCCGACGATTTTTGAATGATCGAGCCAATAGCTATTGTCATCATAAACACAAACACCCTTGTCCGTGCCGACCCAAATGCTGCCGACAGGATCCATGTAAAGGCAGGTGACTGTATTGCTGAGAATTCCGGTGACGCCTTCCATAAGCTCCGACCAGTGCCAACGTTTGCCGACAAGAGCGTGAAGCCCGCCGCCTGCCGTGCCGACATAGACCTTGTTGTTCTTATAAACGGCAAGACAACTGCCCTTGCCCGGAACGCCGATTTCAATGTCATATCCGTTTTCGCCGAGCTTGTAGAGAACACTCTCGGTCAAAATCCATGTTGCACCGTCAAGGTCAACCTCGATATCAACGAGCTTGGAGCTGAACTTTTTTTCGGAAAGCTTCTTCTTGCCGTCAAACTCAAGCATAGAGTTGCCTACTCCGACAAACATATGATTTTCGGCGTTGAAATAAACCATTGAGACAGCTGTATCCTTTACGCCTATTGCAACGGGGGAGAATTTCTCACCGTCGAAGCGTGCAAGCCCCTTATCCGTGCCGACAAAAAGAACGCCGTTGTTGTCGAAGCGCATCGCCGTAACATTGTCTGATTTCAGTCCGTCAGCCGTTGTAAAAACTCGCCGTGTGAGCTGCGGAAATTTATTTGTTTTAATAACTGTTCTGTATTGCTTCATTTAAACACTCCTATTCTTTTAGAAAGAAATATCCTTAATCGTTAATGTAGTCCTCAACGTTGAAGTCATCATCCTCATCTGTGCCGAAGCTGTCCTTTTCACCCTCGACTTCAGGAATTTGAGCGATAACCTCAACCTTGCGTCCTTGCGACCAAAGCGACGGGGTTATTCTTATTGTATAGCCGCAGCCGCCGGGAGTCAGCCACTCGTGCATCGGAGCTTGCGGAAGTCCAAAGAGTGTCAGAAGTGCCATGATAACTCCGCCGTGGGTGACGATCGCCGTGTGGGTTACACCGGTTTCAATAAGTCCGTCAACGATTTTGATAAATGCGTTTGCGATTCTGTTTGCAAATTCGTCGTTACTCTCGCCAAACGGAGGTTCAACACCTTTTTTGCCTGCCAGCCAGTCGGGGAAAACAGGGTGATCCTGCAATTCCTCTGCCGTCTTACCCTCAAACTCACCGAAGTTGTATTCAATAAGTCCGTTTATAAGAATAGGTTCACAATTCGGATAGATGATTTTCGCCGTTTGAGTGCAGCGTGAAAGCGGACTTGCAAAAACAGCGTCGACAGGCGGATATTTGTAGTCGTTTTTCATTTGCTCAATCTGAGCTATGCCCTCGCTGCTGAGCGGTTCATCAATGTGACCGACATATTTTCCGCTGACATTGCCCTCGGTCAGACCGTTTCGGATAAGTTGAATATAGTATGATTTCATATATTATTCCTTTTACCTACAATGCCCCGGCGCAGAATACACCGGGGACATTATTGTTTTGTAATTACTGAGTTGTTCAGCCTTTGAGAGTTTCCTTGTAAAGTCTGATATATGCATTTGCCGAACGGCCCCAGCTGAAATCGCAGTTGAGAGCACGCAGAACAAGCTTGTTCCAATCGCCGTTGTAGTAGAGAGTAAGCGCACGGCGGATAGCGTCGAGCATGTCGTGAGCGTTGTAGCTCTTGAACGTGAATCCGTTGCCCTTGCCGTCGCCGCAGTCTGTGATTGAATCTCTCAAACCGCCTGTTTCACGGACAATGGGAACTGTGCCGTAGCGAAGCGCAACCATCTGTGAAAGGCCGCAAGGTTCACTCTTTGACGGCATGAGGAACATATCGGCACCGGCATAGATTTTTCTTGCAAGCTCGGGAACAAATCCGATTCTTAAGCCCACCTTGTCAGGATATTTCTCGGCAATCCAGCGGAAATAGCTTTCGTATTCATAGTCGCCGGAACCGAGAACAACAAGCTGCATTTCCGATGTAGCGAGCAGCTCGTCAAGAATTCCCTTAACGAGGTCGAGACCCTTATGGGAAACAAGTCTTGTCACCATTCCGATTACGGGAACACCGGGTTTAACGGGAAGTCCCATTTCTTTCTGAAGAGCTTTCTTGTCAATCTTTTTGCCCGAAACATTGTCGGCGGAGAAGTTTGCCTTAATGCATTTGTCCGTTGCGGGATCATAGCCTACAGTGTCAATTCCGTTGAGAATACCGCTGAGTTTGTAACGGCGCTCGTTGAGAATTGAATCAAGGCCGTGAGAATACCACGGGTCAAGGATTTCATCTGCATATGACGGGCTGACGGTCGTAACCTTGTCGGCACATTCGATAGCACCCTTCATAAAGTTGATGCAGCCGTCATATTCAAGCAATGAAGCCTTATCGGCAGGAATTCCGAGAACGTCCTCAAGAAGCTCCTTGCCGTAAACGCCCTGATACTGAATATTATGAATTGTGAAAATCGTTTTTATATTTTCATAACCCGGAGAGTTTGCGTACATTGCCGAATAGTAAACGGGAGTGAGAGCCGTCTGCCAGTCGTTGCAATGAATGATGTCGGGCTTGAAATCAATATAAGGAATTATCTCAAGAACGGCACGGGAGAAGAAAGCAAATCTTTCCGCATCGTCGTAGTGGCCGTAAATCGTGTCACGCTTGAAATAATACTGGTTGTCAATAAGATAATATATAACGCCGTTGTGCTTTGCTTCAAAAATTCCGCAATACTGACGTCGCCATGCTACGGGAACAGAGATGTGAGTGATAAACTTCATCGTGTCCTTAAGCTCCTGCTTGATTGTGTCGTACATAGGAAGAACAACACGGCAGCCGATAAGCCTCTTTCTCAGTGCATGCGGCAGAGAGCCTGCAACATCACCGAGTCCGCCGCTCGCAATGAACGGGAGCGCCTCTGAGGTGGCATATAAAACTTTCATCTAAATCATCCTTTCTTAATAGCAATACCGTTAGTTTTGCGGCATGTTTTAGATAACTATTCCCTTTCCGATAAATACAGGGAATTTGACATCGCCCGAAAGATTTTTGTTGGGCTTGATAACAACATTTTTGTCCGCAATAACGCAGTTGAGCTTGACGTCGTCGCTGATATATGTGTTCTGCATGAGCACGCAGTTTTTAACCACAGCACCCTTGCCGATATGAACGCCTCTGAAAAGAACGCTGTTTTCAACCGTACCCTCGATTACACAGCCGTCGGCAATGAGTGAATTCGATGCGTTGGAATCGAGACCGTAGATAGCCGGAACATCATCCTTAACTTTTGTGAATACCGGCTTCTCTTTGGAGAAGAGTGCCTTGCGGTTTTCTTTCTTGAGAAGATCCATGTTTGCTTCAAAGTAGCTCTGAATTCCGTCGATGACCTTAACATAGCCGTCAAACTCGCATCCGTAAATTTTCAGCGATTTAATGTTCTTCTGGAGAACATCCTCGGTGAACGAATGATAGCCGAGGCCGATTGCTTCCGAAATAAGTCTTTCAAGAAGAGACTTTCTCAAGAAGATAACGTTGAGCGAATAGTTTGCATCTTCGTCGCTGCGGCGGCTTATTGATGTGATTCTGCCGTCATCCGAAAGCTCAAATTTTGTAAGCTCTCTTATTGCCGGAGCAGGTGAGTGCTTGTAGGCAATAGTGATGTCTGCACCTGATTTTTCGTGACGCTCAAACATATCGGTAAAGTCAACATTATATATAGCGTTGCAGTCGGTCATGAGGACATACTCTTCCTCGGAATTGCGAAGGAAATTCATTGCGCTTGAAATCGCTTCGATTTTGTTTTGATAAATACCGGTTGTGCCGATGTTAAAAGGCGGAAGAAGATAAAGTCCGCCGTTTTTACGGGAGAGATCCCATGCTCTGCCGTGACCGACATGATCCATGAGGGACTGATAATTGCTCTTTGTAATGATGCCGACCTTGCCGATTCCGCTGTTTACCATTGCGGAAAGCTGGAAGTCGATAAGGCGATAGCGGCAGCCATAAGGCACGGAACCCATGGAGCGAACCGATGTTATCTCGCTGAGATAATTATCGTATGTATTTGAAAAAATAAGTCCGAGTACATTATTTGCTCTCATTGCTTACGCCTCCTTTACATCTTCGCCGATCATTGCTTTCGGCTCAACTGTTGCGCCCTTGCCTATGTTGACACCCATTCCGACAACGGAAACGCCCCAATCGTTAAGATTTTCCATTTCCTCGGGTCGCTTGCCGACTCTTGCGTTTTCATCAACGGTAACATTCTCGGCAACGATTGCATACTGAACAACCGCACCCTTTTTAATTACACTGCCGGGCATTACGATTGAATCTTTGACTACTGCGCCTTCTTCTACGGTAACATTTGCAAAGAGAACGGAGAAGTCAACCTCGCCCTCGATCTCGCAGCCCTCGGCAACCATTGAATTCTGAACCTTTGCGGTGTCGGAGACATAGTGAGGACCTGTGATCGGGTCTTTTGCGTATATTCTCCAGCTTGTGTCCGTCAGGTCAAGGTCAACTTTCGGATTGAGCAGATCCAGGTTAGCTTCCCAAAGGCTGTCGATAGTTCCGACATCTTTCCAGTAGCCGTCAAATTCGTAGGCGAAAAGCCTCTCATGAGCGGCATGCATTGCAGGGATAAGATCTTTGCCGAAGTCGTTGCTTGAATTCGGGTTGGCTTCGTCATCAAGCAGGTATTGTCTGAGCTTTTTCCAGGAGAAAACGTAAACGCCCATTGAAGCTTTATTGGAACGGGGATTCTTCGGCTTTTCCTCAAATTCGGCAATCGAACCGTCATCATTGACGAGCATAAGTCCGAAGCGTGAAGCCTCCTCCCACGGAACCTCAAGCATGGCTATTGTGCAGTCCGCATTCTTCTCCTTGTGGAAAGAAAGCATCTTGGAATAGTCCATTTTATAGATATGGTCGCCCGAAAGAACGAGAACGTATTCGGGGTCGTATCTGTCGATAAAGTTAATGTTCTGATAAATGGCATTTGCTGTGCCCTTGTACCATTCGGTACCCGATATCTGCTGATAGGGGGAGAGAATGTGAACGCCGCCGTCGGCACGGTCGAGGTCCCAGGCCTGTCCGTTTCCGATGTAGTCGTTCAATTCAAGCGGCTGATACTGAGTCAGAACACCGACAGTATAGATGCCGGAATTCACGCAGTTTGAAAGAGGGAAATCAATAATTCGGTATTTTCCGCCATAAGGAACGGCGGGCTTTGCAATGTTCTTTGTCAGAATACCGAGGCGGCTTCCCTGTCCGCCTGCAAGAAGCATTGCGATACATTCATGTTTTCGGGACATTACTATTCCTCCTTTATTTGCAGACCTTATCGGTCGTGATTTTTTTTGTTGTTTTTCTCTTTGCCGGCGGTGTCAGATAGATAACGCTCAATCCCGCAAGGTCAAGTGCTATGCTGTTGTCAAAGCCGTGCATCGGAATTTTTTCGCTTTTAACTTTAACTGCGGTTCCTTTGCCGTTTCCGCCGAATTCCTCGGCGTCTGTGTTGAGGAGAACCTTATAAGTTCCGGCTCTCGGCACGCCGATTCGATATCCGTTGCGCTCAACATTGGTGAAGTTGCAAACCGCAATAATTTCTTTTTTATCTTTGTCGATTCTTCTGAAAGAGATAACCGAATTGTCAACGTCATCGTTGCTTATCCAGTTGAAGCCCTCCCAGTCGTAGTCAATCTGCCAAAGCGGACTGTGCTTCTTGTAAAGCATGTTCAGCGTGCGGACATAGCTTTGCATCTGAGCGTGTTTTTCATAGTCAAGCAGCAGCCAGTCAAGTCCTTGCTTATAATTCCACTCAATGAATTGAGCAAATTCCTGACCCATGAAAAGAAGTTTTTTGCCCGGATGAGCCGCCATGTAAGCATAGAAGGCTCTTAACCCTGCAAATTTTTCATCATATTCGCCCGGCATCTTGCCGATCATGGAACATTTACCGTGAACAACCTCATCATGAGAAATCGGGAGAACAAAATTCTCCGAAAAAGCGTAGAAAAACGAAAATGTCAGGCAGTTGTGATTGAATTTTCTGAAAATTCCGTCCATTGAGAAATATTTCAGGCAGTCATTCATCCAACCCATGTTCCATTTGAAATTGAATCCAAGTCCGCCGTCGCAAACAGGCTTTGAAACCAATGGCCACGAGGTGCTCTCCTCGGCGATCATCATGACGTCCGGATGTTCACGGAAAATCAAGATGTTAAGATCCTGCAAGAACTGAACCGCCTCAAGATTTTCTCTGCCGCCGTTTTTGTTGGCGATCCATTCGCCGTCGTTTCTGCCATAGTCAAGATAAAGCATTGAAGCGACTGCATCGACTCTGAGTCCGTCAACGTGATATTTTTCGAGCCAAAACATTGCCGATGAGGTAAGGAAGCTTCTGACTTCATTACGACCGTAGTCGAAAATTTTTGTGCCCCACTGCAAATGCTCACCCTTACGAATATCTTCGTATTCATAACAGCTCTGTCCGTCAAATTCAAACAGGCCGTGTGCGTCCTTCGGGAAATGAGCCGGAACCCAGTCAAGAATTACGCCGATTCCCTCCCTGTGGCACTTGTCAACGAAGTACATGAAGTCCTTCGGCTCTCCATAGCGTGAGGTCGGTGCGAAATAGCCCGTCACCTGATATCCCCACGAGCCGTCAAACGGATGCTCACATATCGGAAGCAACTCTATATGAGTATAACCCATATCCTTGACGTATTTTGTCAATTCGTCTGCTAACTGACGATAGGAAAGAAAATTTCCGTCGTCGTGCTGCTTCCATGAACCTGCGTGTACTTCGTAGATGTTAACGGGGCTTTCATAAATATTAGCGGATTTCCTTTCGGTCATCCATTTCTCGTCTTTCCAGTTGTAGCCGTCAATGTCGTAAAACTTTGAAGCGGTTTCGGGTCTGGTCTCGGCATGGAATCCGTAAGGGTCGGCTTTGTAGCGAAGCTCACCCGACTGAGTGGTTATACAATATTTATAATTATCAAATTGCTTTATTCCTTTAATTTTGCATTCCCAAACGGCATTGTCCGAGAGTCTTTTCATCGGACTGGCTTCGGGATCCCATTCGTTGAAATCGCCTACCACGCTGACCGCCGCCGCATGGGGAGCCCAAACACGGAACACGACCTCGTTTTTACCCGCACGGTGCGAACCGAGGAATTCATAAGCCTTTGCGTTCCGCCCCTGATGGAAAAGGTAAAGGGGAACGTCGTTTACACTTGTTTTTTTCTGTTTCATTGCGTCACCTCGACAAACAAAGAAATAATTATTGGTATTATATTCTTATACATTATATATTGTATCAAAAATAAAAGTAAAATTCAAGTCGTCTTTGATTATTATATTCAAATCAAATGTAGAAAATTGTGACATCATTTGTGTACTTTGTTACAAAAACAGTCGTGATGCAACCCCGAGCATGCGATTCTAAAGAAAAGTTTAAGAGAAAAACAATAAAAAACGAATACAAACGGTTGCTTGACGCAGAAAAGAAAGGAGCAGCATTTATAATTTTAATGTCTGCTTCAAGAATAATTGAGACGAAAAAGTGAAATCAGAGCATATTTTCGGGCTGCAAGGGAAGATTCAAATTTATTTTATTACAAAAAAGAAAAACGCTTCAAACAGCAAAAAATATATGCCTGAAAAAAAGCCACAAATGATTCTAATTTAGAATTAATAAACAACAAAAAATTTCAAAAAAATTAAACAATATTTGTGCAACTATACAAAATTGCTCAAAAAGGGGGTGTGACAAAAAATACAAATTTGTTATTTTTGTCACACTATTGCATTTTTATAATGCAGGTAGTAAAATATCCCTGTAATGAACATTTCGGCGAAAACGTGCCGATATGATGCGGATAGCAACCGTTTTTTGTGTGCATTTTGGATTATTAATCCATCGGTTCTTATCCGAAGTGAAGCCCTGGTCGGCAGCCCCGATCTATGCTTCACGGGGGAGGTTAATATAACTATAGTGTAAAGGCGAAATGCAGATCCCCCGATCCGCACTTCGCCTTTAGACGTTATATAATTAAATTTCAGCATGAGTTCTATTGGTATAATTCAAATGGCGGACGTCAAAACAAATAAGATATAATTATTAGTAAATGCGGGAAGAAATAAAGACTAAATTAAAAGTCGAAATTTCCCGAGAAAATAAAACAAAAGGAAAGGAGCGCAGTTTGGGAAAGGGCTTACGTCTTGACCCTATCAAGACGAAAATAAATGAAATGAGGGTAAATAGTGAAAAAAGTAATTTCCATAATGCTAATATTAATTGCAGCCTTTTCTTTTGCAAAATTTGGAGGAGAAATGCCGATAGCGCAAGCAGCGAGTTTAACTCAAAACGAATTTGATTCTAAATTGAGTTCAGCAAGAAGCAAATATCCGAATGGGTGTAACAATGATACATACTCATGGTATGTTGCAGGTAGTTTGGTGGGATACCAATGCCATGGATACGCACGATGGTTGTCTTATTATGTTTGGGGGTCAGATTTTAGAAACGGAAATGGCACCAATTGGACGAGATATGAAGCGACTTCTTCAGATTCAAAAATTGACAAACTTGTACCTGGCGACGTAATAAGGTATAGAGCCGGAACAAGCAAAAGTTGGAACCACACAATATTTGTTACAAGTATATCGGGTGACACTGTTTATTTTACAGATTGTAATTCCGATGGAAATTGTACAGTAAAATGGGATAGAAGTTTTTCAAAATCTACATTGTCAACGTATCTTAAAACAACACTTTATAAACCAGAAAATGAAGCTTCTTCAACAGGTAGAGGATATATAGCACATTATACATTAAACAATCTTGGTAAGCACACTCATTCATATATTTCTAACTATGAAGCGGCGCATCCTCATAAAGTATATAAAAAGTGTAGTTGTGGAGATTGGTATTATACAGGAGATACAAAATATCTTGATAGCTGCTCTGACTGTTGGGACAAAAACAGGGTAGATGTTTGGGCATCTAGGGTTAATGAAACAACGGAACTTAGCGAAGGAATTGTCAAAAACAGATATCAGTTTTGGTTCAAATTTGCTAATAAAGACACGGGAGCTTTGTATAATTCGTATGGCTCAATTCGTGGATATAAATCAAAAATTAGCGTATACAATCCTGATGGATCAGAATTATACAGTTATACATATGATGATTCCGACTATAACTGGATTCGAGCAATACCGGAAAAAATCGGAAAATATAAAATAGAAATAGTTTTAACAGGTAATATTACAGCAAAATATTCTGAATATTTTGAAGTAAAAAGTGATGCACAAATAACTTTTGATACAGGCCACCTGATTATGGTAAAGGGGCAAAGTAAATCATTTTATGCGAAAGCAACAGGTAATTGGCCTAAAAACTCATATTTAAAAGAGAGTATCGACACAAATATAGCGACCGCAAAAAGAGATGGACATACAATAACCATAACCGCGGTAAAACCGGGAATAACATTTTATTCTTTGAAAATAATTGATCCGGAAGGAAATGTTTTAACTGAAAAAAGAATAATGATTAAAGTATCACCGGATGTCTATAAGGTAACCTATTATGCTAATGGTGGCAGTGGAGCACCGATGGAGCAGGAAAAGAAATATGGTGTTAATCTTACTTTGAGTTCTACTGTTCCACTAAGAAATGGGTATGTTTTTACAGGTTGGAACACTAAAGAAGATGGCAGTGGAAAAAAATACTCTCCTGGAGATATTTATTCAGAGAATGAAAAACTTAATCTCTATGCTCAGTGGAAGACAAAGGCCTATACTCTGACTTACGATGGTAATGGCTACAGCAGTTACAGTTCAAAGGTCGAAAATGTTGTGACAACTACAATAAAAACAAATATGCCAAACAGATTTGGCTATACTTTCCTTGGTTGGTCGACAAACAGCAGTGCAACAAGTGCATCATACACGCCGGGAAGCACAATATCTCTCTCATCAAACACAACACTTTATGCGGTTTGGAAATCGGCACAGTCAGTTTCAACAGGAAATAGCAACACAGTAAATATCGCTTTTGCAGAGCAAGCTTGGTATTACAAATTTACACCGTCATCTTCAGGGGAGTATACATTTGAATCAACAGGTTCAATTGATTCAAAAGTTACAATTTACAAAGCTGATGGAACGGAAATCGGTAGTGATGATGACAGCGGCGAAAGTAGCAATTTCAAAAAAACTCTTAGCCTTACATCAGGTACAACCTATTATATAAAAGCCTTTGCTTATTCATCGAAGACGGGAACATACTCCTTTAAGGTTACAAAAAACACACCTGCATCTTATACTGTTAGTTTTAATGCAAACGGCGGTTCTGTTTCTCCGACAAGTGTAATAGTAACGGCAGGAAATTCCGCAACATTGCCGACACCAGCAAAAAAATATACGCTTTCTTATAATGCAAACAACGGCAGCGGTGCTCCGTCATCACAGAGCGTGTCCGTTTCATGTAAGGGCTGGTCAACGAGCAATACAGCAAGCTCCGCTTCGTATTCATGCGGTTCGTCTTATAAGCCGACTACAAACATAACCCTTTATGCAGTTTGGTATTCAAACGGATCGGCAACAATCAGTTCAACAAAACCCACAAGAAGCGGTTATACGTTCCTTGGCTGGTCGACAAGCAGCTCAGTAAGTTCTGCTTCGTATTCATCGGGTTCTTCAATCAGTATTTCTTCAAACACAACACTCTATGCTGTCTGGAAGAAAAATCCGACTACATCATATACTGTTAACTACAATGCAAACGGTGGTTCTGTTTCCCCGTCAAGTGCAACAGTGACGGCGGGAAATTCTGTAACATTGCCGACGCCAAGCAAAACTGCCACCATAACGTACAATGCAAACGGGGGAAGCGGTGCACCGTCTTCACAGAATGTTTCATTAAGTTGTAGCGGTTGGTCAACAAGCAGTACAGCAAGTTCTGCATCATATTCGTGTGGTTCATCCTACAAACCTACTGCAAATACTACACTTTATGCCGTATGGGGCAAAGGAACAACGACACTTAGCTCAACAAAGCCGACAAGAGCGGGCTATACTTTCCTTGGATGGGCAAATGACAAGAATGCTACTTCTGCAGAATTTCAATCGGGAACAAAAGTATCTTTGAAAGGCAATGTAACAATATATGCAATTTGGAAAGCAGATACATCAACACCCGTTCCGGATGATGTTCTTACGGTACGAACTAAATCATTAAGACTTGATCTTGAAGAGGTTGTTGATGGCCGTTCTACAATTACAATGAAACGAACAAACCTTGGCAATTGTAAGCTTGTTGCTTCATGCTCAACTCCGGAAGCATTAAATTTGGAATTTACCGAGAGTATATATGAGGATTCGGTAACATTGAATATCGAAACAAATGGTGTTAAAGGAGAATTTATTGTATACGTTAGACTTTATAACAGTTCAAAAACAGTGCTTTATCAGGAGGAACAGATTAAAGTAGTTGTAAAGGATACCCCATACGATACTATTTATCTTAATTATAAGGATACCTATTCGGTAAATAACGGTTCTGATTATGCAACATATGAGTCAGAAGATAGTTCTATTGTAAGTGTGGATTCAAATGGTAAAATTAAAGCCAATAACACCGGATCTACAATTATTTATGCCATGGATGAGGTAGACGCTAATCTCAGAATGTATAAGGTTGAAGTTGATTACAATTTCTTCCAGTGGCTAATATTAATATTCCTCTTCGGCTGGATTTGGTATTAATCGTCGCAAGACAAACAACTAAATGAAAATGACCGCTCTCATTTGAGGGCGGTCGATTTATATATATATAATGTATAACTTTATATAATGCATAACGCTTTTTATAATGTATAGCGTTTTTTAAAAGTGAGCGTAATTATCCGTCAATTCTGTGTCCGCTGAGCTTAATGTTGCCGATAAAGGGGAGTTTTGCCGTGCCTACGACGCTGTCTCCGTCAAAGGTTGCGGTGACCGGGATTTTTTTGCCCTTAAACATGTCGCTTTCGGCAACGGCACGCAGGGTATTTCCCTCTTCAACAACGTCTGTGACCCTGAATGCGGGGACATTTTCGCCGACTATTTCAAGTTTGAAGTCATATTGACCGTTTTTATCGCTTATTGTAACTCTGCCCGTGCCCCGGAAAAGCATTGTATTAATTGACGCTTCCCATTTTCCGATTCCTATCATATCTTTGCTCCGTTCGTTTTTTCTTTAGCGTATCACATTTCTTAAGAGCTGTCAACCAAGACAATATTTTTATGGAAAAATCGGTTCAAAATTCGCCTGAATGTAATTTACAAAAGAAGAATATGGCAAAAGTTTATATTACCAATAAATATTTCAACAAATACACCAATTATAGCATTCGTTTGCCTTGACTTTACTGAAATAATATATTAGAATATAATAGTGTATATTAGGGGTAAAATCGAAATATTGTGTAAAATCTTTGCTTTCGTGTAGGAGGTAATTCGTTTTGAAAAAAGTTGATTTTAGAAGCGCATTTATTAAAAGCACGTTAATGATGCTGTATGATATTTTTGCAGTAAACTTTGCTTACATATTTGTTATGCTGCTTGGCGGCGGTCAGCAGAATATGAGTGCTATCTGGCAAAGAGCTTTGCCGGTTACCGTGATTTTTATTGTGCTTTATCATGCATTTAAGATTTACTCCAGCATGTGGGAATATGCAGGAATTCGTGAGGTTTGGAACGTTGCCATGGCAACCGCAATCGGCGGAATCTCGGGAATTGCGGTTGATTTAATACTTTCAAGCATCGGAGGAGCGGCTTCCGAACTTAAAAACGGCTGCTTTGATGCGTATTTCTATGTTTTCGGCACTCTCGTTGCGATAGTTCTTGTGGCGGGGGGTAGGGGTATGAGGGTAATTTACCGCCTTGTCAGAAGATATTACCGTGAGAGAAGTCTCAAAAATGAAGAGAAGCTCGACCGTGTAATGATAGTCGGTGCAGGCGATATGGGTATGATCATTATCAACGAGCTTGAGGTTAATAATTATGCAAGAGGCAAACCGATTATAGCGGTTGACGATAATCCGCTCAAGGTTGGCAAGAGAATCAGAGGAATTCCCGTTAAGGGAACATGCGATCAGATTCCCGAGCTTGCAAAAAAATATAATATTAACACAATAATTCTTTGCCTTCCATCGGTCGGCAGTGAGAGACAGACCGAGATTCTCCGCATTGCGGTTAAGACCGGCTGTAAGCTGAAAACCTCGCCAAGCCTTCTTGAAATGACGGATACGTCACAGAGCGGCAGAATCAGAGATGTTAATATCACCGATCTTCTCTCACGCCCCGAGGTTGAGCTGAACAGAGATGTTTGCAGCTATCTTAAGGATCAGGTTGTCCTTGTAACGGGCGGCGGCGGATCTATCGGCAGCGAGCTTTGCCGTCAGGTTTCTAAGTATCATCCGAAGAAAATTGTCGTCTTTGATATTTATGAAAACAGCGCATATTTGCTCAAGCAGCAGCTTGACGCTTATCATAAAGGAAATCCCGAAATTGATATCAGAATAGGTTCTGTCAGAGATCAGACAAGACTCCGAGAGATTTTTGATGAATTCCATCCGTCAATCGTATTTCATGCGGCGGCTCATAAACACGTTCCGCTTATGGAGGACAGCCCGAAAGAAGCAGTTAAAAATAACGTTTTCGGAACATTTAATGTTGCAAGCATTGCCGTTGAATATAACGTAAAACGTTTTGTAAATATCTCGTCGGACAAGGCTGTTAATCCGGCCAATGTCATGGGTGCGACCAAGAGAATCACAGAAATGATTGTGCAGTATTTTGAACGTAAATGCAAAAACAGCACGATCTTTGCTGCCGTGCGTTTCGGAAACGTTCTCGGCTCAAGCGGAAGCGTAATTCCAATCTTCACCGAGCAGATTAAAAACGGCGGACCGGTTATGGTTACTCACCCTGAGATAACAAGATATTTTATGACGATTCCCGAGGCTGCACAGCTTGTGGTTCAGGCAGGCGGACTCGCAAAGGGCGGCGAGATTTTCGTCCTCGATATGGGCGAACCCGTCAAGATTGTTACCCTTGCGGAAAATCTTATTATGCTTTCGGGTTATAAGCCGTATACGGAGATTGAAATTAAATTTTCCGGTCTTCGCCCGGGTGAGAAACTTTATGAGGAACTTGTTCTCGACGAGGAAAGCAGCGAACGAAAGATGACGGCAAATAACAAGATTTTTGTAACAAAGCCGGTTGATATGGACGACGAACTCTTTGAAAAAGAACTTGAAAAGCTTAAAAAAGCCGACGTGAACGAGGTAAGAGGAATTATTAAAGAGATAGTTCCCAACTTTAAAGAAGCTGTAATTGACTGATTGAAATTTTTCATGAGAGAGTGAATTCGGTGTACAAATATATCAAAAGAATTATTGACCTATCGGTTGCACTTGTTTTGTTGGCGGTTTTGTCCCCGCTGATGGCTTTGTCGGCAATTCTTATTGCGGCAGGTCATGACGGACCGATACTTTTCAAGCAGAAAAGGCCGGGAAAAAACGGCAAGATTTTTACTGTATATAAGTTCAGAACCATGTCCACGAAGGTCTATGATGAAAGCGGCCGAGAGCTTAGCGATTTTGAAAGAATGACAAAGGTAGGCCGACTGCTCAGAAAAACAAGTGTGGACGAGCTTCCTCAACTTTTAAATATAATCAGGGGCGATATGAGTTTTATCGGTCCAAGACCGTTGCTTACAGAGTATCTCGAACTGTATTCTCCGGAACAGATGCGCCGACATGATGTTTTACCGGGTATTTCCGGTTGGGCACAGGTAAACGGACGCAATACCCTGACATGGGATGAAAAATTTGCATATGATATTTATTATGTGGATCACTACAGTTTTTTAATGGATATGAAAATTTTTATTAAAACCATTGAAAATGTTATTCGTCAGGACGGAATAAACAGCGGCAATGAAAACACCATGGAAAAGTTCAAAGGAAACAGGGAAACGGAAAGCGCTTAAAGCAATCGGCGAATAACCGAACCCGTGCATGTTTACCAAAGGAAAGGATGCTTTGCAATGAAAAAAATTCTTTATGTTGCAACTGTTGCGGAGCATTTTTACTATTTCCACTTGCCTTGCTTCAAAATGTTTAAGGAAAAAGGTTGGCAGGTTGATGTTGCATGTCATGGAGACAGAGAATTGCCGTACTGTGATAATAAATTTGAAATTCCCATTAAACGTTCTCCTGCCGACAAGGAGAATATTCAAGCGTATAGAGAGCTGAAAGCGATAATAAAAAAAGGAAACTATGATATTGTGCATTGCCATACGCCGATGGGAGGAATCCTTGCAAGACTTGCGGCGAAAGATGAACGGAAAAAGGGAACAAAGGTGATTTATACCGCTCACGGCTTCCATTTTTTTAAAGGAGCGCCTTTGCTCAATAAGGTCATTTTTTATCCCATTGAGTGGATTATGTCAACAATGACCGATTGTTTGATAACTATAAACAGCGAGGATTTTTCCGTTGCAAAAAAACATCTTAAGGCTAAAAAGATTGTTAAGGTAAACGGTGTCGGATATAACAGCGACCTTTTTTATAAAATTTCAGAAGAAGAAAAAATCAGACTTCGTAAAGAAAAGGGATACCCGGAGGATGCGATAATTCTGATTTATGTGGCAGAAATGAACGCTAACAAAAATCAGGGTATGCTTGTCCGCATGATGAAAAGACTAACGAAAGAAAACAAGAATATCAGACTTCTTATTGTCGGTGCGGATAATTACGAGGGAAAATATATAAGGCTTGCCGAAGAGCTTGGTGTTTCCGCTTATATAGATTTTCTCGGACACAGGAACGATGCCAGTGATCTTGTTCATTTAAGTGACATTGCAGTCGGTTCAAGTCTTAGGGAGGGCTTGCCGGTCAACGTTATGGAGGCTATGGCTTGCGGTTTGCCGGTTGTTCTTTCGGATAACAGAGGTCACCGTGAGCTGTGCAGAAACGGCAGTAACGGTTATATCGTTGCACCCGATGATGACGAAACAATGGCAAAAAGAGTTGCCGAATTGATTAACGATAAAGCTTTATACAACAAATTTTCCAAGAATTCACTTGAGCTTATCAAACCGTATTCAAAAGAAGAAGTATTGCAGGAGCTTGAAGCTGTTTATAACGAATATATATAATGATAACACGGTGTAAGGCTCGGCGTGTGCCCTGCTTGACGTTATAAGTTTTCTTGGGAGAAAGGAACGGAATGATAAATTTTAATTTCGATTTCTATGAAATAGTAGTATGGGTTGCCACGATTGTTATGTGCTTGGTTGCAGTGGCGGCTCGTTCTGTTCCGCTCAAAGCTCAAGGCGGGCTCGGCCAACCTTTGCCGAATCCTATTGCAGTTATACTTCCGTTAGCCTTTTATATGCCGTTTGCCGGTCTGAGAAAAACAATCGGAGATACATTCTTTTATATGTATTCTTTCGAAAACATGCCGGATGAAGGAAACGAAGTAAACCTTAAGATGATAATCGACGGAAATATGTTTTCCTTTATTCAAAATATTTTGAGAAACAGAACAGACGATCCGCAGGTCTTGATTTTTGTTTGCACCGCACTTGCATTGATTCCTGTGCTGATCATTTTATATTTGTATTCGTCACCGTTTGAAATGTCAATTTTTCTGTTTGTCGCATACGGATACCTGGGCGGAATGATGGACGGAATGAGGCAGTATATGGCCATAGCGTTGTTGGGAACAAGATTTTTGTTTTCTATGAAACGCGGCTCTTTCTTTAAGTATGCCGTTTTTGTGTTGTTGGCTTATTGTATGCACAGCAGTGCACTTATACTCTTATTAATTTATTTCGTTGTTCGCCGAAAGGCATGGACGATAGGTTCTTATGTAATTTTGCTTGGAAGTATTATTGTAACGGTTTGTTTTGATGCAATTCTTCCGTCGTTCCTTGGTGCACTTGAAGAAACAAGCTATTCAAAC
>ENA-OOQX01000026-OOQX01000026.1-human-gut-metagenome-genome-assembly--contig:-NODE-26-length-65693-cov-5.780188_pt1 | contig 65693 bp, 59 predicted proteins | sample MGYA00241267_ERZ501173 | MGnify/ENA primary metagenome ERZ501173 (study PRJEB25962, sample SAMEA2042500) | human gut metagenome | biome: human gut; feature: human-associated habitat; material: faeces... | reverse complement strand
TAAATAATACAAGTGCAAAACTAGATTATCCAATAGGATTAATGACAATAGATGAGTTAAGTTATGCAGGAGGAGAATCCAATACAGATTTAACTGCACCATATGCATGGTATTACACTAATGCAAATGGAGAAAGTATTACAAACTTTGCAGAATCTTGGTCCCTTTCTCCTTTCAACTGGGATGGCTCTTACTCGCTCGTTTGGTACTGGGGTGACTCCAGCCACCCTGGCTACTTGGACTTCGATGGCGTGGACTCCTTGAACGCTGTTCGCCCCTCAGTTTCTCTTTCATCTTGTAATCTAATATCCAGAGGAAATGGAAGTCCAGAAAAACCTTACGAGGTTTATACAGGTAGTGGAGTATGTGAATAAAAGAACTCGTGAATTTTTACTCACGAGTTTTTAAATTGCTTACTGCATTCATAAGAGCAAGCTTTGCATAACTATATGTTAACCCACCTTGAATATATAAAGCATAAGGCTTTCTAAGAGGTGCATCACAAGACATTTCAATACTAGAACCTTGTGTAAAAGAAGGACTAGCCATTATAACTTTATCAGAGTATCCTGGCATTTCTCCAGGAGTAGGTAAGGCTCCTGAATTAACTGGACCACTTTCTTGAATACTAGTTGCAAAATTAATTAAATTTTCTTCATTTTCTAAATAAAGTATTTCTACAATATCACATCTTTCTTGATTCCATTTAGGACTAACATTATAATTAAGTTTATCCATTACTTTACTAATAAGTATAGAACTTTTTAAACTAGAATTAACTACACTAGGAGACATATATAAACCCATTAAAAACATTCTATTAGATTCTATACTAGGTCCTACATCTTTACCTTCACCTGCTAAATATAATCTTTCACTAACTAATTTAATTAAATCTTTTTTACCAGTAACATAAGCTCCGTGAGTACATATTCCAGCCCCTAAATTCTTTATTAAAGACCCAACTGTTATATCAGCCCCAACTTGAATAGGAGTTTTATCTTCTACAAACTCACAATAACAATTATCTACAAAAACTATAATATCTTTGTTAATACTTTTAATTAATTTAATAACTTTTTCTAACTTATTAATAGATAAACTTTCTCTTAAAGAGTAACCTCTACTTCTTTGAATATAAACTAATTTTATACCATTCAAACTATTTTTTATTTTATCATAGTCAAAATCATTATCAACTAAATCAATTTCCCTATAACTAATCCCATAACTTTTAAGTGAACTATCATTTTCCTTTATACCTATAACTTCGTGCATTGTGTCATATGGTTCCCCACTTATTGATAAGAATACATCCCCAGGTCTCAAAAGACTACATAAACTAATACTTAAAGCATGACTTCCACTAACAAATTCTCTTCTAACTAAAGAGTCCTCGCTTCCAAAAATATCACTATAAATACTTTCTATCTTATCTCTTCCAATATCATTATAACCATATCCATAAGTTCCATATAAGTCACTTTCATTTAAATTATTTTTATGAAATGCATCTAATACTTTCTTACTATTTATTAGTTCTTTTTTATCTAACTCTTCAAAAATACTTTTTAGTTCACTTTCACATTGATTAACTAATGAAATACTTTCTTCATTTATTTTTAACATACTTTACCTCCATCAATTTTAATAACACTATCATTTATGTAACTAGCGTCTTCACTTGCTAAAAAATATACTAGATTAGCCACTTCCATAGGACGTGCAAACCTTTTAAGTAATATTTTATTTATTTCTTTTTCTTTAAAACTAGGATTAATACTTTCATTCATAGGTGTATCTATCCATCCAGGACACACAGTATTAACTCTTACATAAGGACTATATATATTTGCTAAATTATGTCCCATATTTATAACACCAGCCTTAGATGCATCATAATCAATACTTTCTTTATAATATGAATCAATTCCATTATTACTACTAATATTAATTATAGAACCACTTTTTCTTTCAAACATATTTTTTCCAAAAGCTTTACTCATTAAAAAAGTACCAAGTAAATTAACTGAAACTACTTTCATAAATTCATCTTTGCTTTTTAAATTAATATCATTATCAATACTAATTCCAGCATTATTTATAAGCACATCTAAGTATGTTACTTTGCTATTTAATTCATTTATACTTTTTTCACTAGTAACATCTAATTTAAAACATTTACTATCAACTTTATAAGTATTAATTATATAATTATTAAATTCTAATGCATCTTTTTCATGAGTTAAGTAAGTAATAATAGTATTCCATCCATTACTTGCAAACTTTTCTATAATACTTTTTCCAAGACCAGAACTTGATCCTGTTACTAATACAGTTTTTTTCATAAAATAAATCACTTCCAGCAAGTATTTTACCATATTTTCATCCATTTATGAACTAATTTAAAGAAAAATGGTTGAAAAAGTAAAAGTTTTATGGTATGATTTGACATGAGTTATATATTTATTATGTAACTAGATTAAGTGGAAGAGTTTTGGATTACTGAACCACTCGCGAAAATTAACTTGAATATTAAATTTTATAGGAGGTGTTTTTCGTGGCAAAAAAAGTTACTAAAGTTGTAAAAATTCAAATTCCTGCTGGAAAAGCTACACCAGCTCCACCAGTTGGTACAATATTTGGACCTCTAGGAATTAACTTACAAGAATTTTGTACAAAATACAACGATGCAACTAGAGATAAAATGGGAGATATAATCCCTTGTGAAGTTACTGTTTATGAAGATAGAACATTTGACTTCGTACTAAAAACTCCACCAGCTGCAAGTTTACTAATTAAAGTTGCTGGATTATCTAAAGGTGGCGTTAAAGGTGCTAATGAAATAGTTGCTACTATAACTAAAGATCAGTTAAAACAAGTTGCTGAAATTAAGTTACCAGACTTAAATACAAATGATTTAAATCAAGCTATGAAAATAGTTGCAGGTACTGCAAGAAATATGGGAATAGCTGTTAAAGGACTTAACGATACTGAACTTGAAAATCAAGCTGAAGAAGCAAAAGAGGCTGAAGCTGAAATGGCTAAATTAGATGCTGAATTTGCTGAAATGGAAGCTGAGGCTAAAGCAAATGCTGATAAAGAAGTTCCTGAAGTAGAAAGTACTGAACAAAAAGCAGAAACAGAAGAATAATAATTAAATAAAGTCGAGTAAGAAATAATCCAAATACCACATAAAGGAGGTAAAAATTATGAAACGTCATGGACGCTTATATGTGGAAGCTTCAAAAAGTGTAGATAAAGATAAACTTTATACACCAGAAGAAGCGGTTAAACTAGTAAAATCTCTTTCTAAAAGAAAATTTGACGAAACTGTCGAAATCGCTATGAACTTAAATATTGATACAACTAAAAGTGATCAACAAGTAAGAAGTTCATTTACATTACCAAATGGTACAGGTAAAACTAAGAAAATATTAGTTGTTACTAAAACTAAAGCTGACGAAGCAAAAGAAGCTGGAGCAGATTATGTTGGTGATGAAGACATGATCGAAAAAATCGTTAAAGAGAACTGGTTTGATTTTGATACAATGGTAGCAACACCTGAAATGATGGTTAGTTTAGGTAAAATAGGTAAAATCCTAGGACCTAAAGGTTTAATGCCAAACCCAAAAACAGGAACAGTTACTGTTAACGTTAAAGACGCAATAGCTAACATTAGAAAAGGTATGGTAGAGTATAGAGCTGATTCTAATGGTAACGTACATGCTATAGTAGGTAAAGTTAGTTTTGATGAAGATAAATTAACTGAAAACTTAGTTGCTTTCATTAAAGAAGTAATTAAGAATAAACCTAGTGGAGTAAAAGGAACTTTTGTTAAGAACATAAGTATTTCTTCAACAATGGGACCTGGCGTAAAAATTGATTTAAATTTATTTAAATAAGGTATTTACAAAATTGGGTTTTTGTAGTAAAATACTTTACATGAGTTCGCCGTAGACAGTAGGTAACTAATAAATCCTACCGAGGAAAACTAAACTTTTAAAGAAGTTTTCCTTGTACGGAAAACTTTTTATTAATATTATGAGGAGGAAAAGAATGGCAAGCGAAAAGAATCTTAAACTAAAAAAAGACCTTGTAAGTGAAATTAATTCTAAGGTAGAAAATGCTAGTACTGTATTATTAGTAGACTATCAAGGAATGACTGTGTCAGAACTTAACGATCTTAGACAAAGTTTAAAAAACGCCGGTAGTGATTTAAAAGTATATAAAAATACTTTAGCATCACTTGCATTTAAAGATAATGGAATCAAATTAGATGATTACATGACTGGTCCTAATGCTTACATTTTTAGTAAAGACATCATTGAACCTATTAAAATAGTTAGTGAAGTAGCTAAGAAAAATGAAAACTTAACTATCAAAGCTGGTTACATTAATGGTGAATTTGTTGATACTAAAGTAATTGGTGAATATGCAAGTATTCCAAGTTATGAAGGACTTCTTACAATGTTTGCTGGTGGCTTAATTGAACACGTAAGAAACTTAAGTATTGCACTTAACTTATATGCCGAAAAATTAGAGAATGGAGGAAATGAATAATGGCAAAAATTGAAAACAAAGATATTATCGAAGCAATTAAAGAAAAAACTATTCTTGAAGTTAAAGAATTAGTTGATATGATGAAAGAAGAATTTGGAGTTGATCCAAGTGCTGTAGCAGTTGCTGCTGCTCCAGTTCAAGCTGAAGACGAAGGAGATGTAACTAAGACAGTTGTTTTAACTAATGCAGGTGGACAAAAATTACAAGTAATCAAATTAGTTAGAGAAATTACTGGATTAGGATTAAAAGAAGCTAAAGACTTAGCTGACAATGGTGGTAATATTAAAGAAAACGTTTCTATGGATGAAGCTAATGATTTAAAAGCTAAATTTGAAGAAGCTGGCGCTACTATTGAATTAAAGTAAGTAATTAAAATAGCCTTTTACTTAAAAGGCTTTTTTGCGTATATATAAAGGGGAAAATATAAAAAATAGAATACTTAATAATTATTTAAGTTTTGATGGAAAAGAAAAAAAGGACTTAATAAATATTAAAGTAATGAAAGGAGTATGTTATGGAACATTATTTTACAAATAACGAAAATTTAAAAAGTGAATTTAGGAGTGTGAAGTATGTTTATAACGATACTCCTTTTACATTTACTAGTGATTTAGGAGTATTTTCAAAAGATAAAGTTGACTATGGTAGTAAATGCCTTTTAGAAATAATTCTAAATAAAGAAAGTAAAAACAAAAAAATACTTGATGTAGGATGTGGATATGGCTTTATTGGGATAGTTTTAAGTAAAATATTAGATAGTGAAGTTGATATGATAGATGTTAACAAAAGAGCAGTCCATTTATCAAACATGAACATTAAAAGTAATGAAGTAAATGCTAAGTCTTTTATAAGTGACGCATACATATCAATTACAAAAAAATATGATGTAATTGTTACAAATCCACCGATAAGGGCAGGTAAAGATAAAGTTTTAGAAATACTTATTAATGCAAAAGACCATTTAACAGAAGATGGAACACTTTACTATGTAATAAGAAAAGATCAAGGTGCTAAAAGTATTACTAAAACACTTGATAATTACTATAAAACTGAACTGTTAGATAAAAATAAAGGTTTCTACATCTATAGTGCGAAAAAACTTTAAGAAATTGACTTTAGATGGTTGACTTCTTTACAAAAATCAAGTAAAATTATATATTGCGATACATGTAGTTTCTTGACTGAATGTGTTTTAAATCTAAGGGATTGGGGTGACTAATTTTGGCTTATAAAGTTGAAAAATTCGGTACAAAGAGAGAAAGAAGAAATTTCTCACAATTAAGAAACAAATTTGAACTTTCAAACTTGCTTGAAATTCAAAAAGATTCGTTTCAAAAATTTTTGGATGAAGGGATAAAAGAGGTATTTGATGACATTTTTCCAGTGGAGAGTTTCAGTGGAAGTTTATCGCTTGAATTTGGTGATTATACTTTAGAACCTCCTAGATACAGTGTAACTGAATCAAAAGAAAGACGTGTTACTTATGCTGCACCATTAAAAGTAAAAGCAAGATTATTTATTAATGAAACAGGTGAAGTAAAAGAACAAGAAGTATTTTTAGGTGACATTCCACTAATGACAGAAAATGCAAGTTTCATTGTTAACGGAGTTGAAAGAGTTATAAACTGTCAACTTGTACGTTCTCCATCTATTTATTTCAAACGTGAAATAGATAAAAATGGAAGAAACATAATTACTAACGAAGTAATTCCTAGTAAAGGTACTTGGTTAGAATATGAACTTGATGCTAGAAATATTTTCTATGTAAGAATAGATAGAACAAGAAAAGTAACTATCACAACTTTCTTGCGTGCATTAGGTTTATCAAGTGATGACGACATTCTAAAAGTATTTGGAGAAGACGAAATTCTTGTTAATACTTTAGAAAAAGACTCAACTAAGAATACTGATGAAGCATTAATTGAAATTTATGAAAAATTAAGACCAGGTGAACCCGCAACACTTGATTCTTCTAAGAACCAATTAATTACTAGATTCTTTGATAAATTTAGATATGATTTAGCAAAAGTAGGTAGATACAAATTTAATAGAAAATTAAATGTAATGGATAGACTACTTAATAATCGTATTGGTGAAGATATAGTAGTAGATGGTGTTACATACATCAAAAAAGGTGAAGTTGTAACTAAAGAGAAACTTGAAGAATTAAAACCTATCTTTGAAAATGGTTATGGTGTTCATGAAGTTAAAATTAATGAAGAACTAGATACATATAATAAAGTACAAGAAGTACTTGTGTATGCTAACGATGGAAGTGATAAATTACTTAAAGTTATAGGTAATGATCAAAGTATTGATACCAAACGTTTAACAATAAGTGATATATACGCTTCAGTTTCATACTATATTAATTTACATTATGGAGTAGGAAATTATGATGAAATAGACCACTTAGCTAATAGACGTGTTAGACAAGGTGGAGAATTAATACAAAACCAATTTAGAGTTGGTATTGCTAGAATGGAAAGAGTTATTCGTGAAAGAATGACTACACAAGATATTGATACAGTAACTCCTAAAACATTAATTAATATTAGACCAGTTACTGCTGCATTAAAAGAATTCTTTGGAAGCAGTCAATTATCTAAATTCATGGATCAAATAAATCCACTAGCAGAATTATATGATAAACGTAAACTAAGTGCTCTAGGACCTGGTGGTTTATCAAGAGATCGTGCAGGAATGGAAGTTCGTGACGTAAACTCTAGTCACTATGGTAGAATTTGTCCAGTAGAAACTCCAGAAGGACAAAATATTGGACTTATTACAAGTTTAGCAGGATATGCAAAACTAAATGAATATGGTTTCATAATGACACCTTATAGAAAAGTAGTAAATGGAGTACTTACAGATGAAATAGTTTACATGACTGCAGATGAAGAAGAAAGTTATTATATTTGTCCAGCAACAATTAAAGTTGGAGAAAATAATGCTATCATGGAAGATAATGTTCCAGTTAGATTTAATAGAGATAACTTAGTTGTTTCTAAAGATAAAGTAGACTTTAGTGATGTAAGTCCTAGTCAAATAGTATCAATTACAACAAGTTGTATACCATTCTTGGAACACGATGATGCTAACCGTGCACTAATGGGTGCTAACATGCAGCGTCAAGCAGTACCTCTAATGAAAACAGAAGCACCAATTGTTGCAACAGGTGTTGAATACTATGCAGCAAATGATTCAAGTGCAGTAGTTAAAACTAAAATAGATGGTGTAATAGACTATGTTGATGCTAAAAGAATAGTAGTAAAAAATAGTAAAGAAAAAGCAGAATATCAATTAATGACATTTGAAAGAAGTAATGCTGAAACTTGTTATACTCAAAGACCAATAGTTCATGTGGGTGATAAGGTTAAAGCTGGAGACATAATAGCAGATGGGCCTAGTACAAATGATGGAGAAATGTCTTTAGGTAAAAACTTAACTGTAGCATTTATGACTTATAATGGTTATAACTATGAAGATGCTGTTATCTTAAATGAGAGAATAGTAAAAGATGATGTATTAACAAGTGTACATGTTGAAATGCTAGAAGTAGAAGCAAGAGATACAAAACTTGGACCAGAAGAGTTTACAAGAGATATTCCAAACGTAAGTGAAGAAGCACGAAAGAACTTAGACAAAGAAGGTATTATAAGAATTGGTACTGAAGTTAAAGAAAATGATATTCTAGTTGGTAAAATAACTCCAAAAGGTGTTCAAGAATTAACTAGTGAAGAAAAATTATTACATGCAATATTTGGTGAAAAAACTCGTGAAGTAAGAGATACTTCTTTAAGAGTACCACATGGTTCTAGTGGTATAGTACACGATGTACAAGTATTCACAAAAGATAATTCTGATGAGTTACCTGCTGGTGTAATTAAGATTATAAGAATATACTTAATAAAGAAAAGAAAAATGCAAGTTGGAGACAAGATGAGTGGACGTCATGGTAACAAGGGTGTAGTAAGTTTAGTATTACCAGAAGAAGATATGCCTTACTTACCAGATGGTAGAACAGTAGATGTTATATTAAACCCATTAGGTGTTCCATCTCGTATGAATCTAGGACAAATATTAGAAGTACACTTAGGTATGGCTGCTAAAACATTAGGTGTACATATTGCAACTCCAGTATTTGATAGTGCAACTGAACAAGATATAGTTGATATGACTAAAGAAGCAGGACTAGACCCTGACTATAAGACTTGGTTATATGATGGACGTACTGGTGAAAAATTCCATAAACGTGTAAATGTCGGAGTCATGTACATGATTAAACTTAATCACATGGTTGATGATAAGATGCATGCAAGAAGCACTGGACCTTATAGTTTAGTAACACAACAACCTTTAGGTGGTAAAGCACAATTTGGTGGTCAAAGATTTGGTGAAATGGAAGTTTGGGCATTATATGCATATGGTGCTGCTCATATCTTACAAGAAGTTCTAACAATTAAATCAGATGACGTAGTAGGACGTGTTAAAGTTTATGAACAACTTGTAAAAGGTAAACCAGTAGATCAAGCAGGAGTTCCAGAATCATTTAGAGTATTAATTAAAGAATTCCAAGCATTAGGGCTAGACATTAGTGTATTAACTAAAGATGGACTAAAAGATTTAAGAGAACTTGAAAGTGCTGAAGAAAGTGATGATGCTCCAGTATCAATAGAAGAAATTGATACAAATAGTAAAGAAGATTTCACAAGTGACTTTGATAAAGAAGACGAAGAAGATGAAGAAGACTTCAATTTAGATGATGAAGAAAGTGATGACTTTGAACTTGATGATATGGAACTAGATGATGAAGAAGATATGGAGGGTGAATAATTATGATGGATGTTAATATGTTTGAAGGAATTAGAATTGGTATAGCTAGTCCTGATAAAATACGTTCATGGAGTTATGGAGAAGTTAAAAAGCCCGAAACTATTAACTATAGAACACTTCGTCCTGAAAGAGATGGATTATTCTGTGAAAAAATATTTGGACCAACAAAAGACTTTGAATGTGCTTGTGGTAAATATAAAAGATTAAGATATAAAAATGTAGTGTGTGATAGATGTGGAGTTGAAGTTACTCGTTCTAACGTAAGACGTGAAAGAATGGGACATATTGAACTTGCAACTCCAGTTGCACACATCTGGTATACTAAAGGAGTTCCCCCTAAAATAGGATTAGTACTAGATAAAAGTCCAAGAGATATAGAAGAAGTAATATACTTCGTTAGTTATATAGTACTTGACCCAGGTAAGGCTCCACTTGAGAAAAAACAAATCTTAAGTGATAAAGAATACCGTGCATATTATGAAAAATATGGTAACTCATTTAAAGTAGGAATGGGTGCAGAAGCAATTAAAACTTTACTTTGTGAAGTAGATCTTGAAAAAGAAAGAGACACTTTAAAGAAAGAAATAGATGGAAGTGTTGGACAAAAGAAATTAAGACTTGTTAAAAGACTTGACTGTATAGAAAGTTTCATCGAAAGTGGTAACCGTCCAGAATGGATGATACTAGATGTACTTCCAGTATTACCTCCAGAATTAAGACCTATGTTACAACTTCCTGGTGGAAGATTTACAACAAGTGACTTAAATGACTTATATAGAAGAATTATAAATAGAAATAATCGTTTAAAGAAATTACTTGAACTAGGTGCACCTACAATAATTGTACAAAATGAAAAACGTATGTTACAAGAAGCGGTTGATGCATTAATAGATAATGGTAGACGTGGAAGAAGTGTAAGTGGCGTAGGAAATCGTCCATTAAAAAGTTTAAGTTCTATGCTAAAAGGTAAACAAGGAAGATTTAGACAAAACTTACTTGGTAAACGTGTAGACTATTCAGGCCGTAGCGTTATCGCCGTTGGACCAACTCTAAAAATGTATGAATGCGGTGTACCAAAAGAAATGGCTCTAGAACTATTTAAACCACATGTTATTCATGAAATAGTTGAAAGAGAACTTGCTCACAACATAAAAGGTGCTAAAAAATTAATTGATGCACAAGATGAAAGAATTTGGGATATTGTTGAAGATGTAATTCACGAACATCCAGTAATGTTAAATCGTGCACCTACACTTCACAGATTAGGTATTCAAGCATTTGAACCTAAACTAGTTGGTGGTAAAGCCATGAGACTACATCCTCTAGTATGTACAGCATTTAACGCTGACTTCGATGGAGACCAAATGGCTATACACGTTCCACTTAGTGAAGAAAGTCAAGCAGAAGCAAGACTATTAATGCTAGGTGCAAACAATATATTATCACCAAAAGATGGAAGTCCAATTGTTACTCCAGGACAAGATATGGTATTAGGTAACTATTACTTAACTCTTGAAATTGCTGGACTTGAACATGAAGGTAAAGCATACAAAAATTCTAACGAAGCCTTAATGGATTATGAAAGAAGAAATATAACTTTACATACAAGAATATGTATTCCTGCTAAAAGTTTTAAACATAAAGTATGGACAGATGAAAATACTGAAAAATATTTAGTAACTACACCTGGTAAAATTGTATTTAATGAAATACTTCCAGATGCATTTCCTTATGTAAATGAAGCAACAAAAGAAAACTTTGAAGGATTAACACCTGATAAATACTTCCTAGAAAAAGGAACTGATTTAGTTAATGCTGTTAAAGATATGCCAGTGGTAAAAGGATTTGTAAAGAAGGACTTAGAAAACTTAATTGCGCAAATATTTAAGAGATTTAAAACAACTGAAACAAGTATATTCCTAGATAAGTTAAAGAATCAAGGATTTAAATATAGTACTTTATCTGGTATAACATTTAGTTTAAGTGATATTCCAGTATCAGATTTCAAAGAAAAGATTATAAACGAAACACAAGATACAGTAAATAAAGTAAATAAACAATTTAATCGTGGATTAATAACTGATGAAGAAAGACATAGAAAAGTAGTTGATTTATGGCTTGCTGCTACTAAAGATGTACAAAAAGCCGTAATGGATGAAATGGATAGAGAAAAAGATAGTAACCCATTAGCAATGATATTTACATCTAAAGCCCGTGGTAATGCTTCTCAATTAGGACAACTTAGTGGTATGCGTGGTATAATGGCTAAACCAGATGGTGAAGAAGTAGAAATTCCTATTACTGCATCATTTAAAGAAGGTCTAGACGTTCAAGAGTTCTTCTTAAGTTCTCACGGATCACGTAAAGGTACAGCAGATACAGCACTTAAAACAGCTGATGCTGGTTACTTAACACGTAGACTTGTTGATGTTGTACAAGACTTAATAATAAAAGAAGAAGACTGTGGTACTATTCAAGGACTTGAAGTTAGTGCATTTGTAGATGACAAGTCTGGTAGTGTACTAGAAAGTTTTGAAGAAAGAATAGTAGGAAGATTCACAAATCAAAAAGTAATAAATCCTGAAACTAAAGAATTGATTGTAGATAAAGGAGAATTAATTACTGAACAAATAGCAAAAAAGATTATTAAAGCTGGAATCGAAAAAATAGAAATAAGAAGTGTCTTAACTTGTAAGACAGTTAATGGATTATGTCAAAAATGTTATGGTAGAAACCTTGCAACTGGTAATGTAGTTGAAGTAGGTGAAGCAGTAGGTATTATGGCTGCACAAAGTATTGGTGAACCTGGTACACAACTTACAATGCGTACATTCCATACTGGTGGTGTTGCAGGAGCAGATGATATAACTCAAGGTCTTCCTCGTGTAGAAGAATTATTTGAAGCAAGAATTCCAAAAGCTAAAGCTACCATTGCTGAAATAAGTGGTAAAGTAACTAAAATTCAAGAAGAAAAAGGTAAATATAAGATTTACATTACAAATGATGTTGAAGTTAGAGAACATGTAACACTTTATAATGCTAAATTAAGAGTAGAAAAAGGTCAAACTGTTGAAGCAGGTCAACCATTAACTGAAGGAAGTATAAGTCCTAAAGAATTACTTGCTGTAACAGATCCAACTACTGTACAAGAATATATCTTAAGAGAAGTTCAAAAAGTTTATAAATCACAAGGTGTTGACGTTTCAGATAAACATATAGAAACTGTTGTAAAACGTATGATTAGTAAAATTCGTATTGTTGATGCTGGAGACACAGACTTTGTTGAAGGTACAAGTGTATCTCTAAGAGAATTTGGTGAAAGAAATAAACCATATATCTTAGAAGGTAAAATACCTGCAACTGGTAAGGCTGTAATGTTAGGTATAACAAAAGCAAGCCTAGAAACAGATTCATTCCTAAGTGCTGCATCATTCCAAGAAACAACAAGAATATTAACAGATGCTGCAGTAAGAGGTAAAATTGATCACTTAAGTGGATTAAAAGAAAATGTTATCTTAGGTAAACTAATACCTGCAGGAACTGGTGCTAAACAATATAGAGACATCGAACTAGAACTTCAAAAAGAATTCTTAAGTGATGATCCAACTGAAGCTTTAGAAGAAACATTTATGGCTGAAACAGAAAATAAGACTGATGAAGTAATAGATGAAGTAAACGAAGAAGCTAAAGAAGAAATACTAAGTGAAGAAGAGTAAAATCTTCTTCATTTTTAATTGTATATTGAATTATTAATTATTTTTTAAGAGCCCATTAACTTAAATGTGTCTAACGAATAATTTACTTCTATTTTTTGTATATATTTGTATATAAATAAATGTAAAGTAAATAATATAACTATAGAAAAACTTAATGTTTTCTAGTAAAATTATTACTATAGGAGATGGTTTTATGAAATTAGAAGGAAAAGTTGCAGTTGTAACAGGTGGTTATAAAGGAATTGGAAGAGGTATTACTGATACATTTGTTAAATATGGTGCTAAAGTAATTGTACTTGATTATGATGAGTCTGTTCTTAGTATGGAAAATGATAATGTTTTACCATTTGTGGTTGATATAAGAGATAAAGAAAGTGTAGAAAATGCAGTTAAAAAAGGAGTAGAAAAGTTTGGGAAACTAAGCATTATTGTTAATAATGCAGGAATTTGTAAATTATTTAGTTTTGAAGAAATGACTGATGACATTAGAAATTTACACTTTGGAATAAATATAAATGGAGTATGGAACACAACCAAAATATGTTTAAGTTACATGAAAAAAGAAGAAGGTAGTTCTATAATAAACATGAGTAGTGTAACTGGTCCGATGGTCTCTGATCCAGGAGAAGTTGCTTATGCAACCAGTAAAGCCGCTGTTTTAGGGTTTACTAAAAGTTTAGCTGCTGATTTAGCAAAATATAGTGTTCGTGTGAATTGCATTATGCCTGGTTATATTTTAACGCCTATGGTAAATGGTATGTCAGAAGAAACTGATAAAGAAAATCCAAGTGCAGTTATAGATAGTATTGCATCAGCAATTCCATTAAAAAGACTTGGTTTACCAGAAGAAGTAGGAGAACTAGCATCTTTCCTAGCAAGTAGTGAAGCAAGTTATATAACTGGACAAGGAATAGTAATAGATGGAGGAAGTACTCTTCCTGAAACTTCAAGTATGGGGGTATAGTAACTTTAAATAGTTACTTTTTTTTATGCATATTAAACTTTTAATAACATATAGTTAAATGAAAATAAAGGAGTGAATATATGGATAAAAAGGAAATATTAGAGAGTATAAGTAATAAAGGTAATGGAGAAATATACCTAGGAGTAGTGGGTGCAGTAAGAACTGGTAAAAGTACATTTATCAAGAAAGTAATTGAAACACTTGTTGTACCTTATGTAACGGATGAAAGCGAAAAGAAAAGATGCATGGATGAAATACCACAAACTTCAGGTGGAAAACAAATAATGACAGTTGAACCAAAGTTTGTTCCATCAAGTGGTGCTAACATAAAAATAGAAGAATTTACAACTAATTTCAAACTAATTGATTGTGTCGGATTTGTAACACCAGAAAGTATTGGTTACACTGACCCAGATGGACATGAAAGAATGATTAAAACCCCATGGTTTACAGAAGACTTGCCATTTGTAGAAGCAGCTACTATCGGAACAGAAAAAGTAATTAAAGACCACAGCACTATAGGAATTGTTGTAACAACTGATGGAAGTATCTTAGATATGGGAAGAAACAACTATGTAAATGCTGAAGAAAAAGTAGTTAACGAATTGAAAAACATTAATAAACCATTCATAATAATAATGAATTCAATTCATCCAAACAGTCCTGAAACAAGAGACTTAACTAACGAACTTAAAACTAAATACGATGTACCAGTAATACCTATTAGTGTAACAGATATGACAGAAAAAGATATAATTTACATTCTAAAAGAGGCTTTATATGAGTTCCCAGTTGAAGACATAGAAGTAAACATTCCAGACTGGGTAGAAGTACTAAATAAGGATAATGAAATCAAAAAAACTTACATCAGTGCGATGAAAGAATGTGTAACAAGTGTAGATAAACTAAGAGACATTGATAACATAAATTTAAATTTTGAACAAAAAGACATCATAAGTAATGCATACATTTCAAACCTTAACACAAATACAGGAAGTGTAACAATAACTCTAGAAGCACCTGAAGAATTATTTGATGAAGTACTTAAAGAAACAATGGGAGTAAGTATTACAAAAAAGAGTGACTTATTAAGAGTATTTATTGACTACAAAGAAGGTAAAAGTGAGTATGAAAGTATTAAGTCTGCTTTAAAACAAGTTTACACTACAGGTTATGGTATAGTGTTCCCAAAACTAGAAGATATGAAATTGGAAACACCTGAAATAATCAAACAATCAGGAAGATATGGTGTAAAACTAAAAGCATTAGGTAGTTCAATTCATATGATAAAAGTAGATGTAGAAAGTACTTTTGAACCAATAATAGGTACAGAAATGCAAAGTAAAGAACTTATTGATAACTTAATGAAAGATAAAAATAACGAAAGCATATGGAAAAGTGAAATATTTGGAAGAAGTTTGGAAGTAATTGTTCAAGAAGGAATACAAGCAAAATTAAATATGGTACCAGAAAGTGTTAGATATAAACTAGGTACTACTATAACAAAAATTGTAAATAAAGGAAGTAATAACTTAATAGCTATTGTATTATAATAATTTTTTCTATATAATTATATCAGGAGGTGTGATTTTATGGGATTAGACTACGAATATTACGATATGATCGATAGTGGATTTGGTGTTTCTAGTAGTTCAACAACATGGATGATAGTAGCATTTATCTTAGCAGTAGTTGGAGGTATACTAACTTACTTCTTATTCCTAAAAAAAGATAATAATAATAAATTCACTGGGTTTGTAAACTACTTATATGAATTCTTATCTTTCAAAAAGATGTGGTTAGAAACTATATTAAAAGTATCTTATTTAATACTTACAATATATATAACACTTATGTCTTTTGAACTAATTGGTAAAAGTTTTATAGCATTCTTACTAACTTTAGTATTCGGAAATATCATATTAAGAGTAGTATATGAGTTATCACTTATATTATTAACAATATGTAGGAACACAACTGAAATTAACAAAAAACTTAAATAGAAAATGTAAATTATACATTTTCTATTATTCTTTGTACAATAGAAAATACTAAATAATAAAAAAATTAAGAAAATAATAAAAATCTATTTGCAAATCTAAAATTTTATAGTAAAATGAAGATGTAAGCATAAATATGTGCTTAGTAAAAAAATTTAAATGGAGGTAAATAATATGACTAAAAATGAATTAGTAGAATTCATCGCAGCAAAAGCTGGTTTAACAAAAGCAGATGCTAATCGTGCTTTAGAAGCAACTTTAGAAGGAATTCAAACTGGTTTAAAGAAAGAAGGAAAAGTTACTTTAGTAGGATTTGGTACATTCAGTGCTAAGAAAAGAGCTGCTAGAGAAGGAATTAATCCTTTAACTAAACAACCATTAAAAATAGCTGCTAAAACTGTTGCTAGTTTTAAAGCTGGAAGCAAACTTAAAGATGCTTTAAATTAAGAAAAGTCTTTTTGACTTTTTTTTTAGTCATTAATTAATTATGAATAAAGAAATATTAAATGTTTTAAATAAAATTGAAAATAATGGTTTTGTAGCATACATAGTAGGTGGGTATGTAAGAGACTACTTATTAAAGTTACCTTTAACAGACGTGGATATAATTACAAATGCAACACCAAAAGACTTGAGTGAAATATTTGATAATATTAAAAAAACTTATATAGAATATGGTTCAGTTAAATTATATATAAATAATCAAATAATAGATATAACTAGTATGAGAAAAGATTTATTATATAAAAATAATAAACCAGTTGAAATAGAATATACTAATGATGTTGAAAGTGATTTAAAAAGAAGAGACTTTAAAATGAACACACTTCTAATGGACAAAGATGGTAATATAATTGATTTATTAGGTGGAAAACTAGATATATATAATAAAGTAATCACACCAGTAAACGAAGTTAATACGTTATTTATGGAAGATAAAACACGTGTTTTAAGAGCAATTAGATTTATGACTACACTAAATATGAAACTAGATGCAAGTATCTTAAACTATATAATAAATAATAAAGAAGTATTTACAAAGATAAGTAATACCAAAATAAAAAGTGAATTAGATAAAATATTTAAATCTAAAAGAAGTGGTAAATTTATCTCATTCATAAAACAATACAACTTAGAAGAATATATTGGTATTATACCTACTAACAAATTTAAAAGTACTCACACATTAGTATCAAGTTATGCCCAGCTTAAAATAACTAGAAACTTACCATTTACTAAGTATGAAAAAGAAAGTATTTCTAAAATAAAAAAACTAATAGAAAAAGACTCATTAACAAAATGGGATATCTATAAAAATGGTTTATATATAAGTATGTGTGCTTCTGAAGTACTAGGTATTTCAAAAAAAGAAATAAATTTAATATATACTAACTTACCAATTAATAGTATAATAGATATTGATTTAAAACCAGAAGAAATATGTTCATATTTAAATATTGAACCTAACTATCTTTTAGGAAAAATCTTACATAACTTAGAGTACGACATAATAATGAATAATGTACCTAATAAAAAAGAAATATTATTAGAAAGGATAAGTGATTATATAAATGAATGATATAAAAAAAGAATTTTTAAAAAAAGACTTTATAATAAATACAAACATAGTAAAAACAATTTCTAATTTAGACATAACTATAAAAGAATTTATGTTACTTTTGTATTTTATAAATATAAATAATTCGTTAGACTTAAAAAATATAAAAGATAAAATAGGACTTAATGATGAAGATATACTTAATACTTATAGTAGTCTATTAACAAAGAAATTAATAAGTGTTAGCCTAGTTAAAACTAATGGTTTATCAAGCGAAGTAATAAATCTAGATATGTTTTATGATAAACTTATAATGAACACTAAAACTGAAGAAGTAAGTACTGATATATATTCTAAGTTTGAAAGTGAGTTTGGTAGAGTTTTAAGTCCAATAGAATACGAAACAATAAATAGATGGTTAAGTAGTGGTGTAAAAGAGGATTTAATATTAAGTGCGCTTAAAGAAGCAGTAGTAAGTGGTGCATGTAATTTAAGATATATAGATAAAATAATATATTCTTGGACTAAAAAAGGAAAATCTGAAGAAAAAGAAGATTATCAAGAACTTTTTGATTATGACTGGTTAGGAGACGAAAGTGAAGAGTAGTTTTATATTGAGTGAGTTAGAAAAACTTTTTCCAAATCCTAAATGTGAACTAACTTACAACAAAGATTATGAATTACTATTAAAAACCATGTTAAGTGCGCAAACTACAGATAAACGAGTAAATATGGTAACTGACCCATTATTTAAAAAATATGATAGTTTAGAAAAACTAAGTACTTTATCACTTACCGAAGTAGAAAACTACATTAAAAGTATTGGAATGTATAAAACAAAAGCAAAAAACTTTGTTAGTATAGTAAATAGTTTATTACCTTTAGGTTATGTTCCTTGTGATAGAACATTCTTAGAAAGTTTAAAAGGAGTAGGTAGAAAAACAACTAATGTAGTTTTATCTAACTTATATAATATACCTTGTATAGCAGTAGATACTCATGTACATAGAACTAGTATAAGACTAGGTCTTGCTAAAGAAAATGATTCAGTCTTAGAAACAGAAGAAAAACTAATGAAGAAATTCCCAAAAAAGAGTTATTCCAACTTGCATCATTCTTTAGTATTATTTGGTAGATACATCTGTAAAAGCAAAAATCCTAGTTGTAATATTTGTCCCTTTAAAGAAAATTGTAAGTATTATAAATGTGTTAACCAAAAAAATCAAACTTTTTCCAGTTAACACTTTTACTTTTTTAAAATATTTGGTATAATTACATTTAGAAAGTATATAGGGAGAGTTTATGAAACAGATAATAACTAGTTTGGATATTGGATCAGATAATATAAAATTAATAGTTGGAGAAATGTATAAAGAAGAATTATTTGTCTTAGCATCTTCAAATATAAAAAGTAAAGGTATAAAAAAAGGACTAATTGTAAATGAAGAAGAAGCAACTAATGCTATAAAAGAAACATTCAGAATAGTAGAAGATATTTTAGGAATAAAACTAACTAGAGTAATACTAACAGTACCATCTTACAGTGCAACATTTGTAAAAAGTGAAGGCTATACAACAATATCAAGAGATGATATGACTGTAACTGGTGAAGACATAACAAGAAGTTTACAGGCAAGTGTTTATAATAGAGTTAGTCCTAATATGGAATTAGTAAGTATTACACCAGACTATTTTATATTAAATGAAAAAGAAGTAGTAAATGATCCTAAAGGAAAAGAAGCTTTTAAAGTTTCAGTTAATAGTATTTTAGGTATTGTTCCTAAAAAAAATATATATCCATTAATAACAATATTAGAAAATATGGGTATAAAAGTAGTAGATCTTGCTTTTGGAGGTTTATCTGACTATTATGAATTTAAAACTAAAGAAATGGATTCTTTAACAGGTGCTGTAATAAATATAGGCCACTATAAAACAGAGGTAAGCATAATAAAAGAAGGTAAACTAAAAAATGTAGAAGTGCTTGAAATTGGTGGAAGAAATATAGATAGAGATATAAGTTATATATATGATCTTAATTTAGAAACTAGTAAAAACTTAAAAGAAAACTTTTCTTTAGCACATAAAGAAAATGCAAGTACTAGTGAAATAATAGAATGTATAACAAAGAATGAAGAAAAAATTAAAATAAATCAATATGAATTAAGTGATTTAGTACACTCTAGAGTAAGAGAAATACTAGAATTATCAAAAAAAGAAATAAATCTCTTAACAAAAGACGAAATTAGTTATATAATAGTTACAGGAGGTACAACAGAGATAGAAGGATTTAACTCTGTACTTAAAGAAGTATTTGGTAAAAATATTAAAACTTCTAGGGTTAATGAACTAGGTGTAAGAAATAATATATATAGTACATCACTAGGATTTATTAAGTTGTATTATGATAAATTAAAGTTTAGAGAAAGATTTGCTTCGACAATAACTGAAAGTGAACAAGAAGAATTATTTAGTGAGAAAAAGAAAAATAATGATAATAGTATATTAGGAAAAGTATATAGTTACTTTTTCGATAATTAGGAGGTAAAGGAATGCAAAATCCATTAGAAATGTTACAAATAGCAAAAATTAAAGTAATAGGTGTAGGCGGAGGTGGCTGTAATGCCGTTAATAGAATGATAGAAAGTGGCTTAAAGGGAGTAGAGTTTATTGTTGCTAATACAGATTTACAAGTATTAAATACAAGTTTAGCAGAAACTAAACTTCAAATAGGTGCATCTATCACTGATGGCTTAGGTGCTGGTGCTGACCCTGAAGTAGGTAGAGAAGCTGCACTTGAAAGTAGAAACGAAATAGAAGATGCTCTAAGAGGAGCAGACATGGTTTTCGTTACTTGTGGTTTAGGTGGAGGAACAGGTACAGGTGCTGCACCAGTTATCGCTGAAATTGCTCAAGGACTTGGTGCTCTTACAGTAGCAATAGTTACAAAACCATTTAAGTTTGAAGGAAAGAAAAGAATGGACCATGCACTTCTTGGACTAGATGAATTAAAAAAACATGTTGATACATTTGTAGTAATACCAAATGATAGATTAAGAGATATAATTGATAAATCAACTCCAATGATGGATGCATTTAAAGAAGTAGATAACGTTCTTAGACTTGGTGTTCAGTCAATTAGTGATTTAATTAGTGTGCCAGGACTTGTTAACCTAGACTTTGCTGATGTTAAAGCAATTATGGAAAATAGAGGACAAGCACTTATTGGTATAGGTGTAGGATTTGGTGAGAATCGCGCAATAGAAGCGGCTAAACAAGCAGTAAGTAGTCCACTTCTTGAAACAACTATCAACGGAGCAACTGATTGTATTATAAATATTACTGGAGGAAATAGTTTAACATTATTTGAAGCAGAAGATGCAGCAGAAGTAATTCGTGCAGCAGCTAATACTGATATTAACATAATATTTGGTGCAGTAGTAAATGAAGCACTTAGTGATGAAGCTATAGTTACAGTAATTGCAACAGGCTTTGAAGATGAAAGTGAACCTCTTTATCAACCATATGGTGCAAATAAAGAAAAAATAGAAGTTCTTAACAGTGATGACGATGACCTTCCACCATTCTTAAGAAACAGAGATTTATAGGCTAGTCAAAAAAACTAGTCTTTTTTAAGAAAATTTTAAGTGAAATAAAAATGTACACACCATAATTATTGCCTAATATGATACTAATTAATAATGAAAGTATTTATTATATAGATGACTTAGAAGAAATAATAAAAGAAAGGAGGTAAGACTTATGAAAAAAATAATACCATACTTATTATCAATTATCTTATTAGTTATACTTATAACTATAATTATATTAAATAAAAAAGAAGTATCTAATTTAAAGAGCAAAGTGAATAGTTATAAAAACAAAGTTGAAGCTTTAACTAATACTAATAAAGATGATAACGAAAATACCCTAGATGAAATAATTTATAAAGAATGCACATATACTAGAACTTATGAGTTTAAAGATTATTATAATTACAAAACAATTGATGAAAATAACTATTACATAGTCTTAGACGCATACTTATCTAAAACAGGACCAATTATCGAAAAAATAAGTACAGATATATTTCCTAAAAACTTTAAAAAAGATAATAGTTATGAAATAACATATCACACAGAAATAAGGTATGATACTAATAAAAAAATAATTAGTGCAAATAAAGAAATAATAAGTATTAAAAAGACTGATAAGACTGGAATGGACCAAGAACAAGGCGCTTGTGTACTAAAATAAGAATTCTTATTTTTTTTCTTGACTTTTATATTGCAGAGTGATAATATAACTAACTAAGAGAAGATATTTTGTTCTCTTGTAAAGCGGTGAAGAACAGTTTTTATATTTTTATTTGTCATTAGTTATTAAATTAATTATAGTGAGGAGAGTGAAAAAATGGCAAGAAAGACTTTAGAAGATTTTGATGGAGATTACCAAGCATATGCTGATTATTTAGAGTCACCAGAATGTACAAATGACGATGGAATTGATATTGTTGCAGATGAAAAGGGAAATATTTTCACACCAACAGATGGTGACTGGACAAAAGGTCATGGCCATAATAATGTTCATGACCCTAGACCAGCTAGAGATTCCGAATCTTCAGAATCACGTGGAAGAAAATGGTTTAATAGGTGGTTAAAGTATTCAAATAAAATCGTTATATCTCAGGAAGAAATAGAATTACTTAATTCGATGTTCGAAGATAAAAATGTACTAAGACTAAATAAGTAATATAAAATCATATATTTATGGAAAATGTTTTTAAAATAATTTATGATAAAACTAAAGCAAAAAAAATTATTGGTATTAATGATATTGAAAATATTTTGGCATTAGTTATTAATGAAAAATGTTTAAATTATTACATTAAAAATATAAATGTTCAACCTAAAAGAAGCAATTATCTTGCTTCTTATTCTGTTAAATATAATAATATTACAATATATTCAAATACTATTGAAAAGATGAAAAATGACTTGAATAATCAATTGATAAATATTGGTGATTTTGACAAACTTTTATATATTAATCTTTTGCTTCTCCAAATTGTTTTACATGAAATAGAACATGCTAATCAACAGAAAGAATTGAAATTTATTACAACTTTAGAATCGTTTATAATTAAATTATCATATTTAGTTACTTATGATATAAAAATGAATGAAAAATTGTATGAATGTTCACCGGAAGAAAGATTTGCTGAAATCAGATCAATGTCCGAAGTTGCTTTTATGATTAATTATATCGAAAGAAAATCTTTAACTTTGGAACGAGTATTTGAACTGGAAAAATTAAAAAGGTATTTACGTGGTTATCATTTTCAAGAAACAATGTTAAAATCTCCTATCATAGAATATTTTTCTATAGGACGAAAAGAAGAATATCTAGATTTATTTAACATGGATTTAAATAATAATGAGAGGTTATATTATGGCTTTCCTATAACCATAACTGAATATTGTAATAGTATGAAAAAAATTATACAATATTCAAACAAGTATTATTCAAATAATATTATTATAAAATAAAATGTGATATAATGTAAAAAGAATATATAGGAGGAATATATGGAAATAAAAGGATTAAATAAATTCAAAACTAATGTTATTTATAAAAGTGGTTTTAGGGTAGTGTATTACTATGAAGTGTATCATGAAGCATTAAAGGGAGTACATGTAGAAAACTTGAGTGATTTTGTAGAATTCTTTAAAGAAAAAGATGAAGATATTAAATATATTGGAGTAGATGATTTATTAAAAAGGTTTTTAGAAAAAAATAGCAGTGCTTTAGGAGTTGCTATTTATGATGTTGATCAAAATTGTATTGGAAAATTAATTAAAGATGGAGTTAAAAAAATTAACAATAGTACAGTTTATAAAGAGGAATTAATTTATGATTATAACTATACTACTGTTAATGATGGGTTTAGAATTGTTTATTTATACAATGATGGTTCTTACAAACTTGGGGTTGGTGCCAAAAACATAGAAGATTTTATGGAAGAGTTTGCACCTTATGAACCAATTGATGATCCATCGATAATACCACCATTCAAATCTGTAGAAGACTTATTAAATAGATATTTAATAGACTGCAAGGGTATAGATGGAGTAGCCATATATAAAGTTGATGGTACCTTAGTTGAACAAAAGTACAGAATAAAATCCAGCATAAAATAAACACAGTTCATTGACAAAACTGTGTTTTTTGATGCATTTATATATAAAAAAACCTCCATTTCTGGAAGTCTTTTACTATCTATTGTAGTATTCAACGATTAATGACTCATTAATATCAGAATTTAATTCTTCTCTTTCAGGATATCTTACATAAGTACCTTCTTTTTTCTTAGAATCAAAAGTTACATAACTAACATTACTTAACTTACTTTCAAGACATTCATTAATAACTGGATGATTCATTGAACTTTCTCTAACACTAATAATGTCACCTGGTTTAACTTGATATGAAGGAATATCTACACGTTTACCATTAACTAAAATGTGTCCATGATTAACGATTTGTCTACTAGCTCTTCTTGTTTTAGCTAGTCCCATACGATAAACTATATTATCAAGTCTGCTTTCTAGCATAATTAATAGGTTAGTACCATGCATACCTTTTTTCTTACCAGCAGCTTCAAAAGTTTTCTTGAATTGTTTTTCAGTAAGACCATACATAATTCTTACTTTTTGCTTTTCAGCAAGTTGAATTCCATACTCACTTAATTTCTTTCTACTAGTTCCATGAATACCAGGAGCAGAAGTTCTCTTTCTAAGTTCTTTACCACTCTCTAAAGTACTAAAACCTAATCTTCTACTTTTCTTAAAAGCAGGTCCAGTGTATCTAGACATATTTTTCGCCTCCTTTACAATATTTGAAAGAAGCATTTTCTTTACTCTCATAAGTAGGGTGTTTACTCTCACTTTCGCTAATGGCTTTAGTTACTAGTTAAAATAATCAGTAAACGCGTTACTTAATAAATAAAGTAGCCATTTCTTCCATGAAATAAATTATACTAAAAATATTACCATTTTTCAAGATATTTCTTTATTTTTTTACTTTTTCGTGCTAATATATAGTGTACGAGAGGTTAAAAAGATGAAAAACAAAGAATTTTACTTAATAGATGCAAAAAATGTTACAAAAGGAATAGACTTCATTAAAGAAGATAACATTATAAAATTTACATCTAGAAAATGTTTATGTGATACATTTAATAGTTATGGACTTCCAAGTGATGCCCAAGTAATTATAATTGAAAAATTTCCTTATAAACTTGGGGTAATGGATGCAAATGCTAAAGAGTTTATAACTGATTATCATTTTCATGTAACAAATGAAAATAATATTGTATGTGCTTATGGTACTAATGACTTTGAAATGATTAAATTTAAATCAAGTATTGCTAAAAAATGTACATATGAAGAAGTATTAGATTTTCTAAAAAAACTAAAAAGGAAAAACATTTTAGAAAACTATGTATATGCAGTTGAAGAAGCATTTAGAAAAGACTATATAATAGATGAAAAACTTGAAAATATAAAGTTACTAATAAAATAGAAGTAACTTTTTTTCATTTTATACTTTTAGAATTGCCTTTATTGTGTTAAAATAGATTATAGAGAGTAGGTGTTACAAATATGTCAAAAAGCATGGCTATATTAATAGGAGTGTCAATATATATAGTAGGAATTATATTAATAATACTAACAATATACTTAATAGAAAAACAAAATAAAAAGAAATTAGATAAAGAACTAGCAAGACTAGAAACTCTAAAAAATCTTATAATATCTTCTGGAATACTAACAGAAATGGAAAAAGTAAAATCATTAATAAACAATGAAAAATTATTATCTACTTATGAAAAGTGGGAAAAAAGATATAAACAAATTGAAAAAGAAAGTATTCCTAGACTTACAGATAGTCTTTTAACATGCGAAGAATTAATAGATAATAAAAAATATAAAGAAGCCAGTTATGAACTAGCTAAAACTGAAATAGATATATATTATGTTAAAACAGATATGGAACTACTTTTAGAAGAAGTAAAAGAAATAACTTATAGTGAAGAAAGAAATAGAAACGCTGTAACTAAATTAAAAAGCATATATAGAGAAGTAGTAACAAAATATACTAATAACCAAAATGACTATAAAGGCATGGAAGAAAGAATTAATTTGCAATTTGATAACATAAATAAACTCTTGAGTGCTTTTGAAGTAGTAATGGAACAAAATGATTATGAAGAAGTAGGTAAAATTGTACATGCTTTAGATGATTTAATAAATAATATAAAAATAGTAATAGATGAAACTCCTACAGTTATTTTACTAGGTAAAATGGTTATTCCTAAAAAGATTAATGACATAAAAAATTATGCAAGCAAAATGAAAAAAGATGGCTATAACATTGAATACATAAATTTAGACTATAACATAGAAGAAGCTGAAAAGAAAATAAGTGATATATTTGATAGATTAAAAATGCTTAATTTAACTGACAGTATATTTGATCTTAAAACAATACTTGATTATTTTGAGTCGCTTTATACTGATTTTGAAAAAGAAAAGCAGGCTAAAGGAGAATATGAGTACTACATAAATAATTTAGGTAACAAATTAAGTAGATTAACTTCGGTAATTAAAAGTATTTATGAAGAAGTTAGTGTATTAAAAGAAACTTATGCATTAACTGATGATGAAATAAAGTCACTTGATCTAATTAGTAAAGAACTAACTGAAGAAAAAGATTCATTTAAAAGTATTAACGATAGAACATTAACAAGGACAACTCCGTATTCTCGTTTAAGTAAAGACTGTGAACTAATTAGTGTAAGAATATCTAAAACAGAAGACAAACTAGAAAGTATAATGAAAAGTCTTGGAAGTTTAAAAGAAGATGAACTTCGTGCAAGAGACCAATTAACTGAAATAAGAACTATTTTGAAAGATGCTAAAAATAAAATTAAAAGTTATAAGTTACCAGTAATTCCTAAAAACTATTTTATTGAATTAAAAGAAGCGAAAGAAGGAGTATCTTTAGTAATAGAAGAATTGGAGAAAAAACCAATTGTAATAAATGACTTAAATACAAGGGTAGATACAGGTAGAGATTTAGTGTTAAAGTTATACACTCTAACAAATGAATTAACTAAAACTGCAGGAATGGCTGAAATGGCTATAGTTTATGGAAATAGATATAGAAGTACATATAAAGAAATAGAGTTTAGTTTAATAAAAGCAGAAAAAGAATTTAGAAGTGGGGATTATAAAAAAAGTTTAGAAACAAGTTTAAATGCACTTAATATGGTAGAACCAGGAATACATAAAAGACTCATGAGTGCATATGAAAGTTAAGAAAGAAGGAAGTTATGGCAAAGAAAAAAGTTTCAAATGAAGTTAAAACTGAATTTCCTTATGTAAAAGAACTAGAGGGTTTAGGTTTAATATTAATAGGAATATTAGGTATAGGTAGATTTGGACCAATAGGAAGAATTATAAGAAGTTTTGCAGTATTCTTATTTGGTACATGGTATTTACTTTTTCTAGTTATGTGTTTATTAATTGGACTTATTATATTAATTAAAAGAAAAAAGCCTACATATGTTACTAGTAGACTTATTGGTGTATATATAATCATTGTAACCATTCTCATAATTGCACATCTAGATTATATAAATGATAATGACTTAAAAGGAGTACAAATAATTGAACAAACTGTAAATAATGTAGTACAAACCTTTGATAACTTTAGTATGGTTAAATATACAGGTGGAGGCATAATAGGTGCACTTCTAAGTACTGCTTTTGTAAGTATGTTTGATATAACAGGAACACTTATTGTATGTGGAGTATTCTTTATATTTGGAATAATTATGTTATTTGATATTACCTTAAGTGATGTATTTAGATTCTTAATAAAACCATTTAAGAAGAAACCTAAATCTATTGAAGAAATGGCAAAAATTGGAGAAACAGAACTAGATAATAAAGATGCTGAAGAAGATAATAAAGTAGTAATTACTAATATAAATGAACTTCCAATACAAAAGCCTGCAATGACACATTTAGAAGAAGTAACTTATGAAGAAAAAGAAATAAAAAATAATGAGCCTTATGTTTTACCACCACTTGACCTTTTAGTTGGTAGTAAAAATAGAGGTAAAGTAGATTCAACTGAATTTATTACTAGAAATAATAAGATACTTGAACAGGTATTTAATGACTTTGGAATAATGGGTAGAGTAAAAGAAGTACACGTAGGTCCTACTGTAACACAATATGAAATTGAAATAAAAGCAGGTACTAAAGTAAACAAAATACTTAGTATAAATAGAGAAATTGCTCTAGCACTTGCTGCAAAGGATGTAAGAATACAAGCACCAATTCCAGGAAAGAGTACTATTGGTATAGAAATACCTAACCCTAAAACTAGTGAAGTTAAAATGAAAGACATTCTAGCAGGTATACCTAAAAAGTTAGATTCATCAAAACTTTTAGCGCCTCTAGGACTAGACATAATGGGTAATATTCAATATTTTGAAATCAACAAAGCACCTCACATGCTAATCGCAGGTTCCACAGGTAGTGGTAAATCAGTTTGTATAAATAACATAATAACTTCAATTTTAATGCGTGCAAAACCTGATGAAGTAAAAATGATTTTAGTTGATCCTAAAAAAGTAGAACTTAACTGTTATGAAGGAGTTCCACATTTAATGCGTCCAGTTGTCACTGACCCTAAAAAGGCTAGTGTAGCGCTTCAAAAAGTATGTTTAATAATGGAAGAAAGATATGAAATGTTTGCAAACACTGGTACAAGAAACATTGCTAGTTATAATGAATATGTAGAAAAAAATAAATCTAGAAAACCAGAATTAGAAAAACTTCCATTTATCTTAGTAATAATAGATGAGTTAGCAGATTTAATGATGGTTGCTAGTAAAGAAGTAGAAGAAAGCATAATGAGAATCACACAACTTGCTCGTGCTGCAGGTATACACCTAATTGTTGCAACACAAAGACCTAGCACAGATGTAATTACAGGACTTATCAAATCAAATATTCCTACAAGAATAAGTTTTATGGTATCAAGTAACGTTGACTCAAGAACAATACTTGATATGGGTGGAGCAGAAAAACTTCTTGGTAAAGGGGACATGTTATTCTTACCACCTGGAGAACCTAGTCCAATAAGAATTCAAGGCTCATTTGTAAGTGATGAAGAAATAAACAGAGTTGTAGAATTTGTAAAGAGAAGTGGTACACCAAAATATGATGAAAAAATGACTGATTTAGATAAAAGCCCTCAAGAAGAACAAAAAGAACTTGAAAGTACTAATAAAATGGATGAAGATGATCCATTATATAACGAAATAGTTGAGTTTGCAGTAAGAACTGGAAAAATAAGTGCAAGTCTTATTCAAAGAAAATATCGTTTAGGTTACAATCGTGCTGCTAGAATAATAGATTTACTAGAAGAAAGAGGTATAATTGGACCACAAAATGGTAGCAAACCAAGAGAAGTACTATTTAAAATGAATAAAGAAGAAACAGGAAGTGAAGAAGAATGACACCACATATAGAAAGTAAATTAACAGATATATCTCCTTTAGTAATCATGCCAGGAGATCCAAAAAGAGTAGAATATATTGCAAATAATTATTTAAATGATGCTTATTTAGTAAATTCTGTAAGAGGAGAACTTGCATACACTGGTTACTACAAAGGAAAAAGAATAACTATATTTTCAAGTGGAATGGGTATTCCTTCAATGGGAATATATAGTTATGAATTATTTAAATATTATAATGTTGAAACAATAATAAGAATAGGAAGTGCAGGAAGCTACAAGGAAGACTTATTAGTAAAAGATATATTCCTAGTAACTTCTTCTTATTCTAATTCTCCTTATTATAAAGATTTAACTAGTAAAAATGATACTACTTTATATACTTCAAACGATATAAATAAAGTAGTTGAAGAAACTTCTAAATCATTAAATATTAATTTAAAAGAAGGACAAGTTTATTCAACAGAAACATTTTATAATGACTTACTTGATATAAAAGAAATAAGTTCACTTTGTGATTGTGTAGAAATGGAATCATTTAGTTTACTTGCTAATGCTAAATATTTAAATAAAAAAACCTCATGTTTACTTACTATAAGTGATTCATTTATTACAAAAGAAAAATTAACAAGTGAAGAAAGAGAAAAGAATTTTAACGATATGATTACTCTTGCTTTAGAATCAATAATTAAATTATAGGTGTATTATGAAAAAGAAAATTTTAATTTTAGGAATAATTATTATTCTAATAACAACCATTTATATCTATATATCTACTTCTTCAAGTAATAATTTTAATATAAGAACAATTGAAAGTATAAACTGTTCTTATAAACCAGAATTATATTTTGAAACTAAAAGTTTTAATATCTATACATATTGTATAGATGATATAAGTGTTATAGATAGCAGAATTACTTCTTTAAAAGATAAGTTAGATAATAATCAAAACTTTATAAATAAGATATTAAATAAATTATCTTATGAAATAGTATATGATACTGCATCATCAAAAATATATAAAGACTATAAAACAGAGAAATTAACTAATAATGGTATTACAATAATAAAATGTGGTGGTAAAAATAATATTACAAATGATATTTATATTGGTCCAGACTCAATGGAATATAAAAGTAATTTTTGTTTAAAAGATAATTCTACATTTGTAAAAATATATAAAGTTACAGATGTTACTGAGTACTTTAGTTATGTAGAACTCACGCTAAGTGATGACATTTCTACATACAGAACTACATTAAATACTAATTACAAGTTTGAAGAAGGCAATATATATGATTTTGAATTTAAGAAAGAAAAGGAAAATAACAATACAATTAAATCGATTATAGAAAATTCTACTTTAGTCGAAATTAGAAAAGAAGAAAATAAATGAAAAAGATAATAATATGTATAACAATATTTTTTATAAGTATTCAAACAGTAAGTGCAGCAAGAAACAATTCTCTTGCAGTAGGAGTAGAATATAGTATAACACATTCAACGGTTAAAAAGGCACAAATGTTTACGAAATATGCAAAAACTTTAGGATATTCAGGTGTAACAGATACAATTCCTACAATAACTTCTTTACAAAATGATTATAAAACATACAGGTTAAATGGTGGAATATTGTTTTTTGCAGGTGAAGGTGCTCCACAAAAAAATGTATTGGAATTATTTGAACAAAAATGGGCAATATGCAGTTGGAATACAGCAGGAAGGTGGAATGTGTGGTCCAGATGGTTATGATTATACTGGAATAAATAATTTTTACATGAATAAGACAGACATTGTCATATTTCTTAGCTGTAACACGGGCGAAGGAAGTGACAATTTAGTTACTGCTGCCAAGAGTCAGGGTTCAAAAGTTTCAATTGGATGGAAGGAAAAAATTTATGATGATGCAGCAATGTGGGTAGAAAGATTTATGATAAGTTTAAATTTCGGAGGAACAATTAATACAGCAATTGATTACGCAAATTCATACTTATATCCGCATAGTAGTAGCAAAGCATATTACATTGCATTAGGAAATGCAAGTTACAAAAATATGACACTTAAAAATTTGCAGTCACAAAGTATTGTCAATATAAGAAGTGAAAATGAACGAAAAATATATACTTTAAACGGAAATTATAATTACTCACAACTAGAAGAGGAGTTAAAAAGAAAGTTCAGCATTGAAAACATAAAAGATTATGAAGTAAATTATACAAAAAATGAATCGTATGATATAATTGATTACACATTATTAATCAATGGATTTAAAAGTCAACTTGGGTATACAGTTTTTAAGTATCCAGATAAAATTATTATATATGATAATACAACTAACGAAATCGAACAAATAAATAATTATGCTAAAAATGTAACTACTAATAACAATTTGTCTTTTAATGAAACAGAAATTATTGAACAAGTATTGGCACAATATACTGAAAAGTTCAATAAATTAAGTAATAAGAAAATAAATTTAGAATCCACATTAAAAAGATTTGACATTTCTAATAATAAGTATTATTTCGATATAAATGTGATGATTACTGATGAGGTACAAAATACATCATATATAAGTACATATTCATATTTAATTAAATGATATTAATTTAAATAAAAAAGCCTCATGTTTGCTTACTATAAGTGATTCATTTACTACAAAAGAAAAATTAACAAGTGAAGAAAGAGAAAAGAATTTTAACGATATGATTACTCTTGCTTTAGAATCAATAATTAAATTATAGGTGCCTATGAAAAGAATATAAAAGAAAAAATAACTAATAATTAAAACTCTATAACTATTAAAATATTTTTATGAAATTCTTGCATAACTTATAAAAATATTATATACTATTAATGAAAGGAACGTTCATTGATTGAATGCAAACCTTTTATTTTGAGTTTACACTTATCTTTATTACTAAAGATAGGTGTCTTTTTTTCTTACTATTTTGTAAGAAAAAGATAACCCCTTTGATAAGGGAATCTAAGAGAACTCTTACCACGTCATCACCTCCCCACCTTAGCTTCCCCTGAAAGGAGCCAAGGTGAAAAGGCAGTCACCCAATATAAGCGTTCCTAAGAAGCATTCTAACATGTACATACATGTATGTCAAATAGGCCGAATTTTCAAAATTAAAGCCATTTTTTATTGTAAGATATGGGAGTTTTAGCCAAAAACATCTTTAATTTTAAAAAATAGTAAGAAAAATTTTTTTGAAAAAAATGTGTTTTTCACATATTTTTGTATATTTTATTATTTACCAATGTAATTACTATACAATAAAGTGAAGGAATGGGTAGTTCTACAGTAAATAGTTTTTTTAGTTCGATTTCTGTTAATAGTTATGCATTGATAAGACCAGTATTATCAGTAAAAGATAATACTAAATGGCTTAGTAAAGACGGAAGCCCTGAAAACTCATACGAAATAGAAACAAAGTAAACTTTAATGACAACAAATGTAATTAAAGTTTTTTTCTGCTTGAATTTTCTTTCATTACTAGGGTATAATAATACAGAAAGGAAGAGTTTTATGGATTACAAAAAAATAATAAAAGATAACTATACATTACACTTAATAAAAACAGATAGATTTAAAACTATTAATATTGGTCTTAAACTTACTAAAGAATATAATAAAGAAGAATTTGCATACTTAAATTTACTTGCAAGAGTATTACCTATTAACGGAACAAAAAACTATAAAACAGTAAATGACATAACAAAAAAACTGGAGAGTCTTTATAACACAGGAATATACTTTAAAAGTTTGCAAACAAGTAAAAACATGAGTTTTGAAGCAAGTCTTAGAATAGTTAACCCAAAATACACAGAAATATCTATGTATAAAGAATCTATTTCAATGTTAAAAGAAATAATAACAAACCCATTAATAAAAAATAATGAGTTTAATTATTTTGATATAACTAAAAATAACTTAATAAATAGTATTAAAAATATAAAAGATAACTTATCAGTTTATAGTTCTTTAAAATTTAATGAAATATTTTATAAAGGAACTATATATGAAGAAAACTCTTTAAAAAATTTACCACTTTATGAAAAGTTAACTAATAAGAATATGTATAAATACTATCTTAAACTATTTAATAGTTTCAAAATAGATGTATTTGTAATAGGTGACTACTTAGAAGATGAAATACTATCTAATGTTGACGACTTATTAAAAGATTTCAGACAAAAAGACACATCTAGTAAAGAATTATATATATCATTTAACCCTAAAAAAAGTAAAGATAAAGATAAATTTACAAGTACTCAGTCATCTCTATTAGTAGGACTTACTATAAACGATTTAACAGAAGAAGAAAAGTTTTACACATTACTTTTATATAACACAATTTTAGGAAGTATGAATAACTCAGTATTATTTGTAAACGTAAGAGAAAAGAATAGTTTATGTTATCACATAAGTAGTACAATAAGTAAATATACTTCTTCAATAATAATTAATTCTGGAATAAATAAAACTAACTACGAAAAAGCAGTATCATTAATTGAAGAAAGCTTAAAAAGTATGACAGATGAAAAAATGGTTAATGGATTAATAACCAACGCTAAAAAAACACTTAATCTAGCATTTAATGATTTTTATGAAAATCCAGCAAAGATAGTAGGCTATTATTACTTAAAAGAATTTGATGAAGTTAAAAGTATTGAAGAAAGAAGAGAAAAAATTAATAATTTAACAAGCAAAGAAATATCTTCTCTTGCTAAAAAAGTACAAATTAAAGAAATATTTTTAATGGAAGGAGTAAATAGTGAAGAAAATTGATTTTAACTATGGAGAAATAGTATACAAAGAAGTATTAGATAATGGTTTAACAGTGTACTTATATCCTACAAATAAAAGTAAAAATTTCTATATAACGGTAAGTACTCATTTTGGTGCTGAAGTAATGAGTTATAAAAAAAATAATAAAGTATATGATGTTACTAAAGGAAGTGCACATTTTCTAGAACATCGTGTAATGGATTTTACTAAAAATGTTGATGCAATGAATAAAATAAATGAATTAGGTTCAATAGTAAATGCATACACTACATACAAAGGAACTAACTATAACTTATATGGAGTAGAAGATATTTACACTAATATGGGACTTCTATTTGACAGAGTTTTTAAGGCTAACATAAAAAAAGAAGATGTAGAAATGGAAAGAGGTATTATATTAGAAGAGTACTATATGTATGATGCAGACCCATACTATAAAGCACAAACTACATTACTTAAAAATTGTTTTAATAGTTCATTTATAAAATATTTAGTAATTGGAACTGAAGATGGTATAAAAACAGTTTCATATAAAGAGTTAAATAGACTCTATAAAGACTTTTATACTTTAGATAATATGTTTATAGTAGTAACTGGTAATTTTATTCTAGAAGATGTTTTAAATTATATTAATAATTATATGAAAGATATAAAAACTACTAAATGTAATTGTAAAGTAATAAAACCAGTTGAAAACTATAAAGTAAATGTAAGTTATGAAGAGTTAACTGGTAGTACTGACGAAGCAAAAATAGTAATAGGTTATAAAGTAAAAAATAGTAATCCAAAGAAAAAGATAGTTAATAGATTATTAATGGATATGATTTTAAGTGAAAACTTTGACAAAACTGGTTCTTCATATCTAAGACTTATGAATGAAGGCTTAAATAGATTTAGTTATTTTGTAGAAGAAGTAGATGATTATTTTTTAATTGCATTTACAGGAAGTACTAATGAATATGAAAAGTTTACTAATATAATAGATGAAGAAATAAAAAATCTTGATTTTACTAAAGAAGCATTAGAAAGAAAAACTAAAGGTTATATTAGTAACTTAATATTAAGTTTTGAATACATTGAAAATGTTGAAGATAATATAACATCTGGTTTATTTGATTACAACAAAGTATTAAATGATATGGAAAGTGTTATTAAAAAAGTAACACTTAATGATGTAAAAGAAGTTATTAAATGTATTGATACCACTAATAAAAGTGTTCTAATCATGAAAAAATAACTTTTTTTCATTTTTGTGTAGCATTTTTGGTACTAATGTGTTATAATATAAAACATTCATAAAAAAGAAAGGGGAGTTTTGTATGTATTTAATAGATTATTATTTAGCAAGCAAAAAGTTTTATGAATTAGATGTTAATGATCAAAAAACAATTATTATGGGAGAATTAAATAATTTACTTAAAAGTAAATTAGGTGGTAAATGTCCTAAAAATGCATCTATTAGAACCATGTTAATGTTAATAGATGATGAAACCTTTAATAGAGAACTATTTAAAAGAATGGTTGCACTTATGGAAAATATGCAAGGTTTAGTAGTAGAAGTAGATGTTGTAAGAAATAAAAGCGTTAGAATAACTCCAGAATTTACTTATAACGTTAATGGAGAACTTTTAAATATTAAATTAGATAATAATTATGAAAGTTTAAATTTAGTATCAAATACCATAGATTCTTTTAATAATCGTTTTAAAGTTAGTATGAATAAAAAAGTACTAAGATAACTCTTTTATGTCCTTTGTTTTCTGTAGTTATCTATAACTTTTTTAAAAAATATTAAAAAAATGAAAAATTATACTTGATTTATTTACAAAAATAGTTTACAATGGAATAGGTTCTTTAAAAGAACGGGCTTGTAGCTCAGTTGGTTAGAGCGTGCGTCTGATAAGCGCAAGGTCGATGGTTCAAGTCCATTCAGGCCCACCATTGTAATGGCCAGTTGGTGAAATGGTTAACACACACGCCTTTCACGCGTGCATTCACGGGTTCAAATCCCGTACTGGTCACCAATTAAAAATGTTAACTCCATTTATTGGAGCTTTTTTAATTTATAAATTAAGTTAGATACAAGATGTGATTTCTTAATATGTAACGGCTAAAAAATTAGAACCATAACAGAATAACTTTATAAAACTTAATAAAAACAAAATACTTTTTATCCTATTATGTTTAAAACATCCTTTTTAATTTTTATGCCATAATTTGTAGACTTTGCCAAAGATTTTTGATAAAATTATACTAGTGATGAGTTATGAGAAGTGTTTATATACATATACCTTTTTGTTCAAGCATATGTAGTTATTGTGATTTTTGTAAATTTATACATGATGAAATATGGGCTAGTGAATACTTAGTTCACTTAGAAAAAGAAATAAAAAAGTATTATGACAATGATGAAATTAAAACAATTTATATAGGTGGAGGAACTCCTAGTACTCTTAGTATTGAAAACTTAAATAAGTTATTTGAAATAATTAAAATATTTAAAAAAGATAACTTAAAAGAGTTCACATTTGAAATGAATGTCGATGATATAACAGAAGAAAAGTTATCATTATTAAAAAGTAATGGAGTAAATAGAATAAGTATTGGAGTACAAAGTTTTAACAAGTACAACTTAAAATACTTAAATAGAAAGCATACAAAACGAGAAATAATAAGCAATGTAAATCTTGTGAAAAAATATTTTACCAATATAAATGTTGACTTAATGTACGCACTTCCTATCGAAAACTTTAGCATTCTAAAAAGTGATGTAAAAGAGTATTTAAAACTAAACATACCTCATATCTCAGCTTATAGCCTAATTATAGAAAATAATACAGTACTAGGTATAAATAAAGTAAAACCTTTAGATGAAGACTTAGATTATAAAATGTATAAATATATAGAAAAGAAATTAAAATCAAAAGGTTACCATCACTATGAAGTAAGTAATTATAGTTTACCAGGTTATGAAAGCATACATAACTTAAATTACTGGTATAATAATGAATACTATGGTTTTGGACTAGGTGCCCATGGTTTTATCAGTGAATTAAGATATGAAAACACGAAAAGTTTTAATACATACTTAAAAGATGAGTATCGTTTTAATGAACTAGTTATGTCTAAAAGAGAAGATATGGAAAATGAAGTAATTCTAGGTTTAAGAAAACTTGATGGAATAAACGTAATAGATTTTTATAACAAATATAACACTAATATACAAGATGAGTTTAATATAACACCATTACTAAAAAAAGGTATACTAGAAATGAAAAATAATAACATACTAATAAAAGAATCACAAATATATGTAATGAATAGCATACTAACTGAAATATTAAAATAAAAGTTAAGAAGTAAATCTTGACTTTTTTTATTTAAGTTTGTAAACTTATTATGGTGATGAAAATGAAAGAAATAAGTAGGTGTTTACTAAAGTATAAATGTCTTATATTAGCAGTGATAGCCCTTCTAATTGTACAAGCATACTGCAATTTAGCACTCCCTACATTTACTAGTAACATAGTTAATGTAGGAATAGAAAGTAGTGGAATAACTAATGTAGTACCTATTAAACTAACAAGTTCTACTTTTAATAGCTTGCTACTTAATGCGAGTGATGAAAGTTTAATAAGAAGAAGTTATGAATGTGATAACTTTGTATGTACTAAAATCAACGATAACTTAACTGAAGAAGAAGTGTTGCCATTATTAGAAAAAATTTATAATACTACTAATAGAAGTGAAATAATTAATAACTTAAAAAAAGAATATAAAATAGTAGGAATAGATGTTGATGATATGTCTATGTCTTATATTAAAACTACTGGTATAAAAATGATTTTAGTTGCAATACTTGCAATGGGAATAACTATACTAAGTGTATTTATTTCTAGCAAAGTAAGTACTATGTTTAGTAGGGATTTAAGAAAAAAACTTGTAGAAAAAATAGTTTCTCTAGAAACCTCAGACTTAAATAATTTTAGCAGTGCATCTTTAATTACTAGATGTACAAACGACATAACTCAAGTTAGTAGTGTAGTAACTATGATACTTAGTGTTGTCTTATTTGCTCCAATTATAGGAATAGGTGCAATTACTAAAGTAGTAGGTAGTCCTATATCTTGGATAATTGTTCTTGCTGTAAGTTTAGTACTTATCTTAATTCTTGCATCTTTTATGTTACTATCTCCAAAGTTTAAAAAATATCAAGATTTACTTGACCGAGTTAACTTAGTAAGTAGAGAATCTTTAACAGGACTTCCAGTAATAAGAGCATTTGCAAATAAAAAGTTTGAAGAAAATAAGTTTGATAAAGCCAACAACGATTTAACTACTAATGCATTATTTATAGATATTATATGGAGTTTATCAATGCCAACTTTAACATTCATAATGAATGGAGTTGCTATACTTATTATTTGGGTAGGAGCATATAAAGTATCATCTTTCACTATGCAAGTAGGTGATTTAATAGCATTTATTACATATACAATGCAAATAATAAGTTCATTCTTAATGATGTCTATGTCTGCAATTATGATACCTAGAAGCTTTGTAAGCATTAAAAGAATAAGTGAAATATTTAATACTAAGAGTACAATAACTAATAAAGAAAAAACTAAAAAAATTGTTAATATCGATTCTTTAGAATTTAAAGATGTATATTTTAGATACAATAATGCAACAGAAGATGTATTAAGAAATATAAGTTTTATAGCAAAAAAAGGAACAACAACTGCTTTTATTGGTAGTACAGGAAGTGGTAAATCAACCCTTATTAATTTAATACCTAGACTATATGAAGTAACAAGTGGAAGTATATTAATAAATAATGTTGATATAAGAGACATTAGTATTTCAGACTTAAGAAATAACATCGGTTATGTTCCACAAAAAGGTAAACTATTTAAAGGTACTATTATGAGTAACTTAGCATTTGGACAAAAGAAAAAGAATATTAAATTAATAGAAGAATCTTGTAAGTTAAGTGAATCTATGGAATTTATTAATGAAACAGAAGAAAAATTTAATAGAGAAATAAGTGAAGGCGGGTCAAACGTAAGTGGTGGACAAAAACAAAGATTATCTATCGCTAGGGCTTTAGCAAAAGACCCAAGTATTCTTATATTTGATGACTCATTTAGTGCTCTTGACTTTAAAACTGATGCTAAAGTTAGAAAAAATTTAAAAACTATTTCTAAAGATAAAATGATATTTATAGTAGCGCAAAGAATTAGTAGTGTTATTAATGCTGACAATATAATAGTTTTAAATGATGGAGAAATAGTTGGATGTGGTACTCATGAAGAATTACTTAAAACATGTCCAATATATAAAGAAATAAAAGTTAGCCAATTAGGAGGTGAAGAATAATGAATAACTTACCAAATAATACAAAACCAAAGAATTTTACTACTTCACTAAAAAAACTAATTAAATCTCTTTTTCCTTATAAAAAGGGAATAATAATAGTATTTATATTTAGTATATTGTCTACCTTATTTACAATAGTTGGACCTAAAGTACTAGGTAATGCTACAACTGAATTATATAATGGAGTAGTTAAAAAACTAAATAATGCTGGAAGTATAGATTATACAAAATTACATACTATACTTTTAACATTACTTATACTTTATATAATAAGTGCTATATTTAACTATATACAAGGTATAGTAGTTGCAAAAATAAGTGCGAAATACACATTAGAATTAAGAAAAAAAGTAAATAGAAAAATGGAAAAGTTACCACTTAAATACTTTGATAAAAAGAGTCATGGAGAAGTATTATCTCTAATAACTAATGATATAGACAAAATAAGTCAAAACCTAAGTTATGCATTAACTGAAACAGTAACATGTATAATAGCCGTATTAGGTATGCTTATAATGATGTTTAGTATAAATGTAACAATGACTCTAGCAATAATTATAATACTACCAATATGTATGATATTAACTGCAAAAATTGCAAGTAAGGGACAAAAATATTTTACTCTTCGTCAAGAAGGACTAGCCAAAGTTGACACCAAAGTAGAAGAAATGTTAAGAAACCATAATATAGTTAAAGTATTTAATTCAGAAGATAAAATATTGAAAGAATTTAATAAAGAAAATGAAATGTTAGCAAATAGCACTTGGAAGAGTAACTTTATTGGAGGAATAATGCACCCAATAATGATGCTTATAGGAAATTTAAGTTATGTTGTAATTGCATTTTTAGGTGGTTTATTTGTAATACAAGGAAAGATTACAGTAGGTAACATTCAGTCATTTATAACATATGCTAAAAACTTTACAAATCCAATAGGTAGTCTAGCAAGTATTATGACAGAATTAGAAAGTATGATAGCCGCTAGTGAAAGAGTAGAAGACTATCTAAGTGAAGAAGAGGAAAAGATAGTAGAAAATCCAGTACCTTTAAATAATGTTCAAGGTAATATTACTTTTGACCATGTTAAATTTGGATATGATGAAAACAAAATTATTATTAAAGACTTCACTGCACATATAGAAAGTGGTAAAAAAATAGCAATAGTAGGACCAACTGGAAGCGGAAAAACTACATTAGTAAAACTTCTTATGAGATTTTATGATGTAAATTCAGGTAATATATTAATTGATGGTGTAAACATAAAAGAAGTAGAAAGGACTAGCCTTAGAAAAAATATTGGAATGGTTTTACAAGATACTTGGCTTTATAGTGGAACGATTATGGAAAATATTAGGTATGGTAGACTTGATGCGACGGATGACGAAGTTATTACTTCTGCTAAAGAGGCTCAAGTACATCACTTTATACAAACTCTACCAGATAGTTATAACTTAGAAATAAACGAAGAAACTAGTAATATTAGTGAAGGACAAAAACAATTACTTACAATTGCAAGAGCAATACTAAAAAACCCTAAAATTCTAATTTTAGATGAAGCTACTAGTAGTGTAGATACAAGAACTGAAGAACTTATTCAAAAAGCAATGGATACTCTTATGAAAGGAAGAACTTCATTTATAATTGCACATAGACTTTCTACAATTAAAAATGCTGACTTAATATTAGTACTAAAAGATGGAGACATTATAGAGCAAGGTACACATGAAGAACTATTAAAGAAAAATGGTCTTTATAAGTCACTATATAGTAGTCAATTTGAAAGTTAACAAACATAATTAACACTTATTATAGAAAAAAATTAAGTTAATATAAATACCAAAATGATTGAAAATATAGAACAGTATCTAAATATACAAATAGTGAAGAATTAAATAATCATTATTATCAAACAAAAAGAGAAAAACTAAAATTTTCTCTTTTTAAGTGTCATAGTTTCTTCTTTTTTTAGAGTTTCTTTTTCTTTATGTAGTGTATCAATTTTATTATTAACTGATAACACAAATATTAAAGCAAAAACTAAAGCAAGGAATTTCTTCTTATTATTCATGAATCCTCCATCTGCTAAAATTATAACACAAAAAAATCACTGTGTTAAGTGATTTATTTTTCTAAACTTCTAATTTCTTTAGTAGTTAATCTAACTTTCTTTCCGTCAATTTTAACAGTTTGTAAATTAACCTTTTGAGTCTTTCTAGTAGCCTTTAAACTAAAAGGTCTATTATTACTACTCATATTTTTTCTATCAGATAAATTTTTTGCCATCTTTTTTGCCTCCTTAAACTTCTATAATAATTTACCACAAAATACTGGTTTAGTCAATCAATTTTTGATATAATTACACTATTGGAGGTAAAATTTATGTTATATATTGGAAGTCATACAAGTTATTTAAAAGATAAAGGACTACTTGGAGTAGTGAATGAGAGTATTAGTTATGGTGCAAATATATTTATGTTTTATACAGGAAGTAACCAAAGCACATTAAGGTTTCCTATTGATAAAGAACTAACTAAAAAAGCACATGAGAAAATGCTAGAATATGGACTAGATAAAACTAAATGTATTGTACATGCTCCTTTTATAATAAATCTTGCTAATAACACAAGTGAAGAAAAGTATGAGTTTTATATTAATTTTTTAAGACAAGAACTAAATAGATGTATAGAACTTGATATAAGAAATATTGTTCTTCATCCAGGAAGTTATACTACTCTTGATAGAAAAACTGGTATAAAAAATATTGCAAACGGTTTAAATATTGCATTAGATGGTATAGATGGGGTTAACTTACTATTAGAGTTTATGAGTGGAAAAGGAACAGAAGTAGGAACAAGCATAAGTGACTTAAAAGAAATAATTGATTTATTAGATCAAAGTATAAAAGAAAAAGTTTTTGTTTGTTTAGATACATGTCACATGAACGATGCAGGTATTGATATAAGTAAGTTTGATGAGTTTTTGGATGATTTTGATAAAAGTATAGGAATTAATAAAATTAAATGTATTCATGTAAACGATAGCATGAATCCAATTGGTAGTCATAAAGATAGACATGCAAACTTAGGATATGGCACTATTGGATTTGATAACTTAATCAATGTAATTTATAATAAAAGACTAGATAATATTCCTAAAATACTTGAGACACCTTGGATAAATAGAAATGAAAAAGATGCATATGCACCTTATAAATATGAAATAGAAATGATTAAAGATAAAAAGTTTAATGACTATATTAATTCTAAATAAATTTAGAATATTTGTCTATAAGTTCATTTAGTTTAAAATAAACACTTTCACTAAAAGAACTTTTTTTACTTTCTAAAACCTCTTTAGCATGTCCATCAAGTATATAGTCAACATTTGCTTTAACAGTACTAACAAATATTTCTGCTTCACTTGTTGTTACTTCAACTCCTTCTTTAAGGCCATACTTAATAACATCTTCACTAGTTAAATTAAGTACATAATTTTTAACTAAATTCTTTATAATACTCACCTCATTAAAATAATATGTATAAAAACATATTTAATACATAAAATAATAATGGTTAGGACGTATCCTTTCCAACTTGTTAGATTTAATCGGAAGATTAATTTTATTCTAACAAAAAACACTTAAGAAAACTCTTAAGTGTTTATTTTTTTATTATGGCGGAGTGAGAGAGATTCGAACTCTCGCGCCAGTTTCCCGACCTACACCCTTAGCAGGGGCGCCTCTTCGGCCTCTTGAGTATCACTCCAGCTGACTATTTAATATTACCTTATTTTTCTAATAAAGTCAAGTTAATTAATAAAAAAATTTAAAATTTTAAAATTATATGATACAATAATTCTAGGTGAAGTACTATGTATTTAAAAATAACAAATGGAAGTATAGAAATAAATAACAAAGTAATATTAGAAGACATAAATTTCTTAATAAAGAACAATGAAAAAGTGGGTTTAGTAGGAAGAAATGGAAGTGGTAAAACAACTCTCTTAAAAGGAATAACCGGACAAATACCTTTTACTGATGGTTATGATAAACTAAATATAGAAAAAGATAAATTTAAAATAGGTTATGTTAGTCAAGAAAACCTAACTGACCCAGATACACTTTTAATTGATTACATAAAGTCATCATATAAAGAAATAATAAATATTGAAAAAAATCTTGAATCTTTAGAAAAAGAAATGTCTAATAGTTATAAAGAAGAAACATTAATAAAATATAATGACTTACTTGAAAGTTATGAATTTTTAGGAGGATATACTTATAAAAAAGAATACATTACTGCCTTAAATAAATTTGGATTTAATACTGATGTATATAATAAAAAAATAAGTGAATTTTCAGGTGGAGAACTAACAAAACTATCACTACTTAAATTACTTTTATCACGTCCTGACTTACTTATACTAGATGAACCCACTAACCACTTAGATATAACAGCAATTGAATGGTTAGAAAACTACTTAAAAGAATATAAAAATAACATTATTCTAGTTAGTCATGATAGAATGTTTTTAGATAGCATCTGTAACATTATATACTTAATTGAATATGGAACAACTAAAAAGTATGTTGGAAATTACACAAGTTACATTAAACAAAGAGAAGAAGAATATATAAAAGCATTAAAAGACTATAATAGACAAAAGAAAGAAATAAAAAGACTTGAAGAATTAGTTGATAGATTTAGGTATAAACCAACAAAAGCAAAAATGGCAATGAGTAAATTAAAACAAATAGAAAAAATGGTTAAAATAGAAAAACCAGAAACATTTGATAAAAAAACATTTAAGATAAACTTTAATCCAACAACTACTAGTTATAAAGATGTATTAAAACTAAAAAACTTATCAGTTGGGTATACTAAAGAATTATTTAACATTGACTTAAATCTAGAAAGAGAAGATAAACTAGGAATAATAGGCGATAATGGAATAGGAAAAAGTACATTGATTAAAACAATAACAGGTGTTATTCCACCTATAAAGGGAAAAGTAATACTTGGTCAAAATGTAAAATACGCATACTTTAGTCAACAATTAGAAAACTTAAACAAAGAAAACACTATATATGATGAAATAAAAAATACTTTTAATGAAATGACTCCTCTTGAAGTAAGAACTCTTTTAGGAAACTTTAATTTTAAAGGAGATGACGTTTTTAAACAAATAAAAGACTTAAGTGGTGGAGAAAAAGTAAGAGTAAGTTTATGTAAAATATTAAATTCAAAACCAAACTTGCTAATATTAGATGAACCAACAAATCACTTAGATTTGATTAACAAAGAAACTATAGAAAGTTTATTAAATGATTACAAAGGTACATTAATAATCGTAAGTCATGATAGATACTTGATTAATAAAGTGTGTACGAAACTATTAGTTATAGAAAAAAACAAAACAACTTTATATAACTATGGATACAAGGAGTATTTAGAAAAAAGAGTAGTATCTGATAGTCCTAAAGTTAATAAGGAAGAAAAACCAAAAAAAGAAAAGAAAAATATTGATAAAGCAAATGGTAAGAAAATAATAGAAAAAGAAATAAATGATTTAGAAAGTAAAGTTAATTTATTAAATAATGAACTACTTAAAAGTGAAGTATATATGGATCAATTAAAATCAAAAGATATACTTCTTCAAATAGAATCATTAAATAAACTAATCGATAAAAAATATATAGATTTAGAAAGCATAGAAGATTGTGGAAATTAAAAAAATATGTTATATTATTATTGGAGGAATAATATATGAATAAAAAAGGATTTACGTTAATTGAAGTAATTGCTATTATAGCAATATTAGGAGTTATAATGACACTAGCAGTGCCTAGAATACTTTCTTCATTAAATGGTGGAATTGAAAAAACTATGAAAGTACAAGAAGATGAAATAAGAGAAGCGGGACTTTTATATTTAGAAGATATGTGTAAAAACCCGATAGGATATGGTACTTGTCCTAGCACAATAACTTATGATGATGCAACCAATAGTTATAGTGGGAAAGTTTCTTTAGATATTTTAGTAAGTTCTAAATATATTGATAAAGTAATGCATAGTGGTGAATCCTGTTCGGCTTGTGTAGTATTTAATAACAATGATGCTACTGCTTACTTAAAATGTGGAACAACTTATGAAAACCCAAATTATAGTACAAAATGTAATTAATTTTATACAAAAAGGCTTGACAACTAGCCTTTTTTTGTTTAAAATATAGAAATTGATAAAAGAAGGGAAGTGTGTTTATGATGGAAAACTTAGTATTAAAAGAAAAATTAGAAAAACTATTTGACAGATTAACTACTGAAATTGTTTATACGGCTTGGATGAATAGAATTAAATTTAAAGATAAAAGTATTAGTGAGTTAATGATTTTAATTAATAAAAAAGATAAGAATTTTACCGCTAAGATATTTAAAAAAGCATTAGTAGAGTTACAACTTTTACAAAACAAACAAATAGAATTACAAAAATGTTCTCTTGTACATTCATCAATTAAATTTGAAAGAGCAGCATCTATTGATACTCTTGGGAAATACCCATTATTTACATATAATAATGAAGGTAAATTAATTAAGATCCAATATGGTAAGCATTGTAGTTTAGTAAATTTTACAAATAGTTTATTATATGTTATAAGTAAAAGATTACCATCTATATTAGATGAAATAGAATCAAAGAAGGTGTTATCAAAGTGATAAAAGATAAAATAAAATTATTTACTTATTATGATTTTGAGTTTAAAAGAAACTTTGTATTAAATGAACTTAATAGAGTATTAGATAAAAAAGTGAGTGAATTAACTACTAATGATTTAAAGTTAACTTCATTAAAGGATAAAGTAAAGCTAATTGATAGTTTAATTACCGATGAAGAAGATAAGTTTTTATTTAACACATATAAGGATTTACATGAAAGTCTTGAACTAATAGAAAATAGAACTATTCCTTTTGAAAATTTATATATACCAAAAGCAGAATATTATCATTACTATAGAAAACTTAAAAAAATAGATTTATATCCAGCATTTAAATATGATGAAAATGGAGTGGTTTCTGTATTTAAAAATATAGCATTAAGTGATAAGAATATGTTACTTTCATATATTGAAATATATGAGACTAAATTAGTTGAATTAAAGAAATTTTATAAAAAGAAAGCTTTGCAATTAAAATAAAGTTTTTTTTTATAAAAAAATATATCAAAATAAAGTGTAAAATGATCAAAAATGTTTGACAAACATACATTAACGTGATATATTATAAATGTTTGAGTTTTCATGTAAAACTCTAATTAAAATAACAAATACGATACACCAGGAAGTGTGTACGAGAAAGGAGTTAATATGACTACTATTAACCAATTAGTTAGAAAAAGTAGAGGACAAAAAGTTAGAAAGAGTAAAAGCCCAGTATTAAATGTTGGATTTAACTCAAAAGATAGAAAAAGAACTAACAACATGAGCCCTCAAAAACGTGGAGTATGTACTCGTGTAGGTACTAAAACACCTAAGAAACCAAACTCAGCATTAAGAAAATATGCTCGTGTAAGATTAAGTAATGGTTACGAAGTAACTTGCTATATTCCTGGAGAAGGACATAACTTACAAGAACACAGTGTAGTATTAATAAGAGGTGGACGTGTTAAAGACCTAATCGGAGTTAGATATCACATTGTTCGTGGTACATTAGATACTGCAGGTATTGACAAGAGAAGACAAGGTAGAAGTAAATATGGTACTAAAAAACCTAAAAACAAATAATTAAGAAGGGAGGATTAAACTATGCGTAAAAGACAAGCAGTTAAAAGAGAAGTATTAGCTGATCCTATTTATAATAGCAAAGTTGTTACTAAATTAATCAATAGAATTATGATTGGTGGTAAAAAAGGAACTGCTCAAACTATTTTATATGATGCATTTAACATAGTTAAAGAAAAAACTGGAGAAGAACCAATGGACGTGTTTATGAAGGCTTATGAAAATATTAAACCTCAATTAGAAATAAAGAGTAGACGTATTGGTGGAGGTAACTATCAAGTTCCAGTTGAAGTTAGAGAAGAAAGAAAACAAACTTTAGCACTTCGTTGGTTAGTACAATATGCTAAAAATAGAAGTGGTAAAGGTATGGCTGAAAACTTAGCTAACGAAATAATAGATGCTGCTAACGGTGTTGGTGGTGCTGTTAAGAAACGTGAGGATACTCACAAGATGGCTGAAGCTAATAAAGCTTATGCTCATTATAGATGGTAATATATAGAAGGGAGAATGAATTATGGCACGTGATGTATCTTTAGATAAGCTACGTAATATTGGTATTATGGCACATATAGATGCTGGTAAGACTACATTTACAGAGCGTGTACTTTTCCATACAGGTATAACACATAAAATCGGTGAAACACATGATGGTGAATCACAAATGGACTGGATGGAACAAGAAAAAGAAAGAGGTATCACAATTACCAGTGCTGCAACTACTGCACATTGGAAAGGATATAGATTAAATATCATAGATACACCAGGACACGTAGACTTTACTATTGAAGTTTCTCGTAGTTTAAGAGTACTTGATGGTGCAATTGCACTTATTGATGCTCAAGCTGGTGTTGAAACACAAACTGAACAAGTTTGGAGACAAGCTAATGAATGGAAAGTTCCAAGAATGATATTCGCTAATAAGATGGATAAAATGGGAGCTAACTTTGAATTTAGCTTAGAAACAATTAAAGATAGACTAAGTGAAAATAGTGCACCTATTGAATGGCCTATTGGTGCTGAAGATAACTTTAGTGGTATTATTGACTTAGTTACTATGAAAGCATATCATTATGATGGGGATCAACATGAAAATGCTACTGAAATAGAAATTCCTGCTGAATTAAAGAGTATTGCTGAAGAAAAACGTATGGAACTTATTGAAACAGTTAGTATGTTTGATGATGAGTTAATGGAAAAATACTTAGAAGGAAATGAACTTAGTGTTGAAGAAATTAAGTCTGCTATAAGAAAAGGCGTTATAGCTGGAGAATTCTATCCAGTACTATGCGGTACTGCTTTAGGAAACAAAGGTGTAAAACTTGCACTTGATGCAGTACTTGATTATTTACCAGCTCCAACAGATATCCCTCCAGTAAAGGGAATTGATATGAATGATAATCCAATTGAAAGAAAAGCAAGTGACTCTGAACCATTTAGTGCACTAGCATTCAAAGTTATGAACGATCCATTCGTTGGTAACTTAACATTCTTTAGAGTATACTCTGGAACATTAAAGAGTGGTTCATATGTATATAATAGTTCTAAAGGAGAAAAAGAAAGAATTGGACGTATTTTACAAATGCATGCTAACCAAAGAAAGGAAATTACTGAAGTTTATGCAGGAGAAATTGCTGCTGCAGTAGGACTTAAAGACACATTTACTGGTGACACTTTGTGTGATGAAAAGAATAAAGTTATACTTGAAAAAATGACTTTCCCAGAACCAGTTATTGAGCTTGCTATTGAACCAAAATCAAAAGCAGATCAAGAAAAAATGAGTCTTGCACTTCAAAAGTTAGCAAAAGAAGACCCATCATTTAGAGCTAGTACAAACCACGAAACTGGTCAAACTATTATAGCTGGAATGGGTGAGTTACACTTAGACGTTCTAGTTGATAGAATGAGAAGAGAATTTGATGTTGAGTGTAACGTTGGTAAACCACAAGTTGCTTATAGAGAAACTCTTACAGTACCAGCTGACTGTGAAGGTAAATACATTAAGCAAAGTGGTGGACGTGGACAATATGGACACGTTTGGGTTAAATTTGAACCTAATAAAGATAAAGGATATGAATTCGTTGACGCTGTTGTTGGTGGTGTAGTACCACGTGAATACATTGGTGTTGTTGATAAAGGACTTCAAGAGGCTTTAGCTGGAGGAGTACTTGCTGGATATCCTATGATAGATGTTAAGTGTACATTATTTGATGGTTCATATCATGATGTAGACTCTAACGAAATGGCATTTAAGATTGCTGCATCTATGGCGCTTAAAGAAGCTAAAAATAAATGTAAACCTGTTTTACTAGAACCAATAATGAAAGTATCTGTTGTAGTTCCTGAAGAATTCATGGGAACAGTTATGGGAGACTTAACTAGTAGAAGAGGAAGACCGCTTGGTAATGAATCAAGAGGTAAAGACCTAGAAATAGGTGCAATGGTACCTTTAGCAGAAATGTTTGGTTACATGACAGTATTAAGAAGTAATACTCAAGGTAGAGGACAATATCAAATGGTATTTGACCACTATGAAGAAGTACCTAGAAACATTGCTGAAGATATTATTAAGAAAAATAGTGTTGCCTAATTAAAAAAATGTAAAACTTAATAGTTTAGACTTGAAAAAGTTTAAACTATTAGGTAAAATAATAATGTATATAGAAAAAGGAGGAAATTTAAAATGGCAAGAGAAAAATTTGATCGTTCAAAACCACATGTTAACATTGGTACAATTGGACACGTAGACCATGGTAAAACAACATTAACTGCTGCTATTACCAAAAGACAAGCTGAAAAATTTGGAGGAGAATTTGTTGATTATGCAAATATAGATAAAGCTCCAGAAGAAAGAGAAAGAGGTATTACTATTAATACATCTCACGTTGAGTATCAAACTGAAAAACGTCACTATGCTCACGTAGACTGTCCTGGACACGCTGACTATGTTAAAAATATGATTACAGGTGCTGCTCAAATGGATGGTGCTATCCTAGTTGTTAGTGCAACTGATGGACCTATGCCTCAAACAAGAGAACACATCTTATTATCAAGACAAGTTGGTGTACCTAAAATGGTAGTATTCATCAACAAATGCGATATGGTTGATGATCCAGAACTACTTGATTTAGTAGAAATGGAAGTTAGAGAATTATTAACTGAATATGGTTTCGATGGAGATAACACTCCTATCATAAGAGGTTCAGCATTAAAAGCTCTAGAAGGTGATCCTAAATATGTAGCTGCTATCGATGAATTAATGGATGCAGTAGATACTTGGATTGATACTCCAGTAAGAGATACTGAAAAGCCTTTCTTAATGAGTATTGAAGATGTATTCACAATCACTGGTCGTGGAACAGTTGTTACAGGACGTGTTGAAAGAGGAATACTTAAATTAAATGACGAAGTTGAAATCGTTGGATTAAAAGATACAAGAAAAACAGTTGTAACTGGTATTGAAATGTTCAGAAAGTCATTGGACTTTGCTGAAGCAGGAGATAACGCTGGTGTACTTCTTCGTGGTATCAACAGAGAAGATGTTGAAAGAGGACAAGTACTTGCAAAACCAGGTTCAGTTACACCTCACAAAAAATTCAAAGCAGAAGTTTATGTTCTATCTAAAGAAGAAGGTGGAAGACATACTCCATTCTTCAGTAACTATAGACCTCAATTCTACTTCAGAACAACAGATGTTACTGGTGTAATCGAATTACCTGCTGGTGTTGAAATGGTTATGCCTGGTGATAATGTTTCTATGACAGTTGAATTAATCAACAAAATCGCTATCGAAAACGGAACAGAATTCTCTATCCGTGAAGGTGGTAGAACTGTTGGTGCTGGTAAAGTAACTGAAATCATTGAATAATTAAATATAAAGATTCCCATTTTGGGAATTTTTTTTACTAAAATAGTATAATAAAACCAACAATAATTAAAGTAATATCATAAAAAATAGAAGAAAAGATTTTATCAAAATACAAAAAGGTACTTGAAATAAAAGTACTTTTTTTGTATAATAAATTTAGTTAAGGTAGAAGGAGGATACACAATATGACTAACAATTATGTAAATAAATAAGTTATATTTCTCTTGTAGTACAAAATAATGTACAATGGGGGGGGTTACTATCTTCTAACTAACTTAAAAGTTAATAATTTTTTGCATGAAATAAAATGGATAGGTTAAGTCTACCCATTTTTTGTTGTATAATCAAAAAGGAGGGAGAAGTTTATGCAAAAAAAACAAACAATATTAGTGGTTGCTAGTTTACTAGTAGTAGTACTAAGTGTAACACTAGCATACTTTACAGCACAAATAATAGGAAAGGGAAAAGATGTTTCAGTAAGTAGTGCTGACTTGAAAATAGTATTTACTGATACAGATGGTAATATTGAAGGTAATGGTATAACACCAGGATGGGGTGATACCAAAACATTTACTATAGAAAATAAAAGTAATGAAACTTACAAATATAATATAGTAATACAAGACCTCATTAACACTTTTGTAACTAAGGGATACTTACAATATAAGATAACTAGTACCAATGGTGGATATAATATGACTGAGTTTAAAGATGTACCAAAATCAGATACAGCAAAAGATAAAATATTAGCTTATAGTGTTAGTATTCCAGTAGGAGTAACACAAAGTTATACAGTTGAATTTAAGTATGCAAACGATGAGAGTGTAGACCAAAGTGATGATATGGGTAAGAAACTAAGTGGAACACTATTTATAACTGAGGGAACAGAAGACATATATGCAGGATATGAAGAAGGGACTTTAGGTTATCAAATAATGGGTGATAATCCAACAAGAAGTACAAGAAGTAACAATAATAATGGAACAAATGATTTTGCAACACCTTTAACTGCAACTACAACAGGAACATTATTTACAGGAACAGAAAGTATAGCTGGAGGTACACCAAAAGAAGTATATTATTATGCTGGAAATACAACAAATAACTGGGTTAAGTTTGCTAACTTTTACTGGAGAATAATTAGAACAAACCATGACGGAAGTATAAAACTATTATATGCAGGAACTAGTCCAGATACAACAAGTGGTAATATAGGAGAAAGTAAATTTAATCCTTCAAACAATAGTCCGAAATATGTAGGATACAAATATGGAGAAGAAACATCACTTGATACAATAAGAAATAATACAACAAATAGTGCAATAAAAACATATGTAGATAATTGGTATAAAAACAATTTAATAAACTATACAAAATACTTAAGTACAAGTGCAGTATATTGTAATGATAGAAGTCTAGGAACAGGCCAAACATATAGTACAAATTCATTGTTCGAATTTGCATCATACTATAGAATGGACTATAATACAAATGGAGCAAAAGCAAATCCATCATATAATTGTACAGACAGAAGAGACGCATTCAGTGTAGATAATACAAGTGCAAAACTTACTTATCCTGTGTCTTTAATGACAACAGATGAAATGGCGTTTGCTGGAGGAGTAGCATATATAAAAACAAACACTTCATATGCATGGTTTATAAGTAATAGTGCTGGTTCTCAAGTATCATCTTCTTGGTGGTCCTTGTCGCCTGATGGCTGGAATGGGGCTCGCTCGTGCGTTTGGCGTTGGGATTCCGACAATGCGTACTTGAACATAGTTGATGTGGGCATCGACGATGCCGTGCGCCCAGTCCTATCACTAAAATCTTGTATCAAATATAGTACAGGAAATGGGTCATCTGAGACACCTTATGAAATAGTTGAAACTTCAAGTGGATGTTAAATCAATCAAAAGTATACATACAGAAATGTAAAGCATGTATACTTTTTTTTCTTTATAGTGTAAAATTATATATGAGGAGGGATAATATGCTTGAACTTAAGAATGTAAGTAAGTTTTATTATAAAAAGGGAATTGTATCAAGTGGTATAAGTAAAGTAAGTCTTAAATTTGATATGGGTGAATTTATTGCTATTACTGGAGAAAGTGGGAGTGGTAAGTCTACACTTTTAAATGTTATAAGTGGACTTGATACTTATGAAGAAGGAGAAATGTATGTAAATGGTGAAGAGACTAGCCATTATAATGAAGAAGATTATGAAGAATATAGAAAGAAATATATTGGTAATATTTTTCAAAGTTTTAATTTAGTTAATAGTTATACAGTATATCAAAATGTAGAATTGGTACTTTTAATAAATGGGGAGACTAGAAGAAGTGTTAAACATAAAGTAATTGATATATTAAAGAAAGTAGATCTTTATAAATATAGACATACTAAGGTAAGTAAGTTAAGTGGTGGAATGAAACAAAGAGTTGCTATTGCAAGGTGTTTAGCTAAAGATGCACCTATTATTATAGCTGACGAGCCTACTGGAAACTTAGATAGTAAGAATGCTAAAAGTGTGCTTAAACTTCTTTATGAAATTAGTAAATATAAATTAGTAATAGTTGTTACTCATAACTTTGAACAGATAAGTGAGTATGCTACTAGAAGGATTACTATGCATGATGGTAGTGTTATTGAAGACATGAAATTAAAAGATAAAAATGAGGTAAAAGAAGTAAATACAAGTAAATTTAAGAAAACTAAAGTAATAAGTAATTTAAGACTAGGAATTAGAAATACATTTAATATAGTACCTAAGTTTTTACTACTTACTTTTGTTTATGCTTTTGTATTAATTAGTATAGTTGGAGTTTACTCTGCATTTTTAGAATTAGAGAGTACTAATAATACATATAATAGTTTCTTTAATGAGACTGATGCAAATAAAAGAGTTATAGTTAAAAAGAAAGATAATTCTAGTTTTACTAATGAAGAAATCAATAAGTTAAAAAGTATTAGTAATGTAGATAAAGTTATTACTAATGATTATGTATATGATTATAGTATGAGTTTAATAGACTATGAAAATATATTTTTAGATAGTAATTTTATGAAATTAGAAGAGTTTAAGGGTAAACTTAAGTATGGAAGAATGCCTCTAAATGATAATGAAATAATAGTAAGTGGGTCAAAAGAAAACTATTATATAGAAGACATGGGGAGTGAACTTATTAATAAAGAAGTTTCTATTAATAGTGGAAGTGATGAAATAAAAGTTAAGATAGTTGGAGTAAGTGTTTTTGAAAAGTATAACTGGATGGTTACAAGTTATGTAAGTGATAAAATATATAATTATGTAGAAAATCAAGTTGAACAAGTTTATGGTACAACTAAAGTATTTATAAGTGATAACTCTCAAAATGTAAATCCTAATATAAAAACTAGTGATATACTAAGTGAAGGTCAAGTATATATAAGTGAAAATTATTCATATAATTGTAAAAGTTACAATTGTATGAAAGATAGTTTAAATATTAAGTTTAGTAATATGTATACTAATAAAGAAATAAGTTTAAGTAATGTAAAAGTTTATAATAAGAATAATTTTAAAAAGATATTTGGTAGTGAATATGATGACATGGATACTATTTATTTAAGTAATAATGATTATGATAAATTATATAAAAATAATAATATTTATCAAGTAAGTTTATTTGTTAAAGATGTAAGAAATATTGATAAAACAATGAATGAACTAAATGATTATGTTAGTTTTAGTTTAAATAGTGTTAAACAAGATGGTGCATTGGTACAAGTAATAAAAATAGTTAAAACTATAATAATTACTGTTTTAGTGATAGTATTATTCTTTGTAAGTTATTTTGTTATTAAATTAATTATTAAATCTAGAAATAAGTATTTTACAACTATTAGAATATTAGGAGGTAGTTACATAGAAGTAAAACGTCTTTTACAAATAGAACTTCTCAATGTGACTAATATAGTTTATTTAGTTTTCTTAGTAATTAGTTTATTAATTAAGAATGATATTATAGTTAGTGAGAGTATAAAGAGTATGTTATTTTATATTAATTTAAAAGAGTATGTTATAGTTTATTTAATACTTAGTGTGATGAGTTATTTAACAAGTAGTAGATATTCTAGAAAGATATTTAAAAGAAGTGTGATAACTACTTATAATGAGGAGGTGTAATAATGATTAAACTAGTTAATGTATATAAATATTTTAATAAGGGTAAAAAGAATGAAGTTAAAGCAATAGATAATACTAGTTTAGATTTACCAGATAAAGGAATTGTTACACTTCTAGGCCCTAGTGGATGCGGGAAAACTACACTTTTAAATAGTATTGGTGGTTTGTCTAGAATTAATAAGGGAAGTATTTATATAGATGGAGAAAGAATTACTAAGAGAAATGTTAATAAGATAGATAAGATAAGAAGTTTAAAAATAGGTTATATATTTCAAAACTTTAATTTACTTGATGATGAGACAGTTTTTGATAATGTTAGTTTAGTTCTTAAAATTAATGGACTTAAAGATAAACAAGAGATTAAAAAACGAGTTAACTTTTGTTTAGAGAGTCTTAATATTTATAGATATAGAAATAGATATGCTAATATGCTTAGTGGTGGTGAAAGACAAAGAGTTGCTATTGCAAGGGCTATTGTAAAAGACCCAGAAGTTATTATAGCAGATGAACCTACTGGAAACTTAGATAGTAAAAATAGTATAGAAGTAATGAATATTATTAAAAGTATAAGTAGAGATAGATTAGTAATTCTTGTAACACATGAAAGAGAACTTGCTAAATTTTATAGTGATAGAATTATAGAAATAAGTGATGGAAAGATAGTTAAAGATTATGAAAATGCTGATAATCATGAACTAGATTATAGATTAGATAATAAGATATATTTAAAAGATATGGAAAATTATTCTAATAAAGAAGTAGGAAGTGCTAAAGTAGAATATTATAGTGATAATACTGATAAAGTTAGTTTTAAGATAGTAGTAAAAAATGATAATATTTATATAGAAAGCGATAGTTTAAAGAAAATAGAAGTTATTAATAATAGTAATATAGAATTAGTTGATGCACATTATGAAAAGATTAATAAAAAAGTTTATGAAGAATTTAGTTTTGACTTTAATAAAGTAAAAGATAATAAGTTTAAAGAAAAGTATTCTAGTATTTATAATGTTGTTACTAGTACTAAGAAAGGGTTTAAAAAAGTACTTAATTATAGTTTTGTTAAGAAGTTACTTTTAATTGGATTTTTTACATCTAGTATATTTGTAATGTACTCAGTAAGTAGTATTATGTCTACTTTTAAAGTTGATGAAAAAAACTTTGTTTCTTATAATAAAGATTATGTTTTATTAAATAAGAAGAATATGAGTGTTAATGAATTTAATAATTTAACTAATGTAAGTAATGTGGAATATATTTTACCTAGTAATGGTATTGTACAAGTTAATTTTAAATTTTATAAGTTTTTACAAACTAGTGGTATAAGTGAAAGTATGAGTGGTAGTTTAGCAAGTTATAGTAAAGTAGATAAAGTTATAAATGGAGTTAAAACTAATGGTAAAAAAGAGATTATTATTGATAAGATGGTAATTGATAAGTTTTTAAGTATGGGTGATGCTAAAAATGCTGGATTTAATACTTATGATAGTTTTATTAATGAGTATGTTTATTTAAAAAATGATGATATGTATAAGATAGTAGGAATAAGTGATACTAATAGTCCTTCTATATATGTAAATGATAGTGAATTTATTAATTTTATAGATAATAGTTTAAAAGATAATTCAGAAGACGGTAGTGATAAACTTAAGAGTTATGAAAGAACAAGTATTACTTTAACTAAAGGTAGTTTACCAGTTAATGATTATGAAGTTATAGTTAATGAGAAAATGAAAGACATGTATCCACTTGAAAAGAGTATAGATAAAAAAGTAGGAGATAATAAGTTAAAGGTAGTAGGTTACTATAAAAGTGGAAGTGAAAATGGTTTATTAGTTAGTGAAAATACTATTAAGAATAATTTAATACTTACAAGTGATAAGTTTGTTATTAGTAGTAGTGATAAAGATAGTACTATTAATGAATTAAAAGTTAGTAAATTTAATGTAGTTGATACTTATAAAAATAGTTTAAATGATTATAAAAGAAATATAGAAGAGTCTAATAGAAATAAGATAATTTATTCTAGTGTTATAGTTATTATTAGTTTAATAGAAATATATTTGATAGTTAGAAGTAGTTTTTTAAGTAGAGTTAAAGAAGTTGGTATTTTAAGAAGTATTGGTGTTAAGAGAAAAGTTATTTATAAGATGTTTATGGGAGAAATACTTAGTATTACTTTAATAAGTAGTGTTCCTGGACTTATAGTTATGAGTTATATTTTGTATACTTTATCTAAGATAAGTGTTTTAAATATAGTAATAAACTGGTATGTAGTTTTAATTAGTTTAGCTATTATATTGGTGTTTAATACTTTATTTGGTTTGTTACCAGTATATAAAACTATAAGGAAAACACCGCATGAAATTTTATCAAGAAATGATGTTGATTAATAATTAAAGTTATGGTATTATTTTAGTAGGAGAGATGAATATGTTTAATGAAAGTGATGTAAAAACTAGAATGGAAAAAGTTATAGAGAATATGGAAATGAGATTTACTACTGTAAGAGCAGGAAGAGCTAATCCTAATATTTTAAATGGTGTAATGGTAGAATATTATGGGGCACCAACACCACTTAATGCAGTTAGTACAATAAGCGTTCCTGAAGCTAGACAATTAATGATTAAACCATTTGATAAAAGTTTACTTAAGGAAATAGAAAAGGCTATATATGCTGCAGAACTTGGACTTACTCCAAATAATAATGGTGAAGTAGTGTTTTTAACTATTCCAGAACTTACTGAAGAAACTAGAAAAAATTATGTTAAACAAGTTAAAGAAATGGCTGAAGAAGCAAAAATTGCTTTAAGAAATGTTAGACAAGACTTCAATAATATGATTAAGAAAAGTGAAGTAAGTGAAGATGAAGAAAAAAGAAACATGGATCAAGTTCAAAAATTAATTGACAAGTATAACCAAGTTGTTGAAGAAAAGTTTAAAGAAAAAGAAAACGAATTACTTAGTATTTAATAAAGTACTTGAATTAATTAGTTAAATTTGTTATAATTATATTGTCATTAAGACATATAATATAAATGGACATAAAAAATGAGTAGTACCTGGCTTTGCTCGTTAGGTATTCACTCAGTCCATATTTAGATTGTTGAACACCAGATCAAGTTGATTTGGCGTTCTTTTTTCATTACTGGAAACAGTAATTACTTGCGGTTTGAATTCAAGAAGTGATCTAGCACTGCTATAATCACGACTAGTACAATTAAGTACTGCACAAAAAAGTTCTCCTTTTCTATACTTCATACAGACCACCTCACTTTCCTAAATTTGTGTAAATTTTTGGACTGAGGTAAGAACACCTAACCACTAGGTACTACTCATGTACTAATTGTACCACCTAAGTAATTTCAAAACAAGCGAACAATGTTGTATTTCTTATAAATATTGTAGTATGTTTTAATAGAAAAATATGTGATTTTACATTTATTTTTGAAATAATGATTTTTTACTTGAAAAAGTATATTAAATGTTATAAAATATAATTATCTTTTGGAAGAAAGTGTAGTATATAATTTAATTTATAGAGAGTTAGTGGTAGGTGTAAACTAATATGTTATATATGAAGTTTCATTCTTCTGTTAAAAAAGAACGTATAATAGGCGTTAACTATGAAAGATGCATAATACTTTATGAATTAAGGTGGTACCGCTGTTAACTTGCAGTCCTTAAGTCGTAAAGTTTTTATTTTTAGGAGGAGAAAATGAAAGAAAAATTAAATGAAATTCTTGAAAGTGGTTTAAAAAAGTTAGATGATGTTAAAGATTTAACAGAACTTGAAGTAGTTACTAAGGAGTTAACTGGAAAGAATAGTGAACTTACTTCTATACTTAAAAATATGGGTAGTTTATCTAGTGAAGAAAGAAAAGACATAGGAGTAGTAACTAATGAAATTAGAAAGTCTTTCGGTGAAAAGATTAATAGTGTAAGAAATAGTATTATTGATAATACTAGTGTAGTTAGTGATGAGTTTGATACTAGTTTACCAGGTACTTTTGTTAATAAAGGAGTGATGCATCCAATTACACAGATGTGTTATGACTTAAATGATGCCTTTTTAAGTTTAGGATTTGAAGTTTTTAGTGAAAATGATATAAGTAGTGAAAAGTATGCTTTTGATAATTTGAATTTTGCTAAGGATCATCCTGCAAGAGAGAGTATGGATACTTACTGGCTTAAAGGAACTGAAGATAAAAGTGGAAGTGAAAGATTATGTTTGAGACCTCATTTAACTGGAGGAAGTGTTAGATACTTACTTAAACATGGAGCACCTGCTAGATTTGTTTATCCAGGACGTGTTTATAGAAATGAAAATACTGATGCAAGACATGAAAGGGCTTTTTATCAATATGAGGCTTTAATAGTAGATAAAAATATTTCTTTTTCAAGTGGTATTGTTTTAATACAGACTATTTTAGAAAAAGTTTTTGGTAAAAAAGTAAATGTTAGAATGCGTGAAGGCTTTTTCCCATTTACTGAACCAGGTTATGAAATAGATATGGAATGTTTAGTATGTGGTGGTAAAGGGTGTCCAGTGTGTCATCAAAGTGGTTGGATAGAAGTTATGCCTGGTGGAGTAATACATCCAAATGTATTAAAAAGTGCTAATTTAGATCCAAATGAATGGACAGGATTCTATATCAATATTGGAGTTGATAGACTTGTTATGATGAGATATGGAATAGATGATGTAAGACTTTTAAGAAGTGGTGACTTAAGGTTTATTAGTGAATTTAAATAGGAGGAATTATGAGAGTATCTTTAAATTTAATAAAAAAATATGTTGATTTGAGTGATATTAGTGATGAGAAAATAGCAACAGATTTAACTTTAAAAACTGTTGAGGTTGAAAAAATAGAAAATACTAGTTTAAAGTATGAAAATATAGTAGTTGGTAAAATATTAGAGGTTAATAGTCATCCTAATGCTGATACACTTAGAGTGTGTATGGTTGATATAGGAGAAGAGAGTCCTAGACAAATAGTATGTGGTGGAAGTAATTTATATGTTGGAGAGTATGTAGTTATTTCTAAACCAGGTAGTATGGTTCATTGGCATGGAGAAGAAGACTTAGTTAAAATAAAAGAGACTAAGATGCGTGGAGTAGATTCTTATGGAATGATATGTGGTGCTGAAGAAGTTTTTTTAGATAGTTTGTTTCCACCTAAGGATGAAGATGAGATAGTTGATTTAAAAGGATTAGAATGTTATCCAGGACAAAATATTAGTGAAGTAATAGGTTCAAACGATATAATTTTAGAAATAGATAATAAAAGTTTAAGTAATAGACCTGACTTGTGGGGGCATTATGGAATTGCTAGAGAGTTGTCTGTTATATATGATAGAGAATTAAAGTGTCTTACTGAAGAAGTAAGTATGCCTCCTCTACCTAAATACGATATTACTATAGAAGACACTATTAAGTGTAATAGATATATTGGAATAGTTATAGATAATGTTAATACAAAAGAAAGCCCAATATGGCTTAAAACACTTTTATATAATGTTGGATTAAGACCAATTAATGCTATAGTTGATATAACTAATTATGCTATGATAGTAACAGGAAATCCTACACATGCATTTGATAAGACACATGTAAGTGGTAATAAAATAATAGTAAGAAATGCTAAAAAAGGAGAAAAACTATTATTACTTGATGATAATATGGTTGATTTAACTAGTGATGATTTAGTAATAAGTGATGAAGAAGGTGTGCTTGCACTTGCAGGTATTCGTGGAGGAAAAAAAGATTCTGTACTAGATAGTACTACTGGAGTACTAGTAGAAATTGCAAATTTTGAACCTAGTACTATTAGAAAAACTGATAAAAGATTTGCAGAAAAGACTGAGGCTGCAATTAGGTATGAAAAGGGACTTGATTCTGAAAGAGTTGATAGTACTAAGGATTTAATTATTAATATGTTTAAGGAGTTATTTCCTGAAGCTGTAATAACTAGTTATAATGATATATATCCTGTTAAAACAGAAAGTAATTATATAGAAATAAGTAAAGAATTCTTAGATACTAGAATGGGTAAAGTTGTTAGTAAAGAAGTTATTACTAAGATACTTACAGGTCTTGGTTATGAAGTAACAATAGATGGTGATATATATAAAGTTTTAGTACCAACTTATAGAAGTACTGGAGACGTTACTATTAAAGATGATGTAATGGGAGATATTGTTAGAATATTAGGTTTTGATAGTTTTGAGGCTAAAGGAATTAATTATACTGTAAATCATGCAGTTCTTCAAAGAGAAGTATTGTTAGAAAGAAGAATTAAAGAATATTTAAGTAATAGATGTGGTTTATATGAAGTAATTAGTTATCCATGGGTAAATGTTAAATATATAGATGCGTGTATGTTAGATAAACAAGAAATGGTAGAATTAGCAAATCCTCCAAGTCCAGAACAATCTTATTTAAGATCTAGTTTAGTTCCAGGAATGTTAGAAGTAATTGTTAAGAATTTAAGATACTTTGATAAATTTAAAGTCTATGAAATGGGTGAAGTATTTACTAAGGGTGAATATCATGAAAGTAGTATAGATGAAACTCTTCCAATACATAATAATTATTTATGTGGGTGTGTAGTTGATAAGGATGCTAAAAGTGCATTTTTGGAACTTAAAGGAGTTCTTGAAAATATTAGTGGTTATACTCATATGGAGAATATTAAGTTAGCTCTTTCTATAAATAAAGTAAACTATTTAGATAAATATGCGTGTATGGATATAGTTCTTAATGAAGAAGTAATAGGTTCTTTTGGTTTACTTAAAATTAGAGTAATGAATGAATGCAAGATTAAACATGTAAATGTTTCTATATTTGAACTTAATGTAAGTAAACTTATTCCACTTGATGCTAGAACTAATAAATATACTAGTTTACCTGAAATACCTTATGTAGAAAAAGATTTATCTATAGTTGTAGATGAAAGTGTTAGATGGGAAACTATTTATAAAATGATTAAATCTAAAGTAAAGGAAGTAATATTTGTAGAAGAATATAGAGGAGAAAATATAGGTGAATCGAAGAAAAGTATTACTCTTAAACTTAAGATAGGTGATGGGAAAAGTACTCTTACTAGTGATGAGATAAATTCAAAAATTAATCAAGTACTAAAAACATTAGAAAAAACTGTAAATGCTAAGTTAAGAGATTAAAATATTTATAGATTATTTATATAATATATAGTATAATTAATTAAGAAAGGTGGTAATAATATGAGTCTTGGAGTTTGGATTATTATTGGAGTTATTGTTCTTATAGCTTTATATGTAGTTAATACTTACAATACATTTGTTAAGTTAAGAAATAGAGTTAAAGATCAATGGGCTCAAATTGAGGTTCAATTAAAAAGAAGATTTGACTTGATACCTAATATAGTAGAAACTGTTAAAGGTTATGCTAAACATGAAAGTGATACTTTGAAAGGGGTAATTGAAGCAAGAAATAAATTTACTGTTGCTAGTACTCCAGAAGATGAGATGAAGGCTAATAATGAGTTAACTGGTGCAATTAGACAATTATTTGCGCTTAGTGAAAGTTATCCTGAATTAAAGGCTGATACAAGTTTTTTAAAACTTCAAAGTAATTTAGAAGAAACAGAAGATAAAATATCTAGTGCTAGACAATTTTATAATGATACTGTTTTATCTCTAAATAATAAGGTTGAATTATTTCCTTCTAATTTAGTTGCTAAAATATTTGGATTTAAAAAGGAAGCTTTCTTTGAAGCTGAAAGTGAAGCAAAGGTCGCTCCTAAAGTACAATTTTAAGCTTACTAATGTAAGCTTTTTCTTTTAAGGAGGATAGTTATGAAAAAAGTTATATGTTTTATTATTTCTTTATTTATATTTAGTATTAATTTATATGCAGTAAGTAATGTTAATTATAAAATAGATGATTATATAGTTGATTCTCGAATAGATATATCTGGTAATATGGTTGTTAGAGAAGTTATTAAAGTTAAAGGAAGTTTTAATGGATATATTAGGGATTTAAAATATAAAAATAGTAATAATAAAGTATTTGATAAATCAATTGATAGTTTTTATGGAAGTAGTATATATGATGCTAGTAATATAGAAGTTAGAAAAGTTGGTACTATTAATTACGATAAAGAGTTAGATTTTAATGTTTTTGATCAAAGTATTAACGAGTTTACTATGAATGATAGTTGTACTGTTAATAAGGGTTGTTATGAAAAAAGTGATATTACTGATGGAGTTAGTTTGAAAATGTATAATGAAACAAATAATTCTAGTACTTACTTTTATATAGAGTATTTACTTGGTAATGTTGTAGTTATGCATGAAGATATTGCAGAAGTTTATTTTAACTTTGTAGGTGATATGTTTGATGATGATATTAATAAGTATAAGTTAAGGGTGGTTTTACCTGATAAAACTAAAGAGTTAGTTAGAGTATGGGCTCATGGTCCACTTAATGGTAATGTTAGTCCTATTAAAGATGAAAATGGTTATTATTATGGAGGTTATTTAGAAATAAATGATTTATATAGTAATACTCCTGTTGATATGAGACTTACTTTTGATAAGAATCTTATACTTGTGAATCATCCATATTTAAAGAAAAGTGAAGTATTAGCACTTGATAAAATTCTTGAAGTAGAAAATTTAAGAGCAGATAAAGCTAATAAAGAAAGAGAAGAAGCTAAATTTTTTATGTATGGATCTTATGCTTTGGGAAGTGTTTATTTAGTACTTTTAGTGTTATTATTTGTTTACATTTATATTAAGTATGATAAAGAATTAAAAACTAATTTTGATATGGAATATAATAGAGAGTTTATTAATGATTATGATGTTACTAATATAGAGTATTTATTTGATAAGAAAATTACTGAAAAAGCATTTAGTACTAGTATACTTAATTTAATTTATAAAAAGAATATTAAAATTGAACAAATAGATAAGAAAGATTATAAATTAATTAAAGTAAATACTGATAATTTAAGTGAATCTGAAGAGTATTTAATGAAGATGATATTTGATAATATTGGTAATAAAGAATATGTTTTATTAAGTCAGATAAAGAAATATGCAAAAGAAATACATGGTACTACTAGTGAATTTTTAACTAGTTTTACTACTTGGCAAAATAAAGTTACTAGTGAAAGTATAAAAAATAATTTTTATGAATCTAATACTAAAATTAAAGTACTTGGAGTATTATTTAGTTTAGTAGGTTATTTAGTATTTTATGTAATGGGAAGATTTAATGGATTTAATTTATTTTCTATAATAATATTTATTTGTGCATTAGTGTTTATGATTTATGTGCTTGTATTTAATAAGAGAACTAAAAGAGGCGCAGAAGATTATCGAAAATGGAAAGCATTTAAAAGATTTTTAGAAGATTTTGGTAGGTTTGATGAAAAAGAATTGCCTGAAATAGTTTTATGGGAAAGATATTTAGTGTATGCTAATATATTTGGTATTGCTGATAAAGTAGGTAAAACTATGAAGATTAAATTTAATGAGATTAATACTAATAATCAATATAGTAATGGAGACTTGTTGTTTGATTATATGATGTGGAATAATTTGAATTATAGTATTAATAATACCGTTAGAAGTTCAGTTAGTACTGCTAGAACTGTAGTTAATGAAGCAATTGCAAAAAGTTCAAGTTCTAGTGGTGGAGGATTCGGTGGAGGATTCTCTTCTGGAGGGGGCTTCGGTGGAGGAGGAGGCGGTGGCCGTGGATTCTAAAGCTAAATTGTTTACTACTGAAATAAATTATATTAAAAATGATAGAATAAAAGAAAGTTTAGTTAATCTTATTAATTTAATACCTGATTACTTTTTTACTGAAGCAGCTAGTTCTACTGGGAAATATCATCCATCATTTAGTCAAGGTGTTGGTGGACTTGTTAGACATACTAAAGTTGCAGTTAAAATAGCAAATACTTTACTTATTAATGATAGTATTGGTTATAAGTTTACAAGAGATGAGAAAGACTTAATAATACTTTCGTTAGTGATGCATGATTCAGTTAAAAGAGGAATTCCTGAAGAAAAGTATACTAAAGTAGAACATCCTCTTTTAGCAAGTAAATTTATAAGAGATAATGCTAAAAATACTTCTTTAACTGAAGAAGAAATAAATTTAGTATGTAGTATGATTAGTAGTCATATGGGTCAGTGGAATACTGATTTTAATGGAAATGAAGTACTTCCTAAACCTAAAACTAAGTATGAGAGGTTTGTTCATATGTGTGACTACTTATCTGCACAGAAATTTATGAATATAAATTTTGATGAAAATAATGAAATTATTTGTTAATGGGTACTTGAAAAGAGTACTCTTTTTTGATATACTTTTATTAGATTAAGGTAGAAGGAGGACACAAAATATGACTAATAATTATATAAATAAATTAAGTTATATGTCTTCACCTATAGTACAAAATAAAGTACAATGGGGG
>ENA-OOQX01000014-OOQX01000014.1-human-gut-metagenome-genome-assembly--contig:-NODE-14-length-89307-cov-11.408775_pt1 | contig 89307 bp, 87 predicted proteins | sample MGYA00241267_ERZ501173 | MGnify/ENA primary metagenome ERZ501173 (study PRJEB25962, sample SAMEA2042500) | human gut metagenome | biome: human gut; feature: human-associated habitat; material: faeces... | reverse complement strand
ATGTTGGAATGCCCATGGAGAGCATAAGTTTAAATATCGGCGCCGTGCCCATCCTCTCTTCAGAATTTGAAGAAATTGTACTTGTGTTCATAACTGCTCCTTAATGTTGATAACTTTTCGAATTTTTCGGAAAAGATTATATTTTGAATAGATGTGTTCTCTATTATAATGCCTAATGTATAGAATATTTCAGTTAGATGGGGTAGTCAATCAACAAATAATAAAGAAAGTATAAAATAAATGATAAGTGGAAAAAGTCCAGCAAATATGCGGGAAACAGTAAAAAACGAGTGAAAATATAGCAAAAACTTGAAAAATTATTCTTGACAAATTTACTAGGAAAGCGCATTATGGTTACAGATATAAGATAAACCGTTGATCAAGAGGAGTAGCGGCATATAACATGTTCAGAGAGTTGCAGGTGGTGTGATTGCAGCGATGGGAGTGCAGGTGAATGGACTTGTGAGGGCAAACCGAAAGATTTGAGATTCAAGTAGGGGAGACGGAGACCTACCGTTATAGAAGGTACATATATGATTGTATATGGTCGAGGGCATCGATATATATAAATATATATAAATATATATTAGATATTTATATATTAATAATATATAAATACTTCTTACGCGTGAGCGCGCGCACGTGCGGTACATTGACGCGTAGCGCGCGCGAAATAAAGCTAAATTTTTCAGCACAAAAATCGTTAGCACGATCTTTAGTTTTTGCGTTAGAAGCACTTCTAACAGCTTTTTCAGAACATTTAACAATTTAAGAAAAATATTTGATATTTCAAAAAAAATATTTACTTTTGAGATATGATCTAAAAGTTATTAATAATATGGTTTGTGAAACTTTTAATGGAAAGATTATTAACGAAAATACATTTGATGTTATAAATAATAATGAAAGTTGTTTTATTCATAAATCTAATGATAAAAATAAAGCTGACATTATTATAAAACTTATAAAAGTTTTTGAAGATTTATCTAAAGGAGAATGTATTGTTTTAAAATATATTATAGAATCTAAAATTAAATTATATGAAGAATATAATAAATTATCATATAGTTTTGATGCTAATAGTGATTTTTATATTGATATAAAACAATCTACCGGTTATGGTTATATTAATGCTAAAGATTCTTTAAATAGTCTTTATAAGAAAAATATTATTATTAAACAATTTATTCCAGATTCTGATAATTTATTTAAAAATAGATATTCTTTAAATTCTCAATATTGTCCTGAAAATATTATTACAAATAAATGTAAAGCTATTGTTATAAATTTATAACTATATAATATCATTAATGCTGATGACGAAAAATAAATTTGGATAGTAAGAATTTTATGATTATAATTAGTGAACAATCTAATTTTAATTATAATTTTATTATGAACAAATTTATTAATTATCTTAAAGCTGGTGATAGCGAAGGCACAACTATTAACAAATCTAAAAATTAAATTATTATGATTAAACTTGAAAGTAATCTTAAAAAGTATTCTTTACTTATTCCAACAAGTATTAAAGAATTTACTCCAGAAATATTAAATTCAATGACAAGTAATATAAATCTTGCTCCTAATTATGCAATAGTTGCTATTATTTATAAAACCAAGTTATTTGAATTTAGTGCTTCAATTGATAAGAAATATCCTACAGAAGTAGGAGTTATACCTATTATTGCTAAAATATCTAATGAAGATGCAAATAAAGTAAATACTAAAGTAGGATATAAAGTAAATATAGTTAGGTCTTTAATTGAAAGAGGAGAGCATATTAATCTTCCTAATAACGCAATTAGTATTGATAAAGTTAGATCATTTATTAAAGATGATCCTCAATTAAGTAAAGATATTATGACAGGAGAATATTTTAAACAAGAAGGTAAAACTATATTAGAAAGTAAAAATAATTCTCCTTATTGTTATTTCCCTGAATTTAAAATTATTCCTGTTTGTGATATACACGCTTCTTATGATATTACAACTCCTATTAATGAAGTGTTTGTAGAACAAGATAAAGTTAATTAAAGTATTATGAGAATTAGATATTGTTGCAATTCTTCCTTTACGGGCGTGAATGTAATAATATCTAATTCTATTAATTATAATTAATATGGCAGATATTAATGTTGCTAATGACACTGAAGTTTTTAGTGATGATTATCCTATAATATATAAAACAGAAGATGATATTATTAGAGAATTAAATTTTAAAAATCCTGAAGATGAAGCTATAACAAGAGCTATTGTAGAAAGTCTTGAAAGAAATATTGCAAAACATTTACAATTAGGTAAAGCTGTAGCTATTCCTTATGTTGGAGTACTAAGAAAAAATCCTCTCCATAAAGCTATGCGAAAGCATACTAAAGAAATGAAATTTGCAAGACGTACAATGGTTAAAGAAGATTATGCTGAATATTGTTATAGAATATATAAATTAGAAAAAGAAAATATTAGATTAAAAGCAAGTACTAAACAAGCTATTACAACTATTAGAAGAAATAATAGTAAAAAATATTTTTCTTTACTAAATACTTATGGAAAAGGATATGCTGATGCTTATATATTTAGTATTTTCGCTTGTAAACCTATTGATTTTGATCCAGACGTTCAAGAACAATTTGATGAAATTTATAAGACAAACAAATGACTGGACTTATTATAGAAAATCTTATTTCTGTTGATGATACAGGAATACCTAAAGCTCCAAAAATAAATCAAATTATCGATAAAGATGTTTTTCTATTATATTCAAGAGATACATCTAAAGATAAAAAGAAATATTTACAGGAGTGTGGAGTTATATATTATCTTGCTGATCCAAGAAGTCCTGCAAAGCAACAAGGGCTTAATGATTCAGAAGCTCTAAAAGAAGCTATTATTCAATATGATCTTCCTAAAGATTATATACCTGATGTATTAGTTTCTAAACTTATTAAAAGATATTATGATAATGCCGTAGGACCTGCTGGCATTGCTATTGAAAATTTATTAAGAGCATTACATACTACAAGTGTGGTAGCTAATAAATGCAATGAATTACTAAGTAACAAACTTGCTGCTGGAGTTACTGATCAAGATATTCCAGCTATAATAGCAACTATTAATAATTTAAGTTCTCAAATAAAAGAAATACCTAATCTTCAAAAAGCTCTTAATACAGCAAAAGATAATCTTAGATATGAAGAAGAACAAAAAATTGCTCGTGGAGGTATTTCGGTATTAAGTAGTATGAAAGCTGATTAAAATATAATTATTATGGATTTTAAGATACCAGATGAATTTAATTTAGGAGGGTCTAACATTAAAGTTAATGTTGTAGATCGTTGTGATAATAATGCTTTAGGAACTTGTTTACTTGCAGAAGGATGTATAAATATTGCTGATACATTTAATAAAGATAATAAACAAAATAATAATGTTAAAGTAAATACATTTTTTCATGAATTAACTCATGCTATATTAGATACTATGGGTGAAGTAGAATTATCTGGAAATGAAAAATTTGTTTGTTGTTTTTCATCTTTTTTAACTGAAGCTATTAATAGTTTTAAATATAATAATAAATAATATAGTTATGTTACAATTAAGAGATACCAGATATAATGATATTAGACTTATATTTAAAGAAGCTAATCATTCTTATACCGATGCATTAGGAAATTCTTATAAATCTGTTACTACTCTTTTACATGAGTATCAACCGAGTTTTAATAAGTCTTATTGGCTTAAAAAGAAAGCTAAAGAACTTGGTATCTCTGAAAGTAAACTTGCCAAACAATGGGATGCTATTAAAGATGAGGCTTGTGATAGAGGAACAAAAACTCATAATAATTTAGAAGACGGTATTAAATATGCTTCTAAATTTAAAGATGCTATAAGATATATTTTACCTAAAGAGGGTGAAATGATTACAGTTGCAGATTTACCTAATATTAATTTAAATGTTAAAGAATTAAATATTGATGAATTTATAGATGTTACTGAAAATAAATATCCTGAAATTTATAATGTATTTAATTATTATAAAAATAATGGATATAAAATTTATTCTGAGATTGGAGCTTTTCTCATAGATTATTTAGTAAGTGGTACAATTGATGTTCTTTGCTTAAGAGATGATCAATTTGTTATTGGTGATTGGAAAACAAATAGAGGAGGACTTAAATTTGAATCTGGATATTATAAAAAAGATAAAACTCAAAAGCCTCATCAAGAAACTGATATATGGGTAGGTACTAATGATAGATTATTACCTCCTGTAGGAGGACTTCCTAATTGTAATGGAAGTATTTATAATCTTCAACTTTCTCTTTATGCTTTAATGGTTCAGTGTATTTTAGGTTTACCTTGTGCAGGTTTATGGCTTGCTCATATAGATAGCGATTTTGTTCTTAATGAATACGGTATGCCTAAGAAATATCCAGATGGAACTTTTAAAGTTAAAACTAATCCAAAAGAAAAAGTTACTTTGTATAAAATGATATATCGTTTTAATGAAGTTAAATCTATTTTAGAAGATAGACGAAAAAACCTTAAAGCAAAAGAAATTAATACTCAATTTAATTTAAATTTATAAAATGATAAAAAATATAATTTTATTATTATTTATAGTTCCTATTATAAATACGTCTTGTAATAATACTGTTCCTATTGAAAAAATAGTATATGTACCTGTTAAAGATACTATAAATGAACAAGAAAATATAGCTAAAATAATTAGATTAGAATATGAATTATCTTTATATAAAGATAGTTTAAATTATATTAGAGATAGTCTTGGACAAGATTTATTTATAGCTAATTATAAACTTGCTAAAATTAAAGAATATAATAGATTAGCTGGTAATGGAAATAATATTAAATTTTTAAGAGGTTGGATTAATAGAACTCTCAATGAATAATATAAGTAAAATTAGAATAATAAACATTAAAGATAATGGATATAAGATTATTCGTCTTATATCTAAAAGATTTAAAGTAAAATATTATGATCCTCCTGTTAGTGATACTATTATAGAATTTTGTATTCAAATTAAGTTTCCTTATATGATTTTCTTTAATAAATTTAGAACAATCAAAATATATAGTTATTCTAAAAATACAGATAATTATTGTAAAGTAGTTAATAAAGCTGTTAATTATTTTAATAAAATTTGTAAAGATGGCTGATTATAAAAAAGCAATAGAAAAAGCCCTTAAAAATGAGGGTGGATATGTTTTTGATCCTGATGATGCAGGAGGAGAAACATTTGCAGGAATAGCAAGACGTTATCATAAAATTTGGAAAGGTTGGAAAATTATTGATAATTATAAGAAAGAATTTAATCTTCCTAAAGATAAAAAACAATTTAATGATAAATGTTTTTCTGATAAAAAATTAATGGCGCTTGTTCATTCTTTTTATAAAGATAATTTTTGGGATCCTTTTAAATTAGATTTAATTCCTTCTTTTGATATAGCGTTTTTAATATTCGATACTGCTATTAATATGGGTCTTGTTAAAGCTATTAAATTTGCACAACAAGCTGTTGGTTTAAAAGAAACTGGAAAATATGACGATGAGTTATTTAATCGTTTAGTTAAATATGGAAAAAAATAATAATATGTTGAATATAATAGCTGTTATTATAATAGCTATTATATTTTTTATAATAGGATATGTAGTTAAACAAAAAGAAATAAATAATGATAAATATATAATTAATAAGCCTGATACTGTATATAATAAAATAGTAATAGATAGCCTTGAATATAATATAATTAAAAAGGATAGTATAATTTATAATATTAAAGAAAATGTTAAAGAAGAAATTAATTTTGCTATTAATGCTGACGATAGTACTACTGTTATGTTGTTCCAAAAGCTGGTGTCAGAATAAAGTTAGTGAACTTTCCTTTACGGGGGAAATCCAATTAGCTCCTGATAGTACTTGTATTGTTCCAATTAAACTTATAAAACAAGCTAATATTAAGCTTATAGAACGAAATTCTTTTACGAAAGTTATGCAAGAACAAGAAGATATTATTAAACTGCAAAAACTTGAACTAAAAGAATATTCTGTTATTGTTGGAGATATGCAAAATAGAATTGTGTCTTATAATACTATTAATAATAATTTAAATAAACAGATTGAACAATATAAAAAAAGAAATAAAATACTTATTGGAACAAGTTGTGGAGTTATTGCTGTTGCAGCATTAATATTAATTATAAAATAGTATGGTAGATAATTTAGATGCTAAAGATTATCCATTTCTTAAGTTTATAGAAGAGGATAAATCTAAATATAAAACTGCTACTGAAGCTGGATATGTCGATCCTGATAATTTGTTTCTTATAGGTGATAGTGGTGGATTTTTAATGAATATTGATTTAAAATATAAATTTGTTAATACTGAGCTATTTTATGAAGTTGGAAATTATTATAGAAGATATAAACGATATTGTGAATATAAAGTAGATAGTATTCCTCATAGACAATTTAGAAAAAGAGAAGAATATAGACGAACTAAAGGTTTTAGCGCTCCTTGTTTATTATGTCCAGATGGTACTATTAAAGAAGTTAGAATAACAGGTTCTCATTATAATTTTCTTAATTATACTCGAATGGAGCAACTTGACGAAAGTACTATTAAACGAGGTAATACTAATACTGCTAAAAAAGTTTATGATTTTCCTAAATTTATTGATAGCCAATTTTGGATGTTTCACTGTATGGAGTTTGCAGAAAATAATGGATTTCATTTAATTATTGATAAAACTCGTCGTGGTGGATTTTCATATATGATGGCTGCTGATAGTGCTAATAGAGTAAACGCTCAATCAAGAAAAGTTGCTATTCATGTAGCTATTGATAATAAATATCTTATTCAAACAGGAGGTTTAACAGATTTTTCTGTTAATGATCTTAAATTTTATGAAGAAAAAACTCCTTTTGTTAGAGGTATATATTCTCCTGTTAAACAAGATTTTCGTCTTGGATATAAATTACCAAGTGGTATAGAGGCTGATGATTCTTGGAAAAGTTCTTTGATTTCTGTTAGTGCTTTAAATAATCCTGATTGTGCTATTGGTAAAGATGCTGTCTGTATCAAAGTTGAAGAGTTATCTACAATGGATAACTTTGATGAATTTATGAATGTTACTGAACCAGCTATGCGAACTGGTGCATATACTACTGGTATTCTTATGGCTTGGGGTACTGCTACTTCTGGAAATATGCAAGTCTTTGAAGAGAATTTTTATAATCCTCGTGCTTATAATTTTATGCCTTTTGAGAATGTTTGGGACAGAGATAGTAGAAATGAAATTTGTGGATTCTTTAAACCTTATTGTTGGGGGCTACAAGGTGAAATATCTGGTATTTATGGAGTAGATAAGGATGGTAATAGTAATTTAAGTATAGGACTTGCTATTGCTAAAAAAGAACGAATAAAAAAGAAAAATGATTCTAAAACTTATGCAGAATATATTAATTATTTAGGACAGTATGCTAATTATCCTGCTGAAAGTTTTAGTAGCGCAGCTGAAAATATCTTTACTTCTGAAGAATTAACTGCTTGGGAAGAAAGACTTAGAACTGATAAAGATTTTGATTTTTATATTGATGGAATGCTTGAATTAGACGATACTGGTAGAATACAATTTAAAAGTAATGAACGATTAAGTAAAGAAGGCAAAAAAGTTTATGATTATATTATTGGAGTTCCTCGTAGGGCTAATGAAGATCCTCACGGATGTATTCGACGTTGGTTTCCTCCAGAATATGATGAAAATTATACTGAATATGGCTTAAGAAAAGAAATTCCTGCTGGACGATATAGTATTTCTTATGACCCTGTTGGCATAGATAAAGATAAAAAAGAAATTACTAATAAACATTCTCACAATAGTATTAAAGTTTGGATGAATCCTTGTATTAAAAATGGATTTAAACAAAAACTTGTTGCATCTTATTATGGTCGTCCAGATTCTCTTGAAGAAGCTGATAGAATTTGTTATTATTTAGCTGTTTATTATAATTGTATTGGAACTACTTGTGTCGAAGTAAACAGAGGAGAAACTGTTAAAAACTTTAGAGATTGGAGAGCTACAAAATATTTAGCTAAAGAACCTTTGTTTGTTTGGGATAATACTATTAAAGGAAAAATTTCTACTACTTATGGATATAACATTGGAGGTGGCAATCAACGAAAATTAGACGCTTTACGATTACTTAAAGAATTTTTATATGATGAAATAGGCAAAGATGAAAATGGCAATCCTATTAGAAATTTTCATAGAATATATGATTATCAAACAATACTTGAATTAAAGAAATGGAGCGCACTTGGAAACTTTGATAGAGTGTCTGAAATGATTATTAGAGGAATAGAATATAAAGCTATGGATATAGCTGCTAAAGATGAAATGGCTCATAGAAAGAAAATAACAACAGAAACAGATGATGATAATAAATCATTCTTTCATAGAGAATGGTATTAATATAAAATTTATATAATTAATAATATGGCAGTAATTGATTATTTTTATGCTAATAATTTTCCTTCTCAACGAGTTTCTAATGCTGAAAAGGAAAAACCTGAATGGTATGCTCAATGTTGTGACTATGTAATAGCTATGGGACAATCTTGTGCAGATAAAGATAATTTAGAAAAAAAATATCTTATATTAAACGGAGAAGTTCCTGATGAATTTTATAGAAAAATACTTAATCCATATAATGCTAATAAAGAAAAATATACTCGATTTCCAGCAACTCTTCGCAATTATGATATTATGAAAGGAATAATTCGAAGATATGTTTCTGAATATATTAAAAATCCTCATGATTTTATTGTTGGAGCTAATAATCCAGATGTTGTAATGGCTAAGGATGCAGCTGTAAGAAAAGAAATTCTTTCTATTTTAGAAGCTCAATTAGCGGCAAGAATTACTCAAAGCTATCAACAATATATTAATGAAGGTAATGATCCTAAACAATTTAACCCTCAAGAAAGTATAGATATTGAAAAATTTACTGAGGATTTTAAAAATAATTATATTGATGATATATCTGTTCAAGGACAAGAATTATTAAATGTTATAGATGATATTACTGAGTCTACATTAATTTATGCTAAAGCCTATTTTGATTTTGTATCATTTGGAGAATGTTACACATATACTGATATAATAGGAAATAAACTTGTAAAAAGAATTATTTCTCCAATAGATGCTTTTCCTGTTCCTAATAATAGTATGTTTGTTGAAGATTATGATATGTTTGCTGAACGTATGAAAATGACATATCAACAAATAATAGATACTTTTGATGAATATTTAGAGGATAAAGATAAAAAGTTTTTAGAAATATATTATGCTCAACATAGTTCTACTGACGCATCATATATTACTTATGCAGATTATTATTCTTATTATCCTGATATATGTAATAAATTTACTGAAACAGAACGTAGTCTCTATAACAAATCTCCATATTTAGTTAGAGATACTAATTCTAATTTATATGATGTTTGGCATGTTGTATGGAGAGGAGAAATTAGAAGAGGTGTTTTAACATATATAGATAATGGCATTATAGCTCAACGAGTTGTTGATGATAATTATACAATTAATCCAGAAATAGGAGATATTTCTATTGAGTATTTTTATGAACCTCAAGTATATGAATCTGTTCGTATAGGTGCTCGTAATATAGCGATTTATCCTTATAAGGCTCGTGCTATAGCATATAATCGTAAAGGTAAACTTCCTTATAATGGTTTATGTGAATTACTTCCTGGATTTGGTAAGTTTTCTATTGTAGAGATTGTTAGTCCTTATCAAGTATTTAAAAATATAGTTGCATATCATAGAGAAATGGCTTTAGCAAAGAATAAACTTGCTGTTCTTGTTATAGCTAAATCTTTATTAGGAGAAAATCCTGATGAAACTATTTATAGAATGGCTGCTGATGGAGTTTTATATATTGACGATGAAGAAGATACTAATATGCTAAAGTCACAACAAATACGTATGGTGACTGCTGATATTAGTGCTTATATTAATCAACTTACTCAATTGATGATTGAAATAGATAATGCTGCTAAAGATCAAGTTGATATGACTCCTCAACGATATGGTCAAATAGCTAATAGTGCTGGTAAAGGAATAACTGAAGAAGCTATTATGAGAGGATCTATGGGTTCTGTTATAATAGAATTTATATTTGATTGTATGCGAGAAAGAGATTATGCTCGTGATTTAGATTTTAGTAAACTTGCTTGGATTGATGGATTAGATACATCTTATAGAGATAAAGATAAAAATCTTAAATATATTAGTTTAGACGTTGATTCTCATATTTATGCAGATTATATTATTAAAGCAAAAAATAGTGTACAAGAGAAAGAAAAGTTAAATCAAATAAAACAATTTGCTTTTAGTGCTGCTCAAAATGGAAATATGGATATGGCTATTGCTGCTATTGCTGGAGATAATGTTGCAAGTATTAAAAAGTTAATAATGAAATTTCAAGAATTACAACAACAACACGAACAGTCTATGCAACAATTAGAACAACAAACTAAACAAATGGAAGCTGAATTTGAAATTCAAAAAATTGCTGCAAAAGGAGAAGAAGATCGTAAAACTGTTGAACTTGAAAAATATCTTGATCAGCAAATCGAACTTATTAAAGCTGATGCTAATATGATTAGTTTCGATAATGGAGTTTCTAATCAAGATAAACAAGCTGGTATGGAGCGTCTTGAACAAGCAAGAGCTAATGTTGAAAGAGATAAAAATCAAATAGCGAGAGAAAAGAATATTTTAGATTTTCAAAGTAAAGCGGCAGATAGAGCTGTTAAACTTAAAGATATTGAAACTAAGTTAGTTATTGCTAAAGAAAATAAAAATAAATATGATAATCCTAAAACTAAAAAATAAATAGTGTTTATAGATATATTTGATAGTCCGGCATATATTGTCGGACTATTTTTGTATAAATATAAGCTATTTTAAGCTTAAATTTGGCGTTAAATGAGAATATGATGTAGAATATTCGAACGCGAAATCTCTCCTTTACGGGGGAAATGATAAAAGCCACTTAAAATAGCTTTATAATTTTTTATATGCTGGAGCGAATAATATTTTTAATTATTTTCATCTAATTATTGGATATAACAAATTTATTGCTTATAATCGGTTATAATAATTCACTTAAAACTAATTATATGAATGATTTTGGTTATGGTGTTACAAATAATGCTGATAATGCAGATGTAACAAAAGATAATAACGGCAATGCTGTTGATTTATCTAAAAGTAACGGTTTAAGTTCTCCTGATGATAATGATTCTACTACTGATTTAGATAAAAATAAAAATAATGATAATAATGATGTAGATAATAATATTGATAATAATAACAATGATAATAATGACAATGATAATGATGATAAATCTAAATCTGAATTTGTTATTGAACCTGGTACTGTTTTAGATATTGATGATAAAAAATATACAATAGACGATAACGGTAACATTGTTGATGAAAATGGAAATATTTTTAAAGAAGCTAAAGATGTAAAAGATTTTATTGACTCTTTTACAGTAAATGATGATAATTCAGAAAATGAAATTTCAATAGATAGTATTCGTAAACTTTTTGATGTAGAAGTTGTAGATGAAAATGATAAACCTATTGAATTTGAAAATACACCTAATGGTATTAAATCTTATATAGATGCGGTAATTAATAATAGAGAGGAAGAAATTGCTGAAAACGCAATTAGTACTCTTTATGATAAAATTCCTATTCTTAGAGATTTAGTTCCATATTATATAGCAAATGGAAATTCGTTAGATGGATTTTTAGAAATTAAAGATAGAAGTAATATAGTTTTAAAAGATGATGATGAAGCACAACAAGAAGAAATAATTAAAATGTCCTGGAGTGAGCAAAATCGTAAGGGAGATGTAGATAGTTATATTAATTATCTTAAATCAACTGGAACTCTTGCTGATGTTGCTAAAGAAGAACTTGAAGCTCTTAAAGAAAAAGATGAAGAAAAACGTAAAGCTATTGCTGAACAAGCTGAACAAGCTGAACGTGACGCTATTGAACAAGAAGAAAAATATTGGAAAGGAGTTAAAGAAGTAATTGATAGTCGTAATATTGCTGGATATAAAATTCCAGATACTATTATTATTAATAAAGATGGAAAGAAAATTTCTGTTACTCCTGATGATTTCTTTAAGTATATTTACCAAATAGATAAAAATGGTAAATCTCGTTATCAATATGATTTAGAAAATGAAACTTCTGAAGCAAGACGCAATGATAGTATTCTTCGTGCTTATTTAAAATTTGTTGGTGGAAGTTATTCTAACCTTGTAGATATGGCTATTAACGATAAAGAAGTTAAAAAACTTAAACTTATAGCTAAAACAAGAAACACTACTGGAATTAAAATAACTAAACCTAATTCCGATAAAAATAAAGGAAAAATTGATTTTGGTTATTAACAATTAATTATTATTTGTATTATGTATTCAATGCGAGTTCTTTCGAGAGGTAATTATGATGATCGCGGATACTCTAATGAAGAGAGTATTGCAAATCTTCAATTACAAAAACCTGTCGAAATAAATTCTTTCCTTACCTATAATTATGGTATGGACGACGATCGTTTTCCTCTTCTGTTTATGACCGAAGGTCAAGGCAGTGTTGGTACAGTAGATATTGATACTGTTCAATGGACTTGGAAAACAATGGGTCGTATGAAATTTGATGATTTTATTACTCATTTTCCTGGTGGTGATAAACCTGGTCTTGGCGGTACTCCTGTAGAAATTCATACTTCTACTCATTGGTTTATTGAGCAACACACTCTTATTGGCCCTGATGGAAAAACTCAAGTTCGTATTCAACGAGATTTAGGTGAGAGTGCTTATGGATATGGTTATATAATTAAACTTATGTCGCCTAATCCTGATGCGTTTATTGATCCTGCTTTACTTGCTAAAGGTAAATATTGGTCAATGGGCGCTCCTCTTATTTCTGAGTCATATTCTAAAGGAAACCGTAGCAATGTTATGGGGCCTGGTCGTATGACTTCTCAACTTGAGTTCTATCGTAAATCTAAAGAAGTTGCTGGTAATATTAGCAATGTAGTTACCGAATATGAATTTAAAGATGGTGCTGGTAAGGCTTCTAAATTATGGATTAGTGAAGAGATGCGCCAATTTAATATTGAGCGTCGTGTTTATAATGAAGAGCGTCTTTGGATGGCAGAATATAACCGTTTACCTAATGGAGAAATAACTCTTAAGGATGACGATAACGGTAAGCCTATTCCTACTACTGCTGGTATGTTAGAGATTTGTCGTGAGTCTAACTATGATACTTATGGCGAATATCTTACTTTAAGCAAAATTAAGCGTACTATTGGCGATGTTCTTGATCGTGATACTGATACAGGTGAAATGAACATTGTTCTTATGGGTGGTAAAGGCTTCATTGAAGATTTTGATGAAGCTATGCGATTAGATGCTAAAGAAAATGGTTTTGTTACTCCTCTTGGTGATAAGATGATTGATGGTTCTGACGCAGGTTTAACGTATGGTAAATACTTCCGTCGTTATAAGACTGTTGATGGACACACTATTACGGTTAAACATTGTGCTTTCTTTGATAAGAGCACTATTGCTGAAGCTGCTAAAAAGAATGGTGAAATTCATCCTCGTACAGGTTATCCTATTACTTCGCATCAAGCTTGCTTTATTGATTTCTCTATTTATGATGGAACTCAGAATGTTCGAGTTGTTCGTCAAAAGGGTCAAATTCATAAGGCTAAAGTATTTAAAGGTCTTACTGATATTCCTGCATCTTGGGGTGTACCTGAAACCAATTACATTTCGACTGAAATTGATATGAGTCGTTATGAGGTTAAGCACTCTCAAGGTCTTCAAGTAAATAACTCTTCGAAGATGTTCTTGTTAAAGTGTGTACTTTAATTTAAATTAATGAATATTTAATTATGGAAAATAATACAAGTAATAACAGTGCTAAATTAAACTTTGGATTGTCTGATAGATCTAAAGCAAGCTCTGATAATAAAGTTACTACTTTTGGCGGTTCCCCCGTAAAGGAAAGTGTGGATGAAAAACCTGAACCTATTCCTGGTAGTGTTGAAGAAAAGGATATTAATGTAAAAAATAGAGAATATATAGATAAACGTAGTGTTACTATTGCGTTAGTTAAAAATTATTCTTTATTTAGGCGAGCTAATGATAAATCTTTAACTAAACGTAGAGATTTTATTGGAAGTTCAGTTACAAGTTCTCGAACATTATCTTCTAATAAGGGCGAAGTTGAAGCCTATTTTCCTGATTTAATAGGTCTTTCTCCTAATAACGAAAATTTTATTACTCGTGTTAAACAGTATTTAAATAATATTCAAATTTCAGTTAATGAACTTGGCAAAAAATTTGATATTAGTTTTCGTTATGATAGATACATAGATTTTAGAGCTATTCAAGATAAAGAAAAACTAATTGAAGAGAAATATCGTCAAGCTGATAAATCTAATCTTGGAGAACTTAAGAAAGCTCTTGCCGCTAAAATAGCCGCAATTAATGATCTTGAGAGTTCTAAATATCAATTTGGTCGTCCTGTTAATATTGAAGATTATCTAATGTATCGTCATTGTCTTTTATATAAAGACATCGCTAAAGATACAGCTTTAATTAATAGCGATCCGAGTATTCGTTTTTATTTTAAGGACGATCAAAAAGAAGCTGATTTACAACGTAAACTTCGTTTGGAGAATAATAAAGCAAAAGCTAATTTTGTTAGTATGATTGCTGATGATGAATTATTTGATGCTATTTATGCTCAATACTGTGTTAATGTAGGTAAACCTGTTATATTATCTTCTCTTGAAGATCGTATGATAAAAGAAAATGAATTAGATAAATTCTCTTCTGATGAGCCTATTAAATTTAATAAGATGTTTAATGATGCTGATATTAAGATTAAAGCTACTATTGAAATTTTAATTGAGCGTGGTGAATTTGTAAGGAGTCAGTATAATCAAAATATTATTACTCCAGAAGGAGAATTTATAGGTGCTAATGTTAAAGAAGCTGTTGCTTGGTTTAAAAATCCTGCAAATGCTGATGTAGTTAATGCCTATAAAAATAAATTAAAAAACGTATAGTTTATGACAGTAGTAGAAATGCACGTAATGTTTAGAGAATTGGCTCAACAAATGGGAATGCAGACAGTACGGGCAATTCTATCCGAAGATATTGACACTTGTCTTAACATTGCAGTAAATGATTATATTAAAAAAGTCATTGCTGATAATGTTAAGATGAGTGGTAATAATAAAATTTATATTGATAATGCTAAAATAGGTCAAATAAATGTTTTACGTACATTAATTGATAAATTAGAAATATCCAATATTACTATTAATAAAGAAGAAAATAAATTTACTGCTGAAATAAATAATAATAATGTTTTTCTATTTACGAGTTCTTATATATATTATAATGACATATTTGGTGGATTTTCTGCAAGAATAGTAGATAATGATTATTTATATTCTACATTACATGATTTTTGTAATAGAGCTACATTTGATTATCCTATTATAGTATTTACAGATAATTCTGATTCTAAAACTAATACTATTATAATAGATATATATACTGAAGATAACTCTAAAGATATTAATACTCATAAAAAGCCTTCAAAGGTTGTATTAAATATTATTAAGAAACCTAATATTATAACTTATATAAATGACACTTCTTCTTCGAATATCAATTGTGATTTACCTGAATATACACATATTGATATTGTAAAAGCTGCGGCGGAGTTATATTTAAGAAGTGTTGTTAGTACTTCTAATTAATTATATAAATAAATATGAGAAATTTTCTTCTTGCTGGCAATGTTGCAGCTATTGCTGCATCTACTGCAATAGATAAAGCACAGGCTGGAGCACTTGGATTTTATTATATGAATAAAGGTGTTCCTACTGTTGATCTTACTGGCAAATTAATTACAGGTTATGGACAAATAGTTATGGGTAGAGCAAGTAAAGATGGAGGCCCTATAATTATTCCTTTTTATAATAAAGATTTTAGTTATAGTAAATCTACTCATTCTGTTGCTAAAACTTTTATTGCACAATTTACTGTTCCTGAGCCTGTTATAATGTGTGATCATACTGTTATTTTTACAAAGAAAGGTATTCAATTTAATGAACGTAGTAATTGGACTGCTTCTATTCATGTATTTAAAGATATTGAAACTGCTGGACAAGTTGCTGCTAAAATAGCAAATTATGTTAATAATAATACTGCTGCTTTAGGCTTAACTGCTACTGTATCTACAGCAACCGTAACAGTTACCGCTACTGAACCTGCTGTTGATTATGAAATTACTATGGCAGATGCTTTAAGTGGTACTACTGTAGCTTATACAGCTCGTGGAGAAATTGGAATTGCTGATGCAGAAGCAATTAAGAAGATGGCTAATATGGCTGCTGCCGACGCAGGATTTGAATATACTTATATGGACGATGTTCATTATTTATATCCTAATTATCCTCTTAATCCTAATACTGGAACAAATACTACGAATGCAGGCTATACAGTTTATACTTTACGATTTGCTGTTCCACGTGATGTTAAAACTCGTGATGAATTAGTTCATCAGATTGTACAAATTGCTATTCCTACCGGGGCACTTCAAATAGCTACTATGGATACTATTCTTGCTGGTATTAAATCTGTTGCATAATATAGACGCTTTCGTATTAATTTTAAATATTAATAAATATTAATCGAAGAGAAGCTGTTGATATTATTTTAATTAATAATATTAGCAACTTCTCTTTTTTTATTTAATATTATATGGATTTATTTGAAACAGCTATTTCACAAGGTATTGCTCCAGCAATAGTAGTAGCTATTTATCTTATAGTTATTAAAATTATTGATACTAAAAAAGAAAAAAATGCTATTAAAATAACTAATGAATTATTAGAAGCAATTTCTAAAATAAGTAATTTTTTAGATAATGTAATAAATAATATTATAGATAAAGATAAAGATAAATGTAAAAACGCTATTAAAAATTCTTTTGAAAGTGCAAGAATGCACATTACTGAATATATAGTAAATGTTATTGCTAAAAATAATATAAATGATAATAAAGATAATATAGTAGATAATATTAAAACAATTATAACCGCTGAATTTTATAATACTTATAATACATTATCTATGTATACTATCAATGGAATTAATGTAGCTACTATATTAAAAGAACAATGGAAAAATGATTTAATAGATAATACTATAAAATTAGTTTATAATAGTAAATTAGATAAAGAAACAAAAATATTTAGTTATGTTAGTAAATTATCTATTTCTTTTGAAAATTATATTATTTATATAAACAATAAAGTATTCAAATGAATATAATTAATAATACAGATAAATTAAGTGAGGAAATTATTACTAATTTAACTGACTTATGTATTAATAATATTAATCAATTACAAATTGGTTATATTCCTACTGAAAAATCTAATTGTGTTATTAACTGTTTAAATATAGTTAGAAACGCAATATCTATAAATAAAATATTAACAACTGAACAACAACAAAATATTATTAATATTTATCATAAATTAATGTATGCCGGAAACTAATTTCTCACAAGTTTTTACTAATTCTGAAGAACTTGTTGAAGCTAATCCTGATTTTGTATATATGGTTATTCCTGCAAAGTATGTTTGTACATATCATAAATTATTAGTTATGCTTGCTGATGTAGGTATAGAGATGTTAAATGATTGTACCGCTAATTGTAAAAGAAATAATAAAAATATTATTACTTGTTGGAATATGTTTCAAACAGCTTGTGCTGCATATCAAATTAATAAAACTAAAGAAGCTGATACTATAATAAAATATATAAATGCTCAAATAAAATTAATATATAATGGTACTGAAAAAGAAACTATTGTAGGAAATATAACATTACCTATTAGCGAAGATGGAATATTGAAAGCTATTATTAGTTGTGGAGGAGAAACTCCTAAATTTGAAGTTGATGAAGAAACAGGACAATTATTACAAGCTAATACAAGTAGTAATAATTATGATGAAGTTTATGCTTTAGGAGAAGATGATTATAATAATAAATAGATTGCCGTTGCTCTTCCTTTACGGGGGATAAGGTAAAGAGAATTATGAAAACAATAGATTTAATTATTAAACGATTAGGTAAAGTAAGACTTACTTGCAATGGTAAATATAATGTAAGTAAGTCTTATGATGATTTGTGTTTGGTTCATAATGGTAAATTAGCAAGTTATATATCTCGAAAGAAAGTTCCTGCTGGTATAGAATTAACTAATGAAGAATATTGGCAACCTGTTGCAGATTTAAATGGAGATGTTAAAGAAGATTATGAAGGGTTTAAAGCTGAAGTTTTACAATTAATAAGTAATATAAATTCTAAAGTTGCAACAGGTAGAATAGTAGTAAATACTATTGATGAATTAAAGGCTCTTGAATTTGGAGAAATATTAGTTGGTGCTGAAATATACGTAATTGAAGAAGATACTTCTTATATAATAGATTCTATAAATGCTTTTGATAGTACTAAAACTTATCATGAATATATAAAAGATGCTATTGATTCTGAACCTATATCTACTGATTATGCGAGACTTCCTAATATAGTAGCAGATAGAGCTATTTGTGATGAAGATGGAAGAAATATAAAAGAAACTTATGTTACTAAAGAATATTTATTTAATTTATTAGGTAAATAATATATGGATAATAATAAAGATGCTGTTTATATACAGCAATTAAGAAAATATTGTAAAGATAATAAAAAATGGAATGAGATATTTCCTGTTACTTTTATTCAAGCTATATATAATGCTGCAAATGGAAATAGATTAGATACTTTGTTAGCAATGTATAATTCTATTTTTGTTGAATATAAAGGTAGTTTTGCTACTACTGTTGCGGCAATAGATAATATAGTTAGAAAAAAAGGTCTTATAATTACATATTTTGATGAAAATAATTTATCCTGGACTCGTAGATATAAACTTCATGATACTTCAGATATTAATTTTCAAAATGAAGATAATTGGGAAGGCTATAATTTTGATATTTTAGTAGATGAAATTTATAAAGCTATTGAATATATATTTAACAATATTGATAAATTTCCAGATTTAAAAAATGTAGTAATTCAACAAATTACTGAAGTTACAGAAAATATATTTAATAATATTGAAGATTATACTAATTTATATAATATATTTAAAGAATTAATAAAAGAAAATATTAATAATGTATTTAATAATATAAATGATTATACTGATCTTAAAAATTTAGTTAATACAAATATATATAATCGAGTAGATTATATATTTAATAATATAGATGATTTTAAAGTTTTATTAAATAAAATTAATGTAGCTATTTTAAATAGAGTAGATTATATATTTAATAATATAAATAATTACCCTGAATTAAAACAATTAATTATTAATAGTTTACAAGCTAAACAATTATTTACTATTGAATTTAGCGTTAATGGAGATACATTGGATATTATAAATAAAGATGAATTAAATTCTTATATAGAAAATAATAATATTAATAATAATGCTTTAGTTACATTTATAGGTAAATTTTTTGATGCTTCTAATAATAAATTAATATATAATTTAGTTTTTACAGCGTTTGTTAATACAAATAGTGCTTATTTAAATTTGGATAATTGTTATGGCGAAACATTAATTATAAATGATGGAAAATTATATAAATATAAAATTAATTTTAATATAGATACTGAAACCCCTGCAAATAACCCTAATTGGATAACTACTATAAGAAAATATGATGATATTCCTACTATTGAATTTGGTTATGTTTCTACAAATATTTATGTTATAACTGATATAGATGCTTATTATAAATATATAAATTCTTTTAAAAATAATACTTTAGTTAGATTTATATTTAATGAAAGTAGTACTATAATTAATGAATATATTGGATATATTAATAAAGTAGGTTCTACTGTAAGAATATTAATTTATCTACAAGAAAGTAATGATTTTGTTTATGATACTATTATATCTGGTATTATTGAAAATAATAAATTACAGATTAGTAGATTAACTAATAGTGATATATTAACCTATTTATATAATGCTAATAGTTCAGGTGGTGTAGTTTTATTAGATGATGATACTTTGATTCCTTCCAGATTTTTACCTTCTTATGTAGATGATGTAATAGATTTACTTGGAGGAATAGTAAAGTCTACTCCTACTTCTGGAATGACTGCTGGATATAAATATTATGTTACTTCTACTAAAAAAATATTTACTGCTTCTTCTGCTACATCTGGTATTACTTCTGATCCTATTTCAGATGTTATATATGTAGTTTCTGATGATATTAATGGGGCAATTATGTATCGTTGGAGTGGTACTACTTTAGTAAAAATTGTTAATGGTGGAATAGTAATTGGTACTACAACCGGTACTGCATTTGATGGTGCTCGTGGTTTGAATAATGAAAATATATTAAAAAGTGTTCCTAATAAACTAATTACTGATGTATCTGTAATTGCTCAAGGCCCTAACGATGATGTTATAATTCGTACTACTTATTCAGAAAGAACTAATAACAATGGTAGCTATACAGCTAATAAATATAAAGACTATCAACTTCCAGAAGCTCAACAAGGAATAGCTGGTCTAATGCCAGGTGATGATAAGACTAAATTAGATAATATAATTATAATCAAACTTACAGGAACTGATTTAACTTCTGTAAATGAAGATACTGATATTAACTCTGTAAAAAATACAAATATTGATATAACTGAATTTAGTACTATATTAGATTCTCTTAATTCTGATAAAAATGTAAAGATATATATTAATGAATATAATGATGCTGTAAAACAAACTTTTAATATTAATTGTGATATTGCTTTTAATTATAATTCAAAAGAAATTTTTATACAATATGATATATATGATGTAAATAAAAGAATTTATGCAAGTTTATATGAAGATGGCGATAGAGTACGCTTAAAAATTCTTGCTGTAAAAAATAAATATACTAAATTTTATTATATAGATTCTAATATTTTATATAATCCTACTAAAGGCAAAAGTGCTAATTTATCAGATGTTCAATTTAGTATGCAACAATTTGATGAATTATTAAACGATATTAAAAATAGAAAAGATTATTGTGTTTATAGCACAGTATTTACTTCTAAAGATAGCAATGTAGAATATTATAGATATACAATTAATTGTATTGTAAACTCTAATACTCAATTATTATGTAATTATATTAATCCTTTAGATAACACTTATATAAAATTTACAATGAATAAACTTACAACAAGTGTTCAAATTGTTGTAAATGAAAAATATAATATTATAAATACTGTAGATGTATTAAATACTGTTATGTCTGGATTAGTTTTAAAGCCTACTTCAGGTAATCAATTTGAAACTAATCAAAGATATTCTTCTTCTGATACTTTAATTCAATTAATAAATAAATTTATACAAAATAGTGGATATAATGATTTTAGAATTGTTCATTCTCCAACTACTATAAATTTTGTATTTGGAACTACTATTAATAACTCAAATCCTATTGTGAATGTATTATCATTTGCGAGTGATTTACTTGTAGGAGCTCCTGTATTAAGAATTTATTCTAAATCAATTGATTTTAGTAAAGTAGCTACATTAACTTATACAGAATTAGATAATACTATTAGAGATGGTAGTTGGCGATCATTTGAATTAGATTTATCTAATATAGGTTCTGGTGGTTCTGAGTATACGTTACCTATTGCTTCTGCAACTACTTTAGGAGGTATTAAAATACCTGCAGATGGAGAAATGACTATTGATAAGAATGGAAATTTATATCCTAATTATGCAACTTCTACTAGTGCAGGAATTGTTAGCCCCGGTATTAGCAGTGGATTATTTATGAATGATGCTTCTATTAGTGTTACTTTAGGAAGAAAAAATATAAATTTAGGAGCTCTTACTCCTGGAAGCACTATTAATGGAGGACGCTATTATATGTATGATGATCTAGTTGTAGGAAATGCAAGTCCTAAATTTAAGTTAAACAATAATATTAATAGTTGGGGAGATCCTTTAGCTATTATTGTTGTTAATAGAAGAAATATTGGAGGAATGTATTTTGAGGGCACTAATATAAAGATGCTAACGGCTACTAATGATTGTACTAAAATTGGTGCTGTTTTTATAAGATATTTTCAAAATAGTAATGAAAATGGATATTTTATATGGGCGGTTCCTAACGCAATATAATAAAAATAAATAGCTATTTTAAGCTAATATAAATTAAAAAATCATAATTTAATATATTTATATTATTCAATAAATTTTAATTTTGTATTAGCTTAAAATAGCTTTAAAAACTATAATATTATTTTAATTATGTCTGGAAAACAGTTATATTCTAAAACTAATAGTAATTATGAAGAAATTACTCCTTTAACTTATATTCAAAATGTTATTGATGAGAATAGTAAAAATTCTTTAGATAAAATATTAAAAATTTATAATCATATTTATATTGAATTTGAAAATAATAATACTATTACAAGAAATAAAGTTCCTAAAGAATTAAGACGTTGCGGATTAACAATAACATATTATGATAATATTAATAATAAATTAATTACTGAAAGATTTAATAGAAATGATAATGTAGCGAGTAGTAATACAGCTTGGCTGTTAAATAAACATTGGGATACTCTTTTATATGATAGTGATATATTCGAAAAAGGAATTAAAGTTCATATTCCTGATTCTTCTATAACTATTAATATGTTAAGTGATTCTCTTAAACAATTATTTGAAAATAAGAAAGGAGTTATTATTAATTATCCTGATGAAGAAGATTTAACTATTCAAAAATCCACTTTTAATTATAATACTTCTGTATTACAATTTAAAGATAGAAATGTTGATCCTATTAATTTTATTAGTGAAGGAATTAAAGTTATACGTCGTAGATTTTCCCCCGTAAAGGAAAACATAGCGGAAGCTAATGGAACATATATTTTTAATGATTTTATTAATATTGATGGTTGTCAAGATAATTCTGTATTGTATATTGATAATGATATACTTACTTTAGCTAATGATGATATTATAGTATATGATATATATAATCATAGATTTTGTGCAAGATCGTATAAAACAATAGATAATGTTAATAAAACTGTATATTATATTAATTGGAAGTCATCTATTAATGTGTACGCTGATAGTAATGATTATAATAATTATAATAAAATAAATAATAAATTTTATCCTTTATTAAATAATATTTATATATGTACTTCTGATAATAAAAAATATTATTTTACTAATGAATATAATATTGAAGAAGTAGTAAATGAAATATATACAAGTTATAAAAATATTATTACTCAAAAAGATTTTGATAAACAAAGTACTAAATATATTATTAAATATGATTTTGATTTAAATGGTAAAACTATAAATATTCCAGAAGATTGTACTTTAGTATTTAATGGTGGTAAATTAAAGAATGGAATAATAAAATTAAATAAAACTTTTATTGAAGGCGCTATTAAGGATATTAATGAATATTTACCAGAAAATACAAGTCCTAATTTTGGAGATGGTCAAATAATATATAATTATAAAGAATTACATATATGTAAAGTACAAGAAGATGGTACTTCTGTAATGTTTACTATTCAAACTAAATAATAAATATAATAAAATTATAAAATTATGATTAATGAAGATAGAATGTTAAAAACATTAACATTTGTTAATGTTCATAAACACATAAAAGCTTTATTTATAATGATTATAAAATGGCTTGGAATTATTGATGGTACATTAGAAAAAAAAGCCGATTTAATTGGTGGAAAAGTTCCTGCTGAACAACTTCCATCTTATGTAGATGATGTTATTGATATTGATGCTTTTGTTACTAAAACAGAATTAGTTAATAATATAGGAAAAGCTAATTATACTAATAAAAGTTTTATTGTAAATAGTCCTACTTCTGATTCTTTATATAATAAAATAGTAATTACTAATGCTAATACTTCTCAAAATGATTGGGAAATTATTGATCCTGAAGATAGAAAAATTTATATAAATGAAGCCAATAATCATACTTACAGATGGAGTGGTAATAGTTTTGTAGATTTAGATAAAAATTTTAATGATAGATTAAATGTTATTGAAAATAAATTATCCATTATTAATTTAAGTGGATTAACTAATAATTATGATTTAAGTACCGCTACTGATGGAATTTCTACTTTAAAAGCTAAATTATTAAGTAATAGTAATAGTGCTAATATGTTATTAAGAATAGTAGATACTAATAACAAATCTTATTATTGCAAAATATTAACAAGAGATTTTACAGCAGTAAGTACAAATATTAGTATAAATATTGATATAGAAAATAAAGGATGTATTCAAACTTATAATATTACTGATGATAATATTACTTTAATAAATAATAATGCTACTTTATTTATTACAATGAATACTAATAATAATAAATTAGAAATTAATAAAATTATCCCTAATGTAACTACTGCTCATATTAGTTATAATAATATTATTTATGCACAAGTAGATTTATCTGATGCAAATTCTGTAAGATTTATTGGCTACAATAGTAATGGTGTTTTAAATTATTATGCTTTAAATAAATCTACTGGTGCTGTACAAACTATGAATACTTATAATATTGGTAAAACTTGTTTATATAAGGCTAATTTATCTTTAACTGATAATGAAAAACAAAATATACAAGAAAATCTTAATGTTTTATATTTTACTACTAATACAAATGAAGCAAGACTTGCTCAAATACAAAAATATGATTTAAAAAATAAAAAAAATAAATCATTTTCTTCTGTATATAATATTAATAATGTAATATATTATGGAGTATGTAGTCTATATTCTAATACTGAAATGGCTTTAACATCTTTTAGAAAATATAGTGTAATTACTAATATTATTAGTTTAGATACTGGAGAAGTAATTACAGATTTTATTGTGTCTTTACAAGGAATATTTAATTATCAAAGTTATAGAGAATTAGGTGGAAATAAAATAAATATTAGTGATTGGCATAGTGCTTTAATAAATTCTATATATCCTACATCTATTATAGTTAAAGAAGATAATATAACTAATGCAGTTGATGCTTCCACAGCAAATAAAATATCAATAAGTGGAAAAATTATATATGAACCAACAGATAATAAAATTATTGAATTTAGTAGAGGAGAAGAAACAGAAGATGCTATATATTTTATAAGTAATTATAGTGCTGATCAATATAAACAACTTAAATATAATAAATCTACTAAAAAATTTGATGCTGTGTCTATAAATAATTATACTGGAAGTTCTTTATCTATATCTGATTTATTTATTGATATTACAGGAAAATTTGGAAATATTACTAATGAATTACATAATCAAATTATTAATGCTCCTGCAATAATATTTAATAATGTTATATATTTTAAAACTTCTACTGTTAATGGAATTAAAATTCATTTTATAAATTATGAAGAGAATGGAGATCTTAGTGAATTAATATATACTATTGAAAGTAAATCATTTACTACTAATTCTGTTAGCAATACTGTAATAAATAAAGAAGTTATTATTCCTAAAGATATGAAAAATATTACTGTTGCTGATATATTTACTACAAATTTATTACAAACTATTAATATTGTTGAAAATGCAAATAGACTAAATATAATAGTTAAAGATAATTCTTCTATAAAACAAACTTTAACTATATTAAATGTTTCTAAAACATTGCAAGGTGGTGATTTGACTACTGCTAATTATTCTGTAACTTGTGCTTTTAATGGAATAATATATTATGGAAATGTAAAAAATAATGTATACCATATAATATCATATAAAACTTTTTGTTCTTTATTCTAGCAAAGTAGTGGCGGTGGAGTAAATTAAAATAATTATGTTTAACTTATAAAAATTACAATTATGAAAGATTTAATTAAAGTTATTTTTCAATTAGATGCTCCAAAATGGATTAAGAGAGTATTTATAAATTATTTTGAAACTAATAAAGATAATATAAATACTATTAATTCTGAAATTGCATCTATAAAATCTATTAATTCTAAACAAGATAGTAGCATTTCTTCTATTAATTCTGAAATTGCATCTATTAAGTCCAGATTAGATGCTTTAGAAGCTAAATGACCATGGAAGAAAATATAATTAATAGTATTGTAGATAATTTTGACTATGTTTATATTTTAATGGTCAATATTATTACGTATGGGTTAATAAAAATTTTTGATAGTCTTAACGGGCCTAAACCTGTTTCTGTATTAGCTAAACGTATAATTACTACAATATCAATGATAATAATGTTTTGTATTTATTATTTTAATGAATATGAAAATATTATTAAATTAATAAATAGTTCTATTGCTGCTCCTTTAATTTGGAGTTGGATTTTACGTCCTATTATTATAAAACTTAATCTTGGTTATAAACAAAATGATATTAGTAAAGAATAAATGGTTTCCATTTGGAAATTATAAAGCAATTAATATTTGTGGAATAGTTTTTTATAAAGGTGATAATTTAAGCGATAAAACTATTAATCATGAAAAAATTCATACTAAACAAATGATAGAATTATTATTTATATTCTTTTATTTATGGTATGGAATTGAATATTTAATTATTAGATTATTTCACAAAAAACAAAATGATACTTATCATGATGTCTCTTTTGAAGAAGAAGCTCATAATAATGATGACAATTTAAATTATATTGATACAAGAAAACATTATGCTTGGTTTAAATATATTAAAATTAAAAGTAATAATAATAAAAAATAAATATAAATTCTTATTAGTAGTCATTTACTAATAGTATCCCTTAACTTACAGCAAGTTAAGGGATTTTTTATTATCGTTGTGATACATTTAATAGTGTTTGCAATATTTGTGATGTGGATATTCACAATTATAAATTATCTATTAATTATTAAATTATTACAACAATGAAACTTATTAATCGTGAAAATGGTGAGGAACTTGTTGAAGTTGGTTCTCACAAAGACTATGCGTCTAAAGGTGTTGCTGGTGCAGGTCTTGGACTTGGTATTGCAGGTACTGCTTTATGGTTGCTTAGTGGTGGTTTCGGTGGTGGTTTATTTGGCAATCGTTTTGGTGCTGCTGGAGCTGCTGCGTATGGTCAAACTGCTCGTTTTAAAGCAATTGCTTTAGATAAAGACGATATAAATGAATTTAAAGAAATGTTATCTAAAATACAACAATAAATATGAAAAATTTTGAACATATAATAGATCATTATAAAGATCATATTAGATTAGATAATGAAACTGCTTGGAATATTATTTGTAGATTTAAAGATATTGTAGAAAACAAAAATGATAAAGATAATGAAATGTTTTGGTGTATAATGAAAGATATACATGAAGAATTAAGAGGAAAACATTTTGATGAAGTATATGCAACTTATCAAGTAGATAATATGTATCATACTGATAATAAAGGTAATAAAATTACTTCTCCAATGTTTACTCCAATTGACGTTAGAAAACTATATGATAAGAAATTTAAATCTATAAATAGTAATATTACTTTTTGGGATGTTTATGTTGCTCTTAATGCTCAATATCACGATAATATAGAATTATATAAAGAATGGTTTGGAGAAGATAATATAGAGAATATTAAAGATAAAATTATAGAAAGCGCTATTGTTAATTGGTTTGAAGATGAAGATGCAGGTATAGAAAAAGTTTGGAATTATTTTAGAGCTATTTAAAATTATATGATTATTATTATTGGTAAGCGTCGATATATTAGTATCGGCGCTTTTATTATTTCCGTTAAAAAAATATTATTAAAATACAAGTAATTGCAAATAATTTTTATATATTTAATCGAATTACTAATAATAATATTTATATTATGTCTTCTATTAATCAACTTGTTTCAGAGATTGCTCATATAGCGCAAGCTCCAAATAATGTTCCTCTTCGTCGTTCTATTAGACAAGAAATTATACATTATAGAAATGAACTTATTAGAAAAAGTTATAATAATCATTCTATTTCTGATAAAGTTTTACAACAAAAATTTGTTGCTACTTTAATAGATATTCCTGATGGAGATATTGAAGAAGCTAAAGACCTTAAACTTCCTTTAATAAAAAGAACTTCTCAAAAAGTACCTCGTCCTACAAGATTACCTATTAATTTACCTTTTCATTCTGTTAGAACATTAGGAAGTGTTAATGTTTATGAAATACCTTTTACTAAAGAGGCAGGCGTTAGATTTAATAAATATCTTCCTGGTATGTGTAATACTATTGCTTATGATTATATTAATGAATATATTTATATTTATATAAATCCTAATACTGAATTTTCAGGTATTAATAAAATAGTAATTGAAAGTATATTTGAATATCCTCATATTATAGAAACTGAAACTGTTGATGGAAAAATTGATATTAATGATCCTTTTATAGATGATAATGAATTTTTATTACCCGAAGATCTTATAGGGCCTATTAAAGATATGGTTCTTCAAAGACTTCATTTAGAAATACCAAGAGAAGATAATACAATTTCTGTTCCTAATAAATTAAACGGTTAATATAATATGAAACCAGATATTAGTAATCAAGAACATTTTTATACATTTATTGGAAAATCTAAAATAAATGCTAAAGAAGCTGCAAGAAGTTTAGAAACTTCTCGTACTGTTAGAGATAATACTTATGCGTATTTAACAGAAAAGAAAGAATATATTAAAAATACTTTTAATATTGATTTAGATAAATATGAATCTGAATGGGTAAATAAAGTTTATAACAAATCCGAAGATTTATATAATATTGCTAAAAAGTTATTAGAAAAATACGAAAGTGGAGAGGAACGAATTGTTTTATTGCAAATAGTTAAATATTGTGTAGTACTTAAAAAATGTTATAATAGTAGAATAGCTTTTGAATTATATACTAAACAAAAAAATATTAATTATAAACAATATTTAAATTATTTAAGAGATTATTATTATACTGTTCATAAATGTGTTTTACAAGGATATGCATATAATTATGCTCATGGTACAGGGGATTTAATTGTTAGTATATTTAAAAATGTCAATCCTAAAACAGTTGTAGATTGGATGGCTACTAAAAGAAATAAGGAAAAGTTAATTAAAGAAGGTGTTAAAGTTTATAATGAATTAGAAGCTGCTTGGTATAGCGCTCGCGGAATAAAATATGATGGAGTAGATTATAGGATATTTAAAAATTTAACAAGTATTCATAAAATTACTTTTATAAATAGTAAAATTATTGTTAATAAAGAAATTGATTTTGAGTGTACTATGTATGCTAGAAAAGATATTAAACATTATAGGGAACAAGAATTAGCAAGTATGTGCGATACTCGTGATAATATTTATTATTTACCTTTATCTTTAAATAAGAAAATAAATGTTCTTCTTTATCGTTTTCCAGAAGATTATGTTAAATTTATAAGAAATGAAAGTCAATATGAATACGAACTTGGAGCGCATAATAGCAAAAATAGAAAACGATTTCAATCCTGATAATAGTGATTGGATACCTCGTGTTGCAGCGTGGACTATTGATGCTATGGCTCAATTAAAAGTATTTAATACTATTAAAAAACAAAGAACTCTTTCTGTTAATGAAAGAATAGCTATATCTCCTTGCCCTATTTCAGAGCAAGGATTTGCTGTTTATGATAGTAATGGTTGTAAAATAAATAAATTAGATAGTAAGAATAATCGCTGTTGTTCTTCCTTTACGGGGGAAAATCAAAAAGCTATTTCTGATACAGTTAGTATTAATATTAATAATTCAGCTAAATATGCTCCTAATGAATTAGCTGAATATACTAATTCTCCTAAATTTGAAGATAGACATATAATTAAAGATATTAGTTCTAATTTAGTTAATATTAATAAAAATTATATTATAATAGGAGATAATAAAATAGAATTATCATTTGATACTGATAAAATTATTATAGAAAATATTGAATTAGAAACTTATTATAGTGAGTATTTTAAATGCGATTTACCTGTTATTCCTGATAATGGAAATCTTATAGAAGCTATTGCTTCTTATTGTATGTATAAAATGCTATTAAGAGGATATAAACATCCTGTTCTTACTCTTCAAGGTAATAATCCAGCAATAAATCCTTATGTAAATTGGATTAGTTTAAAGCCTAAAGTTAAAACTTCTATTGTATTAGATAAACAATTAGATATTTCTAATACTAATGCTTGGAGATCATATTTTTATAATTTTACTTTTATGTCTAAAAGCTAATGAATATTACTCCTAAATTAAGTTTAAATAAACATCCTAAAGATTGTGATTCATTATCTTTAGTTAATGCTACTAATGTAAAAGTTACTAACGATTTAACTTTAATTAGTAATGAAGAGGATTTAAAACGAAATGAAATTATACATAATATACTTAATGAGGAATTTGGTGGAAGTGGCTATAGTATAATAGGAGCAATACCTTGTAATGATGAAATAATAATATTTGCAAGTGGGCAAGCAACAAGTGCCATCGCTCGTTATAATGAAAAAGAAAACAAATGTAAAATTATATATAATGGAACTTTATTAAATAATACAAATAAAATTAAAGGCACTTTTACTTATAATGTAAATAATGATTTAATAATAGCAATATCGCTATATAATACTAAGACTGATAAGCCTTTACGAGTATTTAATTTAGGAAAATTTAATGATACTAATATAGATAATAATCAATTTAAAGATGAAATTTCTTCAATTATTCCAGAAGTTAAATTGCCTTCTATTGAAAGTCATTATTATGTTAAAGGTTCTTGTTATAAAGGTTGGACATATTTATATATTAGATTTAAAATAAATAAAACTGATTATACACAATGGTATAATTTTGGTTATCCTATATTTGTTGATGACATTTATAGACAACAAATATTTAGATATTGTTTTTATCAATATAGGACTGGAAGAAATAATGCTGAAACAGATTTATATAATGTAGATGATGTAGATGGTCATAGTGCAGTTCCTATGGACGGATTTGGTACAGGATGCTATGATGGATTTAGTAATAATTCTGAAATATCTAATACTACTTTTGCTATAAATTTAAATTTTAATAATTTTAATAATTTTGACCAATATCAATTAGGTTTTGTTTGTGCAAGTAAAGCTTATACTAAAGCTTTTATTACTAATAATATAAATATATCAGATACTAATTATATATTTAATCCTAAATATTTATCTGAGGGAAGTATTACTGAATTTATTACTGCATATTATAATTATTATAATGTAAAAAATATAATTAATTATAAAAATAGATTATATATATCTAATTATAAAGAACAGACTTTAAATAAAAAAATAGATCAATCTATTATAGATAGTGTTTCTATATCATTAAAAGTAAATACTACTAATTTTGCTTTTTCATCTACAAATAAAGATACTGTAAGTACATTAAAACAAATTGTTACTTTAACTGAAAAACGAAATGATGTTCGATCTGGTCAAGAACAATTAAAAACTCCTAAACAATATTTTTTAGATATAAATAATATTTCTGACATTACAAATCAAAGTATTCCTTTTAATAAAATACTAAATGTAGATGATTCTATAAATTTAATAGTAAAAATTACTAAAGAAGCAACTACTACTAATAAAGCTATAGCAATAGATACTATTAATATAATAAAAGACCCAAGTGATAATTCTACTCTTCCTGGATATTGTAAAATAAAAATAGAAAAAGATGTTTATGATTCAATAGAATATTGTTTTGAAACTGATGTAGATAGTAATGGAAATCATACAAATTTTAAAATATTTGATGCTACTAATTATATAATTAGTTTTCAAAAAAAATGTATAGATACTATTAGTTCATTTAATGATAGATTAAAAGAGTCTACATTAATTCCTGGAGAAGTGTATAGTTTTTATATTCATTATATAGATAAATATGGACACGCTACTAATGGATATAGAATAAATAATAAAACATATCTTACTACTAATATTGGAACTGGATATTTTATACCAATTAAAATATATTTGCCTGTTAAAAAATTGACAGAAGGGTATATAGCTGTTAATGAAGAATATACTTTAAAAGAATTTAAAAATGTATTAAATAGTAGTGGAAATTTAAATATATATAATATTAATAAATTTAATAATAAATTAATCAGTTCTGGTTCTTCTGCTTCTAAAAGTGATATAAAAAACTATTTATTATCATTATATGGAGATTTATTTGCAGATAATATTACTAAATATGATGATATAAAAATAGCTAATATATTTAATAGCGGAAATGTAAACGGAGCCACTACTGGTAATTTTGGAGTGTATATTAATGAAAACAACGAAAGATTATTTAAAATACCTGAAGAAGAATATTATTCTACTTATGAAGGAATAGTGAATTATAAATACGGATTGCGAGTTACAGTTAAAATACCAGAAGATTATATAGGTTATTTTATTAGTTATGAAAAATTTGAGTCTACTAAAAAAGTAACAGGTTTTCTTACTAATAAAGATGCGAGAGAAATTAGTGCAATCGAATATAATATTGGGCAAGGAGTTACTTTTAAAAATTATGAAAATAATAAAGTAAGCTCTGATATGTATTTATATAGTAGTACATTTGATATTAAAGATAGTTTATCTACTGATTATAATTTTATAAGAATAAAAGCTAAAAGTACTAAATATTGTAAACATAATGATAGTGGAAATATAACTGTTACTACTGAAGGAAATGATGGATTTATCGCAGAAATAAGTAAATCTGATATTCTTCACAGAAACAGTTCTATAAGTTATGCTTATGATTTAAATAAATCTTTAATTAATTATACTGCTATACAAGATAAAATATATCCTATTGACAATTATAAATTAGTAGTAGCTGATTCTGTTAAAGATGACAGAGGAGGATTAAGTACAGCTATTAAGTTAAAAAATATAGAACAATTATTTATTTCTGATGATAAATATAGGGTAAATACATATATTGCAAGTCTTTATAATTATCATAATAAATTATATATAAATAAAGAAAAAACTCTTATTAGAATAGGTAATATAAATTATGCTTCTGGTACTATAAGCACTATTATAGAAAATGGTTTTAATGGTGTATATACTTATGATGGAGTAATTGTATATACTGGAAACGGAATTATATTCAATTCTGAAAATAATAATTTATATAATACTCGTGGTAAATTAAGTAAAGTTATTCCTGATAATTCAAATAAAAATATAGGATTATCTGTACTTGATGAAACTTCAGAAAGAGCTTTTCATTTAAATATTCCATTTTTAAATTATATTCAGTTTCCTGTTATAGATACATATTATTACGAAAGTAAATATTTTAATAATAATCCTCAGAATGTTATATTCTCTATAATGAAACCTGATGAGCAAGACGTTGAAGCTAAAGGATATTGGCCAGGTTTAATTGTAGAACCAAAAAATTCTATTGATTTATTTAGTAATTCTCAAGGATCTCAAGATGACTTTATCCCTACTGTTTATAATAATTATAGAGATGATATATTAAATATTACTCAATTTGATAAGACTATTAGAAGAAGTAATGTTATTCAAGATGAAAGTGCTGTAAATGCTTGGAGACAATTTCCTACTGAAGGCTATAAAAATATTAATGAGAATAAAGGTATTATTACTAATTTAGTAGGTATTGGTGTTTATTTATTAGTTCACACTGAACATAGTTTATTTATGTTTAATGGTGATGCTACATTACAAACTAAAGACAAAAGTTTACAATTATTACAACCTGATGCTTTTGATACTAATTATGTAGAAGTATTTACTTCTGATTTAGGATTTGGAGGATTACAAGATGATTTATCTTTTATTGTAGATCAATTTGGTTATATATTTTATAATAATGATTTTACCAGATTTTATAAATTTGATAATGGCCAATTATCTTTAATAGATCAAGATATTTATTTATATTTACAAGATAATAAACCTACTAATGTTAGATTTGGTAATGATAAATTTAATAAACGTTTATTAATTAGTTTAAAGTTATCTAATAATACTACTAAAACTTTAAGTTATAATTATGAATTAGGTAATTTTGTTAGTTTTCACGATTATAATTTTATTCAAGGATATAATACTAAATCTAAATTATATTTAGTAAGCGGGAATTATTTATATAACTGCATATATAATTTTACTGATACTAAAAGTTATGGTACTTATGAAAGTTTAAGTATTTCTAAAACTTATCCATCTTCTATAAGTATTATTCTTAATGAAGATTATGATGCTATAAAATTTTTAGAATTTATTAAATATAATGTTCGTAAAGTAAGTAAATCTAATAGTCTTATTAGTATATCCCCCGTAAAGGAAGGTGTGCAGCCTTATGCTGGAGATATATTAGAAATATTTAGTGAATTTACAAATACTGGAGAAATTAATATTAATGTAGATACTATTAATAAATTTAATAGATATTTCAAACCTTGGTTTGAATTAGGAAATTGGAATTTTAATTATTTTAGAAATAAAATTTCTACTTATGGTAGAAATGGTTCTGATAAACTTACTCGTATTTATGGAAATTATATAGTTATTAAATTTACATTTAATAATAAAGATAAAGTTTGTATTGAATTTGAAAATTTAAATGGTAGTGTTTCTAAACAAAGAAAGTTATGAAAAAAGTAATTAAAACTGATAATAGAAAAAAAGCTTTTCTTGGTGCTTTAATTGGAGGAGTTGCAAGTATTGCAGGTTCGGTTATTGGTGGGGCTAAAAGACGTAAAGCTGAAAGAGAAAAATTGAAACAGCAACAAATTGAACAAAATCAAAATGATGCTAAAGCCCAAGCTCAAGCTCTTACTGCAAGTGTAGCTAATCAAGATTATGTAGATGAATATAATAAAAAAGTTACTTTAAAAATGGGAGGAGATAAAAAATTTAATGATAGAATTAAATCTAATAAAACTAAATCTAATCGTATATTTAAATGCGGTGGTCAAAAGAAAGCTGAAATGGGTTCTTTAATTGGGCAAAATGGAGTTGGTGGAGAAATTGGAGGTGCTATGTCTGGAATTGGAGGATTGGCTAATTCTTTATTTGCTCCAAGTTCTGCTCCTAAACAAGTAAAGAAAGCTGATGGATTTAGTACTACTGGCCCTAAAGTTGAAATAAAAACTCCTAATTATATGAATAATACTAATAATAACAATATTAATAATAATATTAATACTACTACTAATCCTACTACTCAACAACAAAATAATCAATTTGTCGATCGCTCAAATACTTTACGATGCGGGGGCAAAAAACGTATAAAGCATAAATAAAAACTATTTTTAGGCTGTTATATTGATTGAATATTGAAAATAATATAAATATATCTAAATTGAAATACATTAAATTAAACAGCCTAAAATTTATTTATTAACTATAATATTATATGAAGAAATATATTTTAAATCCTAAAGTTGTTCGTGGAGGAAAAGCTATTCCTCTTGGAAATAACTTTTATTATATGCAAGGCAGAAAGCACGAACGAGGAGGTATTGATTTAGGTGCTGATGATAAGAATGGTCTTGAAGTTGAAGGTGGTGAAGTAGTTCACACTTCTAAAAACTCTATTAAAGTTTTTAGTGCAGTTCCTATGCTTAATGGCAAGAGTCCAGCTGAAAAAATAATTAATGGTGAAAATGCTAATAAAGTATTTAAGGAACAAGAAGAATTTAAAGATAGAAATAATTTTAATGATGATGGAAGTAAAAAGTATCAAAATGGAGGTAAAAGAAGATATATCGGAGGTAGTACTAATGAAGCAAGACAAAAATATTTTGATACAGATAAAGAACTTACAGATAGTGTAAAAGTAATTGCTAAAAGATATAATATTAATCCTAATCTATTAGCAAGTAGAATGGCTAAAGAAGGTCCAATAGATAAAGCTATTAATTATTATAATGATACTAATGGAAAATTTGATAGAAGAGAAGTTCATGGAAGCGATTGGGGATTAGATGATACAGGAAATAATTTAAATGAAGGAATTATTACTTTAAAAGAACCTTATTTAAATTATTATGATGAAGAATTTTTTAATGAAAAAGATAGAAAAGTTAATTCTGTATATTCTCCGAATTGGAATTTTGGTATTTCTGCAACTGCCGCTGAATTAGAATATAGAAGAAATGAAATGAAAAAAAGATTTCCTAATTTATCGGATGAACAATTAGATGCAGCTACATCCGCTGCATTTAATAGAGGTATATATGGAGCAACTAAATATATAAAACAAGGTAGAGATTTAAATGAATATTCGCCTTTTATAAATATTAAAAAAATGGGTGGACAAGTTAAAAAAAATATATTTGTAGAACTTAATGTTGGAGGTAAAAAGAAGTTAGTGCCTGCATCTTCCTTTACGGGGGAAAGACAAAAAGCTCTAATGGGAATTAATGAAGATATTGATTATATTAATACTCCTAAATATAAAGGTATAATAGAAGAAGCAAGCATAACTAATCCTCGATTATCTCCTAATAATGTATATAAACAATTAACTAATGCCGCTGGTACAGATGATGCTTTAAAAATTAAAAAATTAAATAATATTCCAAATAATATTAATAATAAATTTAGTCCTGCTGCTGGGCATTTTAATGAAATTACTCTTGGAGATATTATAGGAGGAGTAACTAATACTATTGGATCTATTACTAATTATAATAGCAATAGGCGTACATTAAATAATATGAAATATAGTTCTGCACCTCTTCCTATTCAAGCAAAAAAACTTAAAACTCGATTTAATATTAATCCTCAATTAGATAAAATTAGAGAATATCTAAAAGCTACTAATAGAGATATTGATGCAAATACAGCAAGTTCTCGTGTGGCTCTCGCCCGTAAAGGAATAGCTCGCACTAATGCTTTATTACAAACTAATAATCTTTATGCTACTAAAGAAAATGCTGAAACCCAATTATTAAATCAAGATAATATGAATCAACAAAATGTTGCAGCTCGTAATGTTGAAATGTATAATAGGTGGAGAGAAGGTAAAAGTAATTTTGATAATATGTTATTAGAAAAACATGCTGAAAATACTTCTGATTTAATTAGAGGTTTAACTACAACAGTACAAGATATTATTGGTGGAATTGAACAAAGAAAAAATATTAATAATACTTTATCTACAATTGCTGCTGCAAATCCTAATGTAACTGCTGAAATATTAAAAGATTTAGGTGTAGATTTTAGTTATTTGATTAGAAATGGTAAAAGGATTAAAAATAAGAAAAATTAATTTATAATATTATGAAAGGTTTTAATCCTATTATAAGACAACGAGTATCTCCTATTAATTTAGAAACTGTTGCTAATACTTATAGAGAACTTGAACAAGGCCATCAAAAAAGTATGCAACTTGCTTCTCAACTTCAAACTGCAATGGCTCAGCTTCCTCTTAATGAAGCTGAAGATGAATGGAGGCAAAATAAAATTCAACAAATTAGGAATACTCTTGATAATAATTTAAATTATGGAAATGCTGCTGGGGCTTATGATGATTTAGTAAAAGCTCAAGGTGATATTACTTCTGATCCAGGTTTAATAGGTCGTATTAGAGCACAACAAGATTATACTGCATATTTAAATAATATTAATGAGCGACAAGATTTATCTGAATATCATAAAAATTATTATAGAGCAAATACTAAATATAGATATAATGATATTTATAATGATAAAGGACAAGTAATTGGAGGTACTAAATGGGAACCTAATGAAAGACCTGTGTCAAGTATAGATATGAATAAAATATATAATGAAGCTCTTAAATATGTTTCTCCTGATGCTGGAGGATATGAAAATACTACTTTTATAGATATTTCTACAGGTAAAGTATCTAATACTTATACAGAAAATAGTACTATGGCAAGATATAATTCAATAACTGGAAAATATGAGATTCTTCCTCCAGAAAAAATTAGAGCTGCTGTAGATGCTGCAATTAAAGCAAATCCTGCAATTAGAGCAAGTTTAGAACAGGATTATAAAATTGATAAATGGTATCATAGTCAAAATCCTAATATTGCAAATGATGTAATTGATCCAAAAGGATATACTAAATCTTTTGATCAATATGTAAATGATAAAATAGATCCATTTATTAGAGCTAAACAATATAGACGAATATATACTTCTACTGCTTATAATGATTCTATGATAAATGAAATCGCTAAAGCTAAAGTAACAACTAAAGCAAATAATAGTGGAAATAATCAACAAATAAATAATTTTTTAGCTAATACTATTGTTGAAAAGGGCCCAAGAGCTCAAGTTAAAATCGACCCCGGATTAGAAGTTTTAACTGGAGTTAGAACTATTGGAAGTACTTATACTGAAAAATTAAATGAAAAATATCCTAATATAAATATTCCAGAATTTAATTTATATACTACTCCAGATGCTTTAAGTACTTGGGCAAAAAATAATAATATTTCTGGTGAAGTAGCTATAGATGTTATGAGAGAATTTGATAATTTTAAAAGAGCTACTTTACCATATAGAGCTACTATTAATAATGTTATTGGAGATGTAAATGACCCAAATAAAATAAGTGCTTTTAATTTTATATCGCAAGTAAATAGTGGAATTATTGATGATATATCACCAGATGATACTGATACTATGAAAGAATGGAAACAAAGTTTTGCTAATATTACTGATAGATTATTCGGAGATAATTCTGCCGGCATAGCTATAACATTAAAAAATCAAAGAGATTTAGATACTTTTAAACGAAATATTGGAGATTTATGGGATACTTATGAAATTAAACAATATAATACTGAAAATGGAGATATAAGATTAGTTCTTTCTTCAGATCATAAAGATGGAACTTATAAATTTGTTCAAGCTGCAAAAGCTACAAATTTAGATAGTAGAGTTTTTGGAGGAGGATTAAGAAGAGAAAAATATACTTCAATTAGACGAGTAGACGAAAATGGAAATATTGTCCCTCTTGAAGTTCATTTTAATAATCCAAATAGAGAATTACTTATATCTCAAGCTGATTATCTTTATACTGATATAATAAAACAAGCTAATAAATTACAAGAAGATATTCTTCCAGTTGGTGATGAAGTTGTTGTTGATACTTCAGTTTCTTCTCATACAAATCCTGAACATTATATGAGAGATCAATTATATCAAACTATTAGTAATCCTGCTGATGCTAAACTTGAAAAAGATCGTAGAGATGATATTGTAAAAAGATATACTAATATATTTAAAGCTAATCCTCAACTTATGATTTCAGGTGATTATTTAGTAGTTGATAAAAATGGAACATTAAGAGATATGACTTCTGACGAAATAGAAGATGCTCGTATTAAAATTCCAACTTATAATGATAGTAATATAAAGCATCAATTAACATATGTTCCTACTATGGGATGGAAAATTAAAACTACTGTTACAGATGACAGTGATGTTAAAGAATATATATTAAAAGAAGGACTAAATGATCCATCTATTGATGCTGTTAATAATAGTATAAGCACTCAAGCAAAATTATTATTAGATAATGTTACATATGCTTATCAAGCGTTTTCTTATGATACTCCATATAGTACAGATATTGTTGTTAAAGATAAACATACCGGTAAATTTATATTACAAGATGAAGATTTAAGAACTATAAAAGAAGATATTTCTCTTCAAGATGTTGAAAAACTTGCATTGTGGAGTGTTGTAGAAAATAAAGTACGCAATGGTGAATATACAGAAAATGATAAAGAAGCAATAGGGCAAGCTTATTATAATTCTCTTATAATTAAAGGTTTTGATCCAGAAACAGCAATGATATTTACTAATGAGTATATAGAAAAATTATGAAACTTACACGTGAAGAAATGAATAGAATAATGAAAGGAGAGGGTAATAAACCTTCTCCTTTTTCTGATTTCGGAAATACTGATAATAAACCTTCTCCTTTTCAAGATCCTTATGGTTTTTCAGCTGTTAATAAACAAATTGAAAATCTTCCTCGATTTTCTGTTAGTAAAGAAGATCATGAAAATTTTGCTAATTATGATGTTTATTTAAACGCTTATACTACAAGAGAAGAAGCTGAAAAACAAAGAGCTAAAAATCAAAGTTGGGTCGAACAAACAGGTCGTGCAGTTACACAAGCTGTTGCAAATGAATTTATTCTTGGAACACTTTATGGATTTTCTAATATGTATGATGCTGTTTATAATCTTATAGCTAATGACGGTTATAATGATTATACTAATGCTGTAAGTACGGCACTTGAAAAAGCTCAAGATTCTATTAGAGAACGCTTTGCTATATATCAAGAAAATCCAGGAAAATCATTTGATATTGGAGATTTTGGATGGTGGGCTAATAATGCTATTAGTGTTGCATCTACATTATCTATGCTTATTCCGTCTACAGGTATTGCAAAAGGAATTAAAGCTCTTGGAAAAATAGGTAAAGGAACTAAAACTATTGGAAAATTATATAATAAAGGAATTTATGGTATAGGTAAAATTGCTGAAAAAAGTCATCTAACTTCTAATCCTGCAAGAACTGCTAAAAGTATTAATACTGTTTTAGATCTTGGTGCAACAGCTGTATTAAGTAGAACTATGGAAAATTATATGGAAGCTCGTGAAGTTTATAAAGATATTTATGATACTTCCATAGAAAGATTACAAAATTTTAATGATATACAAAGAGAAGAATTTTTTAAAAATAATCCTGAATTTGTTGGTTTAAGTAATGATGAAATAGCTAAAAAAATTGCAAGTGATTCTGCTGGAGAAACATTTTTTAATGACTATGCTATGGTATTAATGGATTTTATTCAATTTAAAGCTATTAGTAGTCTATGGAAAGGAGCTTTTAAACTTAAACCCACAGCTAAATTAAAATATATAAATAAACAAGCTGCTAACAAATTAAATGCCGATGCAGCTAATATAGATATTGAACAACAATCTTTAATTAAAAGATTATTACAAGGCAATTCTACTTTTCTTGCAGAAAATTTATCTGAAAGTTTTGAAGAAGGTTATCAAGGTGTTCAAACTGAAAAAGGAAAAGAAGTTGCAGAACTTATATTTGATCCTACTTATAGACCAAGAGATTTAAGTTCTTATTTATCTGATCCTAAAATATGGGAGCAAGCTGTTTGGGGTTATCTTGGAGGAGTAGGTTTTCAAGCTGCTGGTAGAGGTTTAGGGAATCTTCAAAATAAAATTCAGGGAAAAATTAATAAAAAACGCATGTCTCCTGAAGATTATAATCGAAGTCAATTAACTTTTGAAAAAATTAGAGAAGCTGAAATTCTTGGTCGTAAAGCTAAAATTAATGATTATCTTGAGCAATTATCTTTACTCGATGAAGGAAAAAATCCATTTAAGCCTATTACGGAAAATGGAACTATTTCTGATTATGAAAATATAACTCAAGATGAAGCTGATATTATATACGATAGATTAGCAAATGAATTTGTAGTAGATATGGTATTAAATGCAGCTGATACAGGAAATATTGAATTATTACAAGAGTATATTACTAATCCAGAATTTAATAAATTTTTTGATGCAGCTAATATAAATATTGCTAAAAATAAAACTAATTTTACTCAAGAGTTAGTTAATAGAATGAACAATACTATTGAATTATATCAAAATGAAATATATAAAGGTATTCATTCTATAGATGGTGATAATGATCAAATTATTAGAAATATTGCAAGAGAAAATGTTAAAAAATATTTTAATTTAGATTTAATTAATAGCGCAATAGATAGAATAGATACAGATATTGCTAAATTAGATCCTAATGGCGAATTTAGTAGATATTCATATATTGATGAATATCAATTTGGAATACAACAATTAGTAGAAATTAATAAACACATTGATGATATATATAAACTTAAAGATACTGATGATATTGTAAAAGATCAATTAATAAAAGAATTAAAAGAAAAGAAACAAAATATTGTTGATAGATTAAATAAAAATATTATTGTTACAGAATTAAAAACTAAAGACTCTGGAAATATTATTATAAATGCTGATGAAAATTGGTTATTAAATAATGTAGATAATTATTATTATAATAACGATTTTTCAAATGTTCCAGATGCTATTTCTAAATTTATAGGAAATAAAACAGTTTTATCTTATCAAACTGATGATATTAGAAAATCTATTCCTACTACTAAACAACAATTACAAGAAAGATATAATCAAATTAATAGAGTAGTAGATCAAACTGTTTCTAAAGCTCTTAATGATGCTTTTACTAATATAGGCCATTATATAGAAACTGCTGCTGATCCTACTAAAGCATTTAATGATGTTCTTGCTAAGCAAGTACCTGAATTAGAAAAAGATATTGAACTTTTAAATCTTGGAGCAAGTAACGATCTTGAATATTATTATTTACTCAAAGAAGTAAGAGATGAAGCTATTAACAAAATAGAATCTATAAAAAATAATAATAATGACAATGAAACTGTTAATAAAGAACGAGAAGAAATATTAGAAAAACATCCTATTCCAACTGAAAAAGAAATTATTGATAATAATAATGAAACTACTAAAATTATTAATGATGTACAAAAAGCCACAGGTGAGCCTTCCTCTACGGGGGAACAGGTAAAAGCTCCAACCGAAAGTACTAATCCTATTATTCCTGATTTAATTGAAGATAGAACAGTAGTAGGTTTTGAGGAAGAACAAAATCCAGCTGAAGCATTAGCTTTACAAGATGCTATTAGAATTAGAGAAGCTATAAGTACTCCAAGTAATGATGAATTAGGAGAAACTGATGTTACATCAAGTGCTTCTTTGTTTGCTCTTCAGATGTATAGAAATAATAAAGATTTATATAAAGGACTTGATGGAGAAAATTTTAATAACGATAACGCTAAAACTCTTCTTTCTCAAATAGAAGATAAACTTGAGTTAGAAGGTTATAATAAAGATCTTATTAAAAGTAGTGCTGTTAAAGGTTTAAAAATAGCTATAAAACACATTAATAATAGATTACATGCTAAAGGACTTCCTAATCTTGCAGCTCAAATAATTGATAACATTGATGTTACTAAAAACGCTATTAGTTCAGCTATTCCTACATCTAAACTTAATGATACTATTGATAAATTTTTAGATGAATATATAAAATCTGTAAATATTAAACCAAATAAAAATGGTAGTACTCTTATAGATATTGTTCAATTATTTGATTATTTAATTAATAATAAAGATATTGGTTACGAACAAGCAAAATTAATTTATATTAATATGTATGATTATATAATTAATCATACTTCTAATAAAGAATATAATAAATATATATTTAAAAATATTAGATTAGTAAAAGATAATTATATTTCTAATAAATCTTTTGTTAATGCTTTAGAAAAGGCTAATTATTTTTTGCAACAAGTGCAATATGCAAAAAGAGAATATGAAATTGTTAATCAAAGATTAAGAACAGCTGTTGCTAATAAAGTAAAAACAGATAGTAGAGCAAGAGAAATATATTATAATCTTAAACATGGTGATAAATTAGATATTGAGCGTAATGGTAAATTATTATTCTTTAAAAAAGATGGAATTGAAATAGGTTATTCAATTATTCCTACTACAAGTTCTGATGGTAATACAGTATATATGCCTAAAGAAAAAGGTTTTAGATATAATATTACTAAAAACGGCTCTACTTATAGTAGTCCTTATTTTGATGAATTATTTACTAAATTAATAGAACAATCTGAAGATGTTCAAGATTTACTTAATATATTAAGTATTTACGAATCTAATATTGAAGTTGGCGCTATAATTAATGAAAGTCTTTCTGAACAAGAAACAGATGATATTTATAACTCTATTTCTGAACAATCTAAAAAGCCTTTTGAATTTGTTAATAGTAAAGGTACTCCTATAAGTAATATTGATGGTGCTAAAATTATTATAAATCATCCTATAATTAAAAAATTAATAGATGACGGATACATAGGAGTTGATACTTATAAAGTTGTTGATGCTGCTAAAACTATTGCTAATGAAATATTATCTGTTCTTAATTATGATAGAATAAATATTAATTCTGAATTAAAAATTAGAAGTTATAGAAGATGGTTATCTTCTATGTATGGTAATTTACAGCAAACTAAAGATATTGCAGATAATGGATTAAATTATAAAATAACTGTAGAAGATACTGTTACAGGAGTTCCTATTACTTCTCAGCAATCTTTGCCTATTAATTCTCCTGCTTTAAAATTTACTTATGAGAATAATCCTGTAATAGCTGTTATGAATAGTGGTACTGTTAATATTGAAGGATCTAAAACTACTTATCCATCAAGAGGTATGACTATAAAAACTATGGGATTATTAATTCAAGATAATGATGGAAGTCCAGCTTATGCTTTATTTACTGAAGAAAATAAAGTAGATAAGTCTAATCAAATATATAATGATCTAAAAGAAGAAATTAAAAATATTATTAAAGAAAGATTATCTGGAAGTGATTTCGATGAATTTACTGATAAATTAGCTTCTTTATTTGGAGGAAATAATAGAGGATTTAATAATTTATTTAAAGGCTATAGCGTAGCTTCTATTGGGGATATTACGGCTTTAGCTTTTAAAGGAAGAAAGGATAATTATACATTAGTTGCTTATAGATATAAAAAAGACAATAATGAAGAGAGTACTGCTATTAGATATTATAAGAACGGAAATAGTTCTTCTCCTGGTAAGATTATATCTAAAGTGGAGGGAAATGAAAGAATTATTGATGATATTGTTGAGGAAATATTAAGTAACACTCAATATTTTAAAAGTTTTGTTGCTATAAGAAATCAAGATGTTATTAATGGTAAAATTAATAAATATCTTTCTAAAAGAAATGGTAAGTTAGTTCTTACTCTTAATGGAAAAGAATTTGTTTATAATAATTTTACTGAATTTATACTTAAAAATAATGCGTTTAATACTAATCAAGATGTTGATAAATTTGGCCATTATTTTGAAGTAAATAAAAAAGGATTTTTTATTGAAGCTCAAAAGAGCACGCCCGTAAAGGAAGAACAGCAAGATAGATTATTTACTCCTGATGATATTTTTGATGGCAATAGTTCTAAAACTGTTTATTCTGGAAGATCTATTGCAGAAAAAGTAGGAATTGATGAAAGTATTATTAATATTGCAGAAGATTTAGATTTGCTCCCAAAAGAAGTTAGATATAGTAAAAGAAATACTAAAGCTAAAGCACAAACTAATAAAAATAGTATTCTTTTATTTAAACATTTTGTTACTGCTGTAAATAAAGATAAATATGAAGCTATGCGTATTCTTATTCACGAAAGACTTCATCAAATTCTTAATGAACAAGTTGGAAATCGTAAACAAGAATATGTTAATGAAATATTAGATATTTATAATGAAGCCAAATTAGCTATTAAATCTAATTCTGATAAATATGGTCATTTAATTTCAGCTTTTGATACAATTTTAAATCCTGATACTTATTTTAATTATCTTGATAAATCTGCTCAAGATTATTGGAATAATAGAAGTAAAGAAGAAAGAGATTCTTTATTTGCAGAAGAATTTCTTGTTGAAAGTCTTACTCAGCGTTCTCTTATTGACGCTTTAAATGAAATTAAAAGTACTTCTGATAAAGCTATTATTGATAAACAAACTCCAAAAACTCTTTGGCAGCGTATTATAGATGCTTTAATAAAAATATTTGGTATAAAATTTGATAATATAGAAAATAATACTATATTAGCACGTGAATATAATTTATTTGGAAATTTATTTAATGACACTATTGCTGAAATTCAAACTGTTGAACAACAAAAAGACACTACTATTGAAACTAAAGAAGAATCTGCTGATATTATAACTAAAAATCAATTAGAAGATATTGAAACTGATACTTTTACTGAATTTGAAGATGATGTTTTTGCTGTTACTGATAAACTTATTGAAAGTAATGAAAATATAACGGCATCGGTAAATGAATATTTGAATAATTATAATGAGCAAGATAAGCCGTTAATGGCTCGTTTTGTTAAAAATGGCTGGATGAAAATAGTTTGCTGATGATCTGTATATAAATAAATTTTAATTATAGGAAACGGGCTAAAAACGGCTCGTTTCCTATAATAATTTTCTGAACATATAAGGTTAAAATCTTAATGTTTATTCTGGTGAAACTAATAAACTTAAAATTATGCCGTGTACAATTAAAGGACTTAATTTAAATCCTAAAGAACTTGCTATCGTAGAAGGTGTAGCAAATGGTAATGACAAGAAAGCTGCTATTATAGCTGCTTATTTAAAAGAAGATGCTAATTTTATTGAATTTGCATCAAAAGATTCTAAATGGAGAGGTAGTATTGAAAATACTCCTCATAATACTTGTGTACGATTACTTAATGAATATTATAAAAAACAACATCCAAGTGTTGTTAATTTTCGTCGTAGTCGTATAGGTACAGAATTAAACGGTTTTAGTTCTGTTCATGCTAAATATATAGCTTATCGGCATACTGCTGGTATAATATCTGCTTTATATTACGATTTAGCAAAAAATAAAGATGTTAATCGTAAAGATAGGGCAGATATTTTGCGTAGATGTAGTACTACTATTCGTTCTAAATTTGTTACAGAATATATTAATCCTTTGATTAATTCTGATGAATTTAAGAATAATTCTACAGGTAAAAAATATATTGAAAAAATTAATGATCTTCGTAGAAAAGCTAATCAATATAAGGCTATTAAAGATAAAGAAAATTTTGAAAATACTATTAAAGAATTATATACTATTTATGGCAATATTGCAGCTAAATATGGAGATATTAAAACTAAAAATTATGGAAATCTTGTAAATAAATTACTTGAAAATAAAGAAGCTTTTTATGAAGAAGTAATTAATAATAGTAGTATTACATTTTTAACTAAAACATTTAAGGATGTATCTGATATTATTAATGCAGAAAAAGCTAATAATGAAGAAGATATTAATTTTGTTGATGAAGAAAATGATGGTATTGATGAAATGATGAAATCTCATATTGAAGATTTAACTTCAAGAGGTAGTTATTTAAATACTGTTTCTCAAAGACTTAAATTATATTTTGAAACTATTCCTAATTTAGAAAGTGCTGAGTCTAAAACTTTAGATCTTAATAATGAATTAGGAGTAGAAATTCCTATTGGATATAATAAAGCTATATCTGCAATATATAGTTTTTGCACTTTTACTTCTCCTAAATCTTTAATTGAAGAAATTAAAAATGTTGCTAACAATATTTCTCATTATGCGGGTTTAATTAAACTTGCTGAAGATATGGAGAACAATATAGTATTTAGAAATTATGTATTTGGGCAATTAGCTAATCCTAAAGTTAATAAAACTATTATTAGTATTTCTGAATCTGGTATTGAATTTAGTAATAGTAATGCAACTGCTGATCCTATTACTGCTATATTTTATCAATATTATAATGCTATAAAAGGTACTATTCGTACTAATTATCCTGCTCAAGATTTAGAAAATATTCAAGAATTATATGATTATATTAATTTAGCTAAAAAAGAAGAAACTGGAAGTAATGCTCAAAATGATATTTTATTAAATCTTCATAATAAGTTTTTAAATATTTATCTTAAATATTTTCCTAATGCAGAAGTTTCTGCTATAGATAAATATATTAATGATGGAAATAAAATAGATAATTATACAAAATTTATTAGTATATTTGATGGTTTCTTAAATGAAGCTAAAAAATCTAAAGATAAATATGAACAAGAAATTTTAAGAAATAATAAAAATTTAGCTGATTATTATAATAGAAAAAAATATGCTATTGAAGCTGGAATAGGTTTTGATGAAGAACGACCGGTTTTTAAGATAGATGACACTATATTTGGCGATGCGTTTATTAATTCATTATATAGTATAAGTAATTCATTAGTTAAATATAGTGTTATAAAAATTGATTTGAATAGTAGAAACGCTGATGGAAATTTAGGCGCAGATTTTATTGGAAATAGTTGGATTACTAATTTATTTAAACAAATCAATTTTTCTACTGAAGAAGATCTTAATGCTGGTCTTAATAAATTAAGAGAATTTGTTTCATTAAATGATCAATATAAATATAATCCTATACTTTTTGATCAATATGATGAACGAGGTAGAAAAATTAGTAGGGGATTATTTGATATTAATGAACAAGGAGAAACGTTTGTTAATTCTTATGCAAGACAATTATTAGATTATACATTATTTAATGGTATTAAAGATTATGTAACTGATAAGTCTGCATTATATTCTACAATGTCTAAAACAGACTATCTTATAAGCCAACTTATTTCTTATACTACTGATGATAAAATTGCTGATATTAATAAAGGATGGTATTTTATGAGAACTCCATCTGACGCTCCAAAGAATTTTATTATAAAAGCTCCTAAACATAGTATTTCTGGTTTATTTAATGAAAAATCTGTTAATAAAAAACATCCTATTTTTAGAATATTTTATAATTATGTTCTTGGAGAATTAGAACAAGGTTTTAAACAACTTACTAAAGTTGGCACTATTGATAATAATGGTATATTTACTCCTAAAGATAATACAGATGGTTTGTTTGAATATTATCATTATAGAGGAAGTATTATTAAAAATGGAAAATTAACCGGTAATGTTTTTCAATTTAATAGATTATTCCCTGTAAATGGATTTAATCCAGCTGAAATATTAAGTAATGAAGAAGCTGGAGTGCCTTTCCTTTACGGGGGAAAATTCATGAATACTATTTATTCTCCTGATGGCGCTAATGGTTATACTTTAAATCTGGATGATGGTTCTAAACAAACTATTGAAAATATTGTTGAAGAATGGCTTATTAATTATAGTAAAGAAATAGAAAAAAGAATTAGTCAATATACAAAAGCTATTGGAGATAGATATAATATAGATCAAATAAAAGAATTTGCTATAAATTATACTATTAACACAATAGCTTTTGATAACATATTTGAAGGTGATAGTAAATTTTATAAAAGTTATCAAGATTTTCTTAAACGAGCTAAAGAAGTTCAAGCTCAAGGAAAAGCATATACTGGATATGATCTTTTAGATGATTATAATGGTGGATTAAAAACAATAGATCAATTGTCCATCCCCCGTAAAGGAATAAGCACTGATAATATTACTATTCCTATTAGAAATGGATTTAAAGCTATTACGATTAATAATACTGTTAGAGGCTCTAATAGATATGTAGCTATTAAAAAAGAACTTATTAACATATTTGAAAAAGAATATGGAAATAAAGAATTAACTGATAAAGAAAAAAAGAATATTGAAGATAGAGCTGAATTTATAGCACGAGGATATAAAGAAGGTATTATTACTAATGATGCTCAATCTTATATAACATTTGAAGAATTTATTAGACGTAGAGTTACTGACGGCACTTATTATGAATATGCCGATTTAATTACTCAATTATTAGATCCAAATATAGATGTAAAAGATATTGATTTGGATAGAATTAATGCTAAAATTCAAGTACAGAAAAACTTTTATTTTGATCATGCTTATGATGCTACTACTGAAACTTATTATCCTCGACAAATTAAAAATGCCGAATTTGTATTAATTCCTAAACTTTTACCTAAAGATAGTAGTTTGTATCAATTATATGAATTAATGACTGAATATGGTATTGATCAAGTAAATACTAAAGAAACTGATAAAGCTGCTAAAAAAGATGTATTAACATTTTGGGATAATGAGGGTAATGTAACAGAGGATAATTTAACAGTTTTTAAAGATAAACTTAATGAAGGCAATGTAATAGGAACATATTATTATAGATATTTATATAAACAACAAGATGTTCCTCAACATATGGTAGATGCAAGTAATAAAGTTGCAGTTCAATTATTTAAAAAGATTATAGATAATACTACTGAAGAAACTGCTAAATATGTTAATACTTTATTCAAGGCATATTGTAAAAATATTGAAGATAGTTTTAATGAATTACTTAATAATTTAGACTTGAAAGTTGATAAAAATAGAAATATTGTAAATAAGAATAATTCTGGAGATTTAATTGATTTTAATTCTTTTTATAAAAGAGCACAAGAAGAAGCTAAACGATTAAATTTAGATAGTAATTTTTTAGATTATGTAACACCTGATCCTGTTACGCATATTCCACGTATGCCTAATTTTATGAATTATGCCTCTATTAAATTACAAAGTATCGCTCAATCTATATTTAATAATTCTATTACAAAACAAAAATTACCTGGATGGCATGCTGCGCAAATTACTAATGTTGGATTTAGTAAAAAATTAGAATATCATCCTGCTAATGAGAATGGATCTGGAAATGAAGCTTATATAGAAGTTATGCTTCCTCGTTGGAGTAAATTACTTCCTAAAAATCTTACTAAAGAACAATTAGATTATATAAGTAAAGAAGGACTTGATTTACATTTAGGCTATCGTATGCCTACTGAGGGCAAACAATCTATTGCTATATTTAAAGTAGTTGGGTTTCTTGATGATTCTCAAGGTTCTACTATTGTTGTTCCAGACGAATGGGTTCCACAAACAGGTTCTGATTTTGATGTAGATAGTGTTTATGGCATTTGTTATGAAATGTATTTTGATCCAGAGGATGCTTTAATTCATAAAATAGAATATAATGATGGTAATACCGATGAAGATATTAAATATAGATATAAAATTTATAAGGCTATAAAAAATCCTAATATTAGTTTAAAACGATTTAAAGAGTTAAGTATTGAAGATCAAAATACTCGTGAAGCAAGAAATAATTTAATTTTAGATTGTATTATTAATATTTTTAAATCTCAAAGCGCTAAAGAAGAAAATTATTCTCAAAGTAATTTTAGAGCTTTAGAAGATGCTAAAAATAATATTGATAAACTTCATGAACATTATGAAGAACTTATAGAAAGTTCAGATGCTGTTGCTAATCGTTCTACATATAATTTATTTGACCAATTAGATTCTATGGAGAACGCTATGTCTGGTGCTCGCCTTAAAGCCGCATCTGTAAATAGAGATACATTTGTAAGTATATGTAATTATGCTAAAACTAAATTATCTAAAAATCATATTATTACTATAAAATATCCTAATAATGAAATTTATAATTTTGATGAAATTAAAAAAGCTTGGCCTAATGCTAAATTAAGTGAAGATAATAAATATATAATTGTTGAACACGATAGTATAGGAAATACTGTTAATAATAAAAATATTGTAGGTCAATTACTTACAACATACGGTTCTCAAACTACTGCACATATTCTTGATGCTATTAAATCTGGTACTGTATATAATGAAAATGAATATACATTTGGCGTATTTAAAACTTTGTTAGATATAGGTTCTGATTATATTACCGCTATTGCATTTTTACAGCAACCTGCTGTAACAGAAATTGTTAATGCTTATTTTAAAACTAATTCTATATTTACTAATATAGGAAATAAAAGTCCTATAAAAGTTGCTATTACAGAACTTGCTAAAAAATATAATATAAAAGTAGATGGTAAAGAGATTACTGATTTTACTTCTACTAATGATATACTTGGTGAATTAACTAAATTATATGGAAAAGAATTTAAAAATAGATTTGGTATTGATTTAAATATTGATTATTTACATTTAACAAATAATGTAAACGTAAATTTAAGTCAAGAAGATTTATTAAATAGATTTTCTGTAAAAGATGATTTTCTATTTGATTTATATATTATTATTCAATTTAATAAATTAAAAATTACTTCTAATAATATTGAAAAAATTCTTCAAGTTACTAAACCAGATAAATCTGGAGCAAAACAAACTATTAGAAGTACTCGTCGTATACTACAAGATGCTAAAAAATATACTTCCAATAGAGATTTAGTAGGTTCTACTTTATATGTAAAAGATAAAACTTTTGTTGATGCTTTATATCCTAATATTATTGATGAAAATATAAATATTGAAAATAGTGTTTATCCATATTTAGCTGCATTTATGCAATATGCGACTATTCCATCTATTAAAATAAATAGTCAATTATTTACTATGGAACGTGAAGACGTTGCACAAATAATTGATAATATTGAACAAAAATTAAATGTTAAATTAAATGATGAACAATATATTGATTTAATTCAATATATGGTTTCTTATCTTTATAAACTTACTCCAATTCTTACTACTCCAATTACACTTAATGAGATGGGTAAGTTTATAACTGATACTAAATATGGAGAAGAGTTAGCTAATGAAAATATTGATTATTGGAAAAGTGAAGAAGCAAGAATAAATGGTTTTACTTATTATGAAACTACTAAATTTGATACAGTAGATATAAATAATCCTACTCAAGAAGAAATAAATAATTTTGCTAAACTTACTCCTGTTCAAAAAGTTTTATATATTAAAGAACATTTTTCAGAAGATCCTGGAATATTTAAATATATTGATGTAAATACTTATAATCAACGTAATGTTAGAGAAAAAGGATATACAGGACAAAGTTTATATTTTCACGATAATATAGAAAATATTGAAGATATTCTTATTCAATCTAAATTAGATTCTTTTAATAAACATCCATATATTAAATTAGCAATGCTTGATATAGTTAAATATGCTTTTATAGTAGATGGATTTAGATTTAAAAGAAATTCTATTACAAAACTTGTTGTTAATGAATTTTTATTAAAGCCTATTCAATATAATGGTACTAATATTGTTCCTACTATAATAGATAATTTTGCTACTTTATTTAATGTTAATGATTTTGATTCTAAAGGCACTGATATTTATAATATGACTGAACGATTTGTTAGAAGTCATAGTGGTATTATTAAAAATGTATTTTTAAGTAAAAAAGATAATAGATTTAATAAGTTCTTTAAATCTGATAATATTGTTCAAGTTCCTTATACTAAAGATGGAATAAGTTTTATTGAATATACAGGAATTGGTAAATGGGTTGAAGAAGATACTACAGGTGAGTCTTCCTTTACGGGGGATATACAACCAGGATTTATTTCTTCTGATAGTCTTTCTTATATTTGTATAACTCGTAATATTAATAAAAAATCTGTTACTACTTTATATAAAGTAATAATTAAAGATAAAGGATTATATTTAGCACCTCTTAATTTATTAGATAATAATGAAACTAATGAATATAGTATAAATCCTAATCATAATAAATTTAAAAGATTAGAATATTATCTTGGAATTATTGATGCTGCTGCTTCTACTGAATCTGATATAAATATAATTATTTCTCAAGAAGATGGACCTGCAAGTGCTGAAAATAAAACTAAATATACTATTAAAAGATTTATTCAACCTAAAATAAATGATGTATTAAATAATAGAAATTATTTTACTGAAAACTTAAGTAATACTGATCCTAATGGATTTATTAATAAACTTATAAATAAATTTAAAGAAAATCCAGATAAAGCATTAATAGCTGATAATAACAAAATTATTAATTTTGCTTTACCTAATATTGGTAGTGCTACTATACAAACTATTAATGGAGAAGATTATTATATTAAAAAAGTTAAACCAAGTAATAATTTAAAATTATATTTTAAAACTAAACAAGATAAATATTATAATAAACTTAATGAACAAGAAAAAAATATAGCTGATACTGTTGGTCAGTATTCATTAATAGTTCCTAATATTTACGAAGTTTCTCAATACTTTTCCCCCGTAGAGGAAAACGTCGAGGACATAGCTCCATTTGCTATTACTGATATTATAGGCGATAGTTATGAAACTATTGATTCTTCTAAATTAACTACTGTTGAAGAAATATCTCTTAAAATTATTAATGACATTAATAGGCAAGGTATTAATGGTAATGAAGTTGCAGAAAAAGTTGCTGAATTATTAAAAGAAAGTGATATTGATAGATATTCCGCTGTTTCTATAAAAAATCATACAAGAGAAATATATTCTCGTGCTGCTGGATTTTATAAAACAGTTTCGAATATGCTTAACAAAGAAATTAATAATTTTATTCAAGATGAAAATGGTGAATGGTTATCAATTGATAACCCTAAAGTTATTGATATTATAAAAAATAAACCTGGAGAATTAGATAGATATGTTAGAACACTTCTCAACGCTCGTTCTTTTGGCACTTCTTTAAGTGGATTATTTGAATTTGATATTGCAAGTGTAGATAAAGTTATTTCAGATCAAATTCAATCTATTAGAAATTCTATTAATAATATTCGTAATAATCCTAAAATTGTTTCAGCAATGAAACTTATTATGGATAATTATTTTGGAAAAGAAGTTTCTACTAATCCTTTAATTCGTAATAATATAATTAGTATTCGTACTCAATATTCCGATGCTGATATTTTTGATAGTTTATTTAGTTCTGTTTCTGAATTAAGTAATAGTGAAGTTCAAGTTATTGTTAAATTTATTGGTGGTATTATTAATGGTGCTAATTTAGTAGATGCACCTAAAGCTCGTCAGGAATTTTTAAGAAAGTATGATGAAATAATGAAAATGCCTGGTAAATTTGTATGGGGCGATATTGTTAAGAATGGTAAATTTATTACTCCTTATACTCAGAAATTTATTACTGACAGAGATCAATTAAGAGATGCTGTTAGAGAAGCTAAAAACAAATATGGTAGATTTAGTATAGAATACTATAAAGCACGTCTTAATAGAGATAAATGGTATGCTGATAACGTTAATATGGAGGTTGTTCCAGAATATTATATTGCTAAAAATAAATTAGATGAAAGTATTTTAAAAACTGCTCCAGAATTATTTGTTAGATATAAAGAAATAATGACTACTATTTATGAAATGACTCCTGGAGAAGATAGTGAATTAAGTATTGAACAACAACAAGAAAAAATTGCTCTTATTAATGAAATTAATTTTATGACTTCTTCATTAAATAAAGATTATAGTCCTAAATCTGATGAAGAAATCGTTAAAGCAAATACGCTAAAAGATTATATTGATAAAATTAAAAAGCTTAATGATGAATATTTTGAATATTCTCCTATTGCTGGATTTGATGAAGACTTAAAATATTATCTTGATATTATTAAGAAATATGATGAAAATAATCCTAATGAAGTTCTTGAAGAAAAACTTAAAGATGAAAATTATAGAAATGCCTTTAATTGGATTAATTTAAATGCTCGTAAAACTATTAATAAAGAACTTAAAGATAAAATTGATTGGGCATTTAAACAATTTAAAGACAATGCTGATAGACAAAGTGAAATTGCTACTATTCTTGATAGTCATCCTGAATATAAAGATAAATTAGGAATTATTGATGGTAGAAAGTTTACTAAAGAACAAAAGCAAATTATTAAAGATGCTGCTCTTAAAAAATATGGTTATGATTATGAGTCTTCTTTAAGTAATGAAACTCTTATAAAAGAAATTCCAGCTAATCTTCCTATATTAAGTTCAAGATTTTATACTGAAATTAGAAGTAATGATGAAGGAAAACGTAGTCCTGAAAGAATTGAAACTATTAGTAAGATAAATGATATTTTACAACACGCTGTTGATAGAAACGGAGAAATAAGTACTAAATTATTATTTAATCTTCCTAAAGAACGTATAGAAGAATTAGCTAATTTATATGATGTTCTTCGAGATATTAGAAAAAATAGACCTGACTATGATTCTCTTGCCGAAAGATTTAAAGATAGAGTAAATTTTAGAGTAAATAGAAAAGCCTTTAATAGAGAACTTTCATATGCTTTACTTAATCTTAAAGGTACTGCTAATTATGATTTATGGGAACGTATATTTTGTGCTATTGGTAAAAATGGAGAAGTTATTATTAAAAATAAGAAAATTGTTCCTAATAGCGATTTATTTGGATATTATGAGCCTAAAAGTCAAGACTATATAGATCATAATAAAACTATTGCTAAAAAGATTATATCTGATAATGTAGATTATATTACTACTGAATATTATGAAAGAAGTAGAAATGAAGCTATAGCTAATAATAATTTTGAAGAATGGTTTGAAGAAAATCATGTATTTAATCCTTATACTCGAAAATATGAACCTCTTCGTATTTGGACTACTTTAGATGTTAAAAATAATCTTGATAAATATGATCCTAACTATTATGATGCTATAGGTTCTAATAGAACAAGATATGTAAAAGAGGAATATAAGAATAAAAATTATAAACCTTATAGTGTTAATTATAATGGTTCTGAAAAATATAATAATAAAGTAAATCTTTCTTCTAAAGAAGTAGCTATGATTGAATTACTTCAGTCTACTTTAAATGAATATGCTACCACTAATCCTATGAAAAGATTTATTGATAGAGGGTATCTTCCCCGTAGAAGAAAAGATGATATAACTACTCAGAGTCTTGCTAAAGATCTTATTGGTTTAACTGGATATACTATTAATACTCCATCTGAAAGAAGATATGAAGATGATGTTGATTATGTTCACGATAGAGAAGTAGATTTTCCTATGTTTCAATTATTAAAAGCTAAAGGCTATAAAAAACGTATTATTCCTCGTACTAAATTATCTACTGAAAGTCAAGAAAGTTATAATGAATATCTTGCAGATATTAAAAAACAAAATAAAGAAATTGATGAAAATAATGAAAAATTAGATAATGCTATATTAGATGATAATTGGAAAGAAGTATTCCAAGAGTATATTACTAAAGCTATTGATTATAATGCTCGTCAAAGAGCTAAATATTATATTTATTTATTATTAGATGAGCTTAAATCTAATGATGCTTATAAGACTTCTTATTTTAGTGGTAAACTAAAAAGAGATAATGCTAATTCTACTGATATTGAAACTAAATATCAAACTGAAAAACAAACTCGCACTATTGAATTAATTAATAATTTTTATAATCGTGTTGTTCTTGGTGAATTTAAAAAAGGCAGTAAATTAGATAGATATGCTAATTTAATGCAAAATATTACTTCTGCGAAGTATATGATATTTAATGTTACAGGAGGTATAGGTAACATATTGACAGGATGGACTAATATTGCTGGAGAAGTATTTGCTAAAGAATTTTTTGATAATGGTACTTGGAATAAAGCTCAAGCAAGATATTTTGGAGCTTTACCTGCTATTATTGCTAATTTATATTCTCCTAAAGCATTAAATCTTACTGATGGTATTATTAAATTGTTAAGAGTTGTTGATATTGATAATATGCTTGAACTTAAAGGTATTGAAAGTGCTACTGATAGAATTAGAAAAATTCGTGATAGTCTTTATGGATTACAAAGTTCTGGTGAACATTATATGCAAAATACTGTAATGCTCGCTATGCTCGAAAGTCATAGAATTATTAAAGATAACAATGGTAATTGGTATATTGGTAGTTTTGCTAATTTTACTCGTGATTTAGAAATTCAAACTATGTGCGATCTTATTAAAGACGATCCTGAATTGCTTGCTTCTTATAGATTATTTATTGATAATATTCGTTCTGATGCTAATGAAGCAAAAAGTTATGCTGAATTTAGTAAAGATATAAACGCTGAATTTATTAAAGCTCATTGCAGCAAAGCTTTTGCTAATGAATATATAAAAAATCGTGATGCTAATCTTAAATCTGCTAAAAAAGAATTTGAAAGGTTTGATACTCTTGCAGGCCAATTTGAATTAGTTGATGGTGTAGCAAGAATTAAACCTGATAGTGTTATTACTAAAGATATGTTTGGTAGATTTAGAGATAAAGTTATTAATGTTAATAATAAAATTCACGGTATTTATGATAAAATTGGTGCTGCAAAAATAGAAGCTGAATGGTATGGAGGATTGTTAATGCAATATAAGAAACATTTATATCCTGGTATTCTTAAACGCTGGAGAGTTAGAGGCTATTATAATGAAATGCGTGAAAGTATTGAAAGAGGCTCTTATATTGATCTTATTAGTTTTCTTGCTCATGAATTTAAAGATGATATTAAAAACGCTAAAGCTAAAGGGGGCACTACTACTGATATAGTTCTTCATAGTATTCAAAATATATTTAAATCTTTTATTGATACTTTTATTAATTTTAGATTTAATTATAAAATGCTTCCTGATTGGCAACAGCATAATCTTCGTAGAATTTTAGGAGATAGTATTGCTATTGCTTCTGCAATATTAATGGCTATTGTTCTTCATTTAGCTACTGATGACGACGATGAAGAAGTTATTAATAGTACGTGGTATAATTTAATATTATATCAAGCTGATAGATGGGCTACTGAAAGTAGAGCTTATACTCCTTGGGGGTTTGTTGCTGAAGCCAAAACTCTTTATAGCAGTCCAATTGCTGCATTATCTGGTCCTAAAGATTTATTTAAAGCTATGAGTCTTATTATTGACGCTATGATTGATCCTGAATTTGATCCAGTTTATGATAGAGGTCTTTATAAAGGACAAAATAAATTTACTATTTTACTTGAAAGAAATATTCCTTTATTACGTGTTATTAGAAGACTTCAAAATCTTGATAAAAATAATCAATTTTATCGTTTAAGCGATAATAATCTTCCTATGGATATTGCTACTAATGTTGCTAATTGGATTGAAGATTAGTGGAACCTAATTGTTAAAAAAAAGAGAGTTAATACAGTTTTTAATACTGTTATTAACTCTCTTTTTGTTTATAGTAATGTTTATTTATGCTTGAACAATACTGAATAAATGATCGATATTTACGAATAAACAGTATTTATAAGCTATTATATCAATTATATATTAAAAGTAAATAGTTTATATATCTTTATAAAATAGTTTGCCAAATCAAATGATTCTCAATTATTTTCTATAATATTATATTTCGTACTATTAATAATTTTATAATAAATATTAGAGAAAGTAAAAGCATCCTTTCTTGATCCTTCCTTTACGGGGGAAAAGTAAAAGCTGGTACTATCATTAATGACAATACCAGCTTTAATTATGTATAATTATTTATTAATAATATTATCTATTTCTTTTTGTATTTGAATAAAAGGAATAGTACCTAAAAATGTAATAGATTTTTTATAATTATCATCGTATATTATAGTAGCAGGAAAATCAGTTATATTATTTTCTTTTAATATATTTCTATCAATAAAATCTTTATTACAAATATTAATATTTATATTTTTATTATCGTCATAAGTTTTTTTAATAGATAAAATAATATCAGTCATTATTTCACAACCAATACAATCAGATTGTGTTATTAATAAAACTTGTATCATATTATCGTCCAGTACTACCGTGTCCTCCAGCTCCCCGTTCAGTTTCTTCAGGATTAAGTTTTCCTTCTACAAATTCAATTTTATAATAAGGAAAACAAAACATTTGACCAATACGTTCTCCTACTTTATATGGAGGATTATTATGAATCTTAAATTTATTTATAATTTCTAAAAATTTATTAGAAATTCCAATATTATCAGAATAAGCATTAATAAAATTTATAATACTATTAATAGCGTTACGAATATTTTTAGATGTACGATCTTTAAAACAAAATAAATATTCTCCTCTATAACCGTAATCTCCAGTTGCAGGAGTATTAGCTAAATAACAATTTGTTTTACGATTAGAAGAACGAGGTCTAAATTCAAGATACCAACCTTTAGGCGGTTCAAATCTAAAATTAGTACCATAAACCCAACAATCATTTTTTTCATCGTATTCACAACTTGTAGCGTAGATATCAGCTCCAGCATCATCAGGATTTGCATAAATAGGAAGAATATTATCTATTGGAGATTTCTTTTCTTCTTCTCTGTACGCATTTACAATTTTAATTGTAGTTTCATTTACTTTAGGATCTACAATTTCATAAGTTACTTTAACTGAATTTTGAGAATTTTGTTCCATAATTATTCTTTAAATAATTCTTTTTTTAATTTGTTATCTAAAACTATATAATAATTATCTGTTAATTTAATAATCCAATCATCAATATCTATTATAGTATTAACATAAACTAAAAATATGTTATTTTGAATATAACAATATTTACAAAAATTTAATATATCTAAAGCATTTTCTCCATTATATTGAATAGCTTCATAAAAGAAATGTTTAATTACTAAAGTTTTAATATTTTTCATATATTACGCAGCTTTAGCTAATTTTATTGCTGAGTCAAAAGCGTTAATAATTTTACGAGATTTATCTCCATAAAGGATACTATCCATACGATTAATACCTTCACTATTATCAATATTAGAATAATATCCAGTAATACTATTTACAGCCCCCCATAAAGTACCAACAAATTCTTTTTGTCCAGGGCCTTCATAATAATAATTAAAAGTTTTATTTAAAATATTAACTTTACGCATAGAAACGCCACTTGCGTCAATAGCTCTCCAATTTTTATTAACTAATGCTTCAAATGTATATCCAGAATCAATAACATCTTGATATTCTTTATCTGTTAATATATTACTACAAAGCCATTCTATATAATTATTATCGGAAATAGATTTATTTGCAAGAATACTATAACATTCATTTATATGTTCGCTCTTTTGTTTACAAATGCCAAGTATTTCTTTTGCAATATTTATTTTAGAATGAACACTTTTAGTATGTCTAAAAGTTATAAAATTAGAACTTGTATTAATAGCAGCAGTTAATGTATTTTCACAAACAATTCTAATAGGAGTAAACAATATTTTAACACCAGAACTTCCATCATGAGAATTAGTAAATACTAAATAATTATCTACTGGATCTCCATTAACTAATATAGTATCTGGTAATTTAGCACTTACAAATATACGTTCTCCATTTCCAAAAATTCCAGCTGTTTGCCAAATTGCTTTATCAACTCCAATAGCATCGTCAAAGAAATTAAAAGCTTCAATATTTTGAACAGGTGTATATTTTCCTTTAACTATACCTAAAGGAATATTTAAATCTTTACGATAAGTAGCATAACTATTTTCAAAAGTTCTATATACTTCTCCCCCGTAAAGGAAAGCATCCGCATTTAGATCTTCATTAATATGAGCTGGCATTTTACCCACAATATTACATTTACCAACTTCCCAATTAAGTCTTGCTTTTTTAATAACATCTGCGGCAGTTTCACAATCTGAAACATCTACAACTCCTTTATAATTAAAAGGAAGTCCTTTAACATTGAAACTCATAATATAAAAATAATAATAATAACATTATAAAATTAAATCCAAACATTACTAAAAATTTAATAATAGGAACGGCTGTAGTTTTTTTAATTTTATTATAATTATTCAAAATACCTTTAAAAATATTACTAACTTGTTTATTTTTATTAGTATATTTATCTTCAATATAATTTATAGCCATAGTAATACCTACGCTTTTTCCAAAATAATAACCAAATAATAGTGATACTATTATAATAGTTATTATTAAAATTACTGTAACTGTTGTTATCATAACTTTTTAAATTTACGAATATCTATATGCTTATATTTATCATCTATATTAATAGAAACATTATAAAATTTTTTAAGAACTTTTAGTTTAGGAGAACGAGAATCAACTGTATATATATCAATATCATCATGATTAGTAATTCTCGAACAATTAATAATTACAGGATCTCTTGGATAAAAATTATTATGTTTAATATAACATTTATTAATATATTCTCCAGCAATTACTCCTCCTCTTGTAATATAAATACGTTTATTAAATAATTCTTCTTTTCGAGGAATATAAAGTTCTTTATTATCAATAAGATTATATACTTTATCTACAATAATTTTATATGCTCTATTATAATACCATTTATTATTTTCATCTTTATTAATATAAATACATGTATTATATTCATTATTTAAATCAATAGGTGTTACTGGATAATTATTTATAAGTCTACTAATTTTATTTAATATATCATTATAATTTATATTATAAATATTATTATTTAATTTTAATATAATATTAAATACAGTATCAATGTAATCTTTTCCATAATCTTTTTCTAATTTATTTAATTCCGTTTTAAGAAAAATTATAAAATTAGAATCATTGTTATTTATTTCATACATAATACTTTGTTCTTTTCAATATTACTAATAGTAATGTTATTATTTGTATTTTGATCTTTAACTATATATTTTACAGCATTTTTATCTATATCCATATCTACTCCAGTAGAATAATCTAATCCATAATATGCTTGTAATAAATAATTATTACTTTCAATTAAATTCTTTAATGAAACAGTAAATTTAAAAATAATATTTGCACAAATAAAATCATAAATAGTAAATGGAATAAAATTCTCTCCTCTTTCTGCAATACATTTAGCGTTAATACTATCAATTAAACCTTGAACATCAATGTCATCTCCTGTAATCAATAAATCATTTTTATATAATTCTCTACAATAGTCAATAAATTCATACCTTAAAATATCTAATCTTTCTTTATTTTCAATAACAGATTCAGTAGATTTTGTAAACAATTTACAATCTTCTAATTCAATAATTTTATTTCCAGATTTACCATCAGTGCCAAAATTAATAACAGCATTTTTCATAGTATTTCGTAAAACTTCAATTCTATTAGTACGAGTTTTCTTTAATTCTTGAAGTCTTTTAATTTCATTACTAATACCTTCATTATAATTTTTATAAACTTGAATAGCTTTATTATAATCAGAAAGTTTTTGTTTAAGATTTTCTTGATTAATATTAAGTTGTTCTAATTGTTCTTCAGTAATTTCACCAGCATTTTCTTCTATTTCAATAAATATTCTATTTATATTTTCTTGAATTTTATAAATATTATCTTCCATATAAATTTGTATTAATTACTATTTTAGCTTTTAAATCTCCACATTTTTTACATTTAAGAACAAATACTGTTCCTATTATATTTCCTCTTGTATCTACATAAGGATCTTCCTTATAAACTTCGTATTCACATCCTCCATATAATAAACATTTCCAATTCATAATGCAATTTCATTTTCGCTAATATTAATAATTTTTATATCTTGTATATTTATATTTTTAATAATAGACTTAATTTCTTTTACTTTTAAATTAACAATAAAATAAACAGAAAATTTAGTAGCTAAATTTATATCTGAGTTAAATTCTATTTCAGATTCTTTATATATTTCTCCACAATAATATTGTTCAATATTATCTATTGTTGCTTTAATTATATACATATTAATCTCTAAATTTATATCCTAAATAAATAAGTTGATCACGAATTAAACCAGCTATAATTTTAGCATTAGGATGTGGTTTTCCAGTAGTTCCATAATAACGAAGATCTATAATATGCCTCCATTCTTTTACAGTATATGTATAAATTACCTCAGTAGCAGTACATAAAGGAAGAAATTCTCTTGCGTCTTCAGGACTCCATCCTCTATTTATTCTATTAAGATAATTACTTTCATATTCAGACATTCTATTAATAAATGCTAATTGGTCAGCAATTTCTAAATTATCATAATAGTAAGGTTTACAAATACAAATTTGATTATCGAATTTATCTTTACTATAATTACAATACCTTGTGCTTCTTTCAGCAATATTATTAGGACTAACTCTATTTAATTCTCGTGATGTACTAATTTGAGTAATAATTTTAAAAGTAAATCTTTTATATTCTTTAAGTTCATTAGGTAAATCTTTTATAATATGACTATCAATTTTAAGATTTTCTGCAATATTATTTTTTTTAAATTCTAAATAAGATTGGCCGTTCATTATAACATATAAATCTCCAATATCTATAACATTTATATTTTGAGCTAAACGAAAAGTATCTACTGTATATCTGTTCCAATCATTTTTATTATATTTACAATAAATAGTAGCGTGACGAAACATAGATAAATGATTATTTGTAATTAAAATATTTTTACAAAATTGTTCATCACTTATATTAGAATTATTATTAGAAGCATAACAAACTCTGGCACAATTGGCAACATGAGAATAAAAATTATCTTCTTTTAATAATTCTACTTTAGGTTCTATTAAAATCATAATTAATTCTTTTTACTATTCCGCCCGTAAAGGAAGGATGTCAATCATTATTTCTACTTTCTATTATTTCTCGTTTTTCCCTATATACAGTATTAATAATATTAAATATATTATAAAATAGATTAAATTTAGTACCGTTATTATCTATAATATAATCTTCTTTAATATTATCTATACACTCTGAAATATGTTTATCATTATCATTATTTTCAGTATTTCTATTTATTTTAATAATTATACCACCTAATTTCTTTATCATTTCAGTTTCATCCCTAAATCTAACATCAGGAATAATACATAATCTATATTTAGTAGCTTTAGTACTTATAGTATTAGCAATTAATTTTGTCCATAAACTATTATCAATTAATTGTTTTCCTATATCAGTTCCAATATATTGTAGTAAAGTTCTAATTTTAATACACATATTATTATTTAGCATCCAATATGAAAGAGGAAGTTTAATTAATTCATCATAAGTAACTATTAAGTATTTTTTATTTTTAGCTTCTTCTTCATTTATAAAAGCATTTGTAATAGTACATTTTCCAGAAGTATATGCAGCTAATTTAATATATTTATTATCCTTATAATTTCTATCATAAAAATATTTAATATTAATATTAAATAGTTTAGATATAAATTCTTTTAAAGGATCAGCAAAATGAACAATAGTTTTTAATTCTTTTTCTTTATTAATTACATCATGCAATACCCAATCTTTATAATTTGCCCCTCTAATATTTTTTTTAATAATATAATCAATAATAGAGGCAGTTAAATCTTTACCTGAACCTTTTTGTCCAGATAAACCTATAATTAGTCTACTTTTAACATCCATAGATACAAATATATAAATAATATATGACTTTACCTAATATTTTCTAAAAAAATATTATATAATTTGAAGTTAAAATAAGCTGTTTAAGCGTATATATTTTTAATTCGTATAAATATATTAGATTTATATATTTTGCTGTAAAATAGCTTAAAATAGCTTATTTTGGCCATTTATTATATATAAATATCCTCGCTAATCAAAAAAAATAGTGCTGAACATATAGTCCAGCACTTACAATACCTCAAATAGAAATACAATAAACGTCATATATATCATAATTATCTATTAATTTCATATTAATATTAAAATTACAATTATAATTAGAATTAAGATAATCTTTTAATTCTCCTCTAACAGGAATTTTTACTCTTCCATATCCATCAACTTGACAAAGCCTACAATTTTCATTAAATTTATGATTAGATAATAAAATATAATATTGTCTACCCAATTTATCAACATTAAGAGCGCATTCAACAAAATATCTATAATTAATATTAGTAGGCATAAATATTAATCCTTTTTTAATATCAAACCAAGCTCTTTTTTTATTAACAACAGGATTAATTATATTATAAGAATATATATTAGTTAGCATATTATTATTCAAGACGAACAGTTTTTACGTGAAAAGGAACACGATAAACTCCACTTCTTTCACCAAAAGTAATATGTAATGTTTTATCTATAAATTTATCTCTAAAAAATAAATATCTTTCTTGCTCTTTTAAAGTACCGTTAATATGTACTTCAAAAGTTTCATCATTTATATCATTTTTACACAAAAATAAAGGAATATTTCTTGAAATTCCTTCAGGATAAATATCGATAATTTTAAATGATCCTTCCATAACATCTTTAAATTTAATCATAGAAAAATTACGTTTACCTATTTGATATTCTTTATCTGGATCACGAAGAATTAAACCTTCAAATCCAAGATCAATAAATAAATTTCTATATTTTACAGCATCGTCTTCATTTTCAATAGTATAATTATTAATATAAATAAATCTTTCTTTATTATTTAAATGATTATTTAAACTTGTAAATTCATAAGTTTTATTTTCAAATACTTGTCCAAGAATATCAAGTCGTCTATATTGAGGGGTATCGTCAATTATAGCATCATAGCACCAATATTGAATAAATTTATTTTCTTTGCATTTAGGATCTTTAACAAAATGATTAATTTCATTAACTTTATAACCAGGAAGATATAGTTCACCATCTAACTCCCAATCTTCATCAATCATTTTATTAAGAAATTTATTAGGAATAACAGTTAATAAATAATCTTCAAGATTAGAAAGACTATTCCAATAAGTTCCTTCACGAGATTGAAATCTTAAAGTAATGGGTTTAAACATATCGGTATTATTTCGTTTAGCACTAATAATACAACGAAGTCCATTAATTTTATATTGTCCTATTCTAATAGGAGTTTTATTAAATATTTTATTATTAGTATTATTAAATGTTTTAGCTAACATTGGAAGTAATGTTCCATCAGCAGTAGTTCTATCATAAGGTAAATAAGTTTCAAGATAGGTTAGGAGTGCATCTTCCTTTACGGGCGTGCTCCAATTATCATCTTTTATTTCATCAAGAAATTTATATCCTTGTTTTCTTTTTTGTTTATATCTTGACTCAACTTCATCTTTAGGATTACGAGCAACGTGTATTTCTTCTACTTGAATAGCTTTACCAACTATTCCATGAGAAACAATAATAATATTTTGAGTAGAAGATCCACTAACTCTTGCTTCCCAAAAACAAGGACGGCCTAAATTATTTCTACGATATAAAGGCTTATATTCGTTCATACATTAATATTCTTCTTTATTTGTAAAATCAAAATACATTTCAGATAAATCTCTACCTGTATATTTTTTATGTTTATTTAAAATATTAGGATCTTTATTAATTTTATATTTTTTAGTTTTAATATCTTGTATAAGAAAAGTATCTTCTCCAGTAATAAGATCTTTAGTTTTATAAGTAATAGTTTTTCTTTTAGATTTTTTAGATTTAGTAATAGGAGGAATATAAGGGTTGTTAATTTCAAATTCTATATTTTTAGTATGAATATCAATAAGTTTATTTATATATTCTTTATATTCATCACTATTTTCAGTATAATTTAAAGTTTCTAATATATAAAAATAAGCATTAATATTTCTTGCATACATAGGATAATTAGTCATCATAGGACGACCGCAACTAAACTCTTTAGTACAATCAAGATCGTTTAATAAAGAATTAAATATATCTTGAGGAATTTTAGTTTTAATACGATTATCTAAATCTCTATAATCTAAATAATTTAAAGTATAATCAGGAAAAGAATATTCTTTTTCATCTATGATTATTGTCATAAATAACTTTTAGTAGTTTTATACACTATAACTCTTTTAGGTTTTCCTATTAAACAATAATTATACATAAACCATTTAACAGGATCGGTTTCAATAGTCATTTTATAAACATTATTTATTGGAGTAGCTGTTCCAGATTTATAATCGAATGTGCTATATACAATATTACTTACTATTTCCGGAAATATTAAATTTTTATTCTTTATAAGTTTAACATCATTTTTATTATTAAAATCTATTTCTCCATATAAAATAATTTTATCTCTTTCTATAAATTGAGTTCCTGTATTAAATCTTAATCCTTTATCAATATTTTTTTCATCAGTTTCAGTTATTTCTTTCATAACAGCTAAATCGCATATTTTTTCAAAATGGCATAATATCGTTTGTTTCCTTATTCCTAATAGATTGATTTCTTGTAACATAATCATTAATTTTGTTATAAGTTTCTATAATAAATTCTTTACATTTATTAAAACCATAAATACTTCTTAATTCAAAGAAATCTTTGGCATTATATATTTTAGGGATATAAATTGGCAACATACCAAATTCATCTCTCAAATATATTGCCTCTAAATATCCAGATTTGTCATTATCCATTAAACATATTAATCGCTTACTATCTTTAATAGCAAGTTTATTATACAACCAATAATATTCAGCAGTACTTAATTTATAATTTTCAGCAGGAATATTAATAGTTCCGATTTTTGCTTTTAGTTCATCCCCCGTAAAGGAAGACATCGCCCATAGCATTTTACTTAAAGCTACTCTATCTTTAGTAGATTTAGTAATTACTATATAATCATAATCATCTCTTTCAAGATTATAAATACCTTCTAAATGATTATAATTAGTAATAAATTTAGTATAATGTTTATCTCTTTTAGGAAAATACAATTTAACATTATGTATTCCTTTATTATCTCTACCTGTTATATAAGCATAACAAGGATCTTTTTTATCATAAATATATTTTGGTTGAGGATTAGTTTTTCTATTTATATAATATTGATCTACGGCGTATATAAAATTAATATTTAACCAATTTAAATCTACTCCTCCTTTTTCCCAATATTCAATATCATATTTATTCCATTCTCTAACTACAAATTCTATAATAGGTTTACTTTTTTTAATATTATCTCTTCCTATAGAAAGATCTTTTAATACATTTTCATCTTTTTCGTTTCCATAAATAATATTTCCAAAAGTAAATGCAATATGTTTTAATACAGATATAAAATCCTTTTTATTAGTAATATCAATAGATCTATTATATGTATATGAAATTACATAGGCAGCTATATCAAAACAATCTCCCCATATAAATCCTGCAAAATCTTTAAATTTAAGTTTTCCCCTATTATCATATCTAAATCCACAAGTAGGATGACGATCATATCTTAAAGGAGAAATAATTAGTTCTCCAGTATCAATACAATGTTTAATATCTTCTTCACTTAAACCTAAATATGCAGAAAATATACTTATTTGACTTATTTTAGAAAGAATAAAATTTTTATTTAATTTAGCATTATTTATATTTCTTTTCATACTATAAATAAAGGGGAAGCATTTTATTAATGCCTCCCCCAATATGAAATCAAATATACTATCGTCGTTTATTATTTTAGAAAGGCAATCCGTCCGCAGGAGCACCAAAATCAATAGGACTTTCAGGCATAACCATACCAGGAGCAGATTGAGTAATAGGCACACCAGCAATACCAGGTGCAGAACCTACATTAGGCATAGTAGGAGTTTTAGCTATTTCTTGCAAAATAATACTTTCCTTGCTTACATCTACACGAAGAGTAGGAAGTGCGTTAGCTTTATAAATTTCAATAATACCTTCTCCTACAAATCCAGGAACAGCTAAATCTCCTGCGTTTCTTCCACTATTAATAGCTTTCCAAGCTCCTTTTTGTTTAATGCAACAAAGAAGTTTAAGCCAAATAGTAATAAATTCATTTGCGGATTTCTTATAAACAGGAATACCATTATCTACACGATCGTTTCGCATAATTGCTACAAAATTAGTAAATAATGTTTTCCATCCAGCAATCACTTCTTCTACAGGAACAGAAACATATTCTCCATTCTCATCAAAATCTTCAAATGGTAAAGTAAGAGCATCTTCTTCCTCTTCAGTCATTTCACGGCCTTTAAGAATAAATACATCCATATAATGTTTCATCATTTGAAGAATAGAATTAACTTTCCATTCATCTTTACCACCAGGAATAGTATCTACATTAGACTCTGCAGGCATTAATTGTTGAGTAATATAACGACGCTCACTAATGTTTTTATGATTACTTGCAAATGTAATTTGAATTTTAGGAATAGTCATTCCTGTAAAAGAGGGAAGACCTACAGAATCTTCTCCAATAGTAGCTTCCGTAACTTTAATATCTTCAATATGAGCTAAAAATAGTCCATTTTGAGGATTTGCATCTCGCTGCGAAAATTTAATACGCGCAGCTCCTCGAACTTCATTTGTAATACCACGACGGGCTTTTTTAATTACTTTAGGTTCAGCACTTTGATCAGTAGTGCTTTTTCCATCTTTTTCTTGTACCATAAATTTGCAAATTTAATTGTTTAATAAATAAATATAAAAATGGCTAAAACACCATTAAATATTAATAGTATTTTAGCCATCATTTAATTAATATATGAAACGGAATTACTCTTCGTTAGCTGTACCAATACGACCGGGAGCTTTATCGGTATATTCGCCCATCATAACAACATTTACCTTAACATCCTCATAACCGTCGAATACGAAAATCTGTTCAACAGTCGTTACATCAGCATCAAAGATACGATTAATTTTATTTGCGTTATCACCAAGATCATACTTGAGTTGATTCCATACATTAGTATCAGTAAACGTAAGATTAACACCAGCACCGGTTACTTCGCTCGGACTTGCTACTTTCGAACCACGATATTTAGGAATTTCACGACCCTTAACAAAAGGACAAAGAATATTTATCTTTTCTTCAAGAGTTGAATCTTCACGAGAAAGAGCAGCTTTAAGCTCATCATCATCTTGAGCCATAGCAGCTTCCAGCATCTCTTCGAAATTCTCCTTTACAAACTTCATACGCTCATCTTTAGTAAGACGCTCGTTAGTAGTACGAACATTGCCTTTGGCATCTTTTTCTACAATACCCTTTGCTATACCCCACTTATCAAATTCCTTGTGAATAGCAATAGCTGCCTCCTGAGAATCAAAATCAATACCATTCTCATCACAGAATTCAACAAGTGCTTCATTACGCTCAGCAATAGCCTGATCAATACCAGGAATATTATTAATAAACATAACATAATCACCATGCTGAACATTCAAAATCTTACTTACAGGAGAAGTAATACGGAAACCACCGGGAGTAGAAACTGCAATAACCTGCGGATCATAATTAACATTACGCTGACCTGCATTAACAGCCGAGAAACCAAACTTTACATTTACGCTTTTCATAATAATTTTGTTTTAAAAAATGTTAATAAAAATTAATTTGTTTATAATGTTTTAGAGGAATATTAACTACATTTTAGTAGTTGCAGATAAATCCTCTACTTCTGCCAATTCTATATTACCTAATTCTTTACCACTTATAATCTTTAATTCAGTAGTTTCCATACAACCCATAATAACATCAGATGCTATATCACGAGCGCCATAAGTAAAAGCTCTATGACTAATTAATATTTTAGGATATTTAGCATAAGTATCTTTTTCAAATAATTTAGCTGTTTGAGCTTCTGAATAAGTAAATTCTCCAATAGCTGTTATAGTATTTCCATTTATAATTCTTGTAAATTCATATTTAGTAATATAATCTACAGGTTGATTGGCTATTCTATAAATAGGAATTTTTCCAGATTTAATAATACTATCTGCGTGCTGTCTATTAACAGCAACTTCAAACTTATTTGTCAAATTATAGCTTTTATAAATATTGCCTGAAAAATCACTATACCAACTAACAGGATATATATATACTGTTTCATTAGTAATTCCGTTCTTTTCATCGGCAATACGTTTCTCATTAGCTTCTTTTACAGATTTACATCTTTCAACAAAATCTGGAAGTTTCCCATCAATATAAACATTAATACCGTCTGTATATTCATACAGAGGTGAATAATTATTAATACAACGCCAAGTAACACCTGCCCTCGATAATAATGCTTTAATAACGTGAATATCAACTCCAGTTTTACCATTAATAACGTGAATATGTTCAATAGCTGTACTAAAAGGCATATTAAGATCTTTAGCTCTCATAAGAATAGCTAAACCATCATTTACACTTTTAATACCACCTTTATCACTTCTCATAATCTTATCTAAAAATGCAGTAGCGGCAGCTAACTGTTCATTATCGAAAAGATTAATTGAAGAAAGACTATTACCATTAAAATTATCACGAACGGCAACTGAATGTTGAACTCCAGATTTGTTATTAGTAACAACAAGCGTATCGTTATTACTAATACTTTCTTTTTGTTCATTTATTCCGTCCATATATCAAAGAACCGTATTAGTTTTACATCACAATTATAATATATATATTTATAACTACCAAATCTATTAGCAAAAAAAAATAAATAAAATTTTATAAAATTATATCTCCACTTTCTTCATCGTATAAAATTTCTTTTTCTGTTTCATTAATTACTTTATATATCGGAGTTTCTTTTGTTGCAGCAATAGATTTAGCTTCAATAGTAGAATTACAATAAATAGTATATACAAGGTTAGGCGTAGTATTAAATTCTATTTCTTTAAATTTATTTCTAATATCAATAACACTATCACAAAGAGGAGAAGTAATTATCAATCCGAAGCAAGTTAAATTTAGCTTATTTAATGATGCGTTTTTAGTTGATAATACAGTTAGTCGGTTATCATTATAATATCTTAAATTTAAGCTGGAAATAGCTTGTGAACACACTATTTTCGGTTTACCTTTATCCTTACCTGATTTAATCAATATGGGCACACTATTATCATCAACAGCAATAGCACTTTCAATATTATCGTGATAATCTCCACATTTAATATTATTATTATTTAAATATTTAGTAATTTCTGCTGCAAATTCACCACGTTTAGATATAATAACAAATTGTTTATCAGGATGTCTATTAATAATATCTAATATTACAGGTAATTTATTTTTATTATCAGTAACTAAATCTCTACGATTCTTCATTATTTCATAAATAGTACAAACTCTTTCTAATAACATATTAGGATTATAAATTTCATCTATTTGTTTATTAAAAGGAATAGACATATCTAAATTTTCAGACCATCCATTAGATTTAGCAATATTATATCTAACTTCGGCAGCAGATAAATTTAATTTATAATCTCCACATTTAATTCTTTTAATATTTTCAATATTACCTATTACATTCATAGAATTATTAATAAACGCAGTTTGTTTATCATATTCTTTTTTATCATTATCATCTAATTCGATCATTATTCGATGTTCCTCTACGGGGGAAAATCTTTTAGCCCTAACAGCATCTTCTTTACTTATATTACTAACTATAATAGGTAAAACATTATTTAATAAATTAGTGTTATTAGAATCAATAATAGTTTTAGTCATTATAGAAAGAATAAATTTAGTACATTGTTTTAAATAATCAATTCTACTATCATAATTATTAATTCCTATAAGTATAATTAAATCATAATTATAATTATATTTTTTATTTATATAATCAAAACTTAAAATTTTAATAGTATCTTTATCAATATTATTTTTATAAAAAATATCAACAATAGATTGTCTTGTATTAAAACAATCTGTCACAATAAATATTCTTGAATCTTTATTTTTAGCAAGAACTTTATTAATTATATTTATAGCTAATTCAGAATAACTAAAAGGTTTAAGACAATATACACTTCCAATACCTTTTTGACTTTTCCATTTATTAGCTACTTCTTCATAATAGTTATTTAATACATTCATATTTAATCGTCAAATAAAGTGTTAAAAGCTCCACTATATTTTTTAATTAAAACTTTTCCACTTTTAGTTTTTTTAATATTATTTCCTTTTAACGCAGGGCTAATTCCTAATTTAATAGGATTAATAATCTTAAATGCTTCATCATAATAATACTGATAATTAATATCTCTTAAAGAAATATCTTTATCATCTAAACTATTAAGAATAGTAGTTTTAAATCCTGCACAAAGTTTTCCTCTTGATTTTTCAGTATTATGTACTTTTTCTATTATAGAACCATTATTAGATACATAAAATCTACAATTTCTTTGACTTTCTTTATAAACAGTATCCCCATTTTTATTTATAATAGTTTCTTCTACATGAAATTGTCTTCCAATATTTTGAGTTTTACAAAAATCTAAAATATTTGTTGCTTTATATAATGTTTCAGTAATAGGAGTATTATTAATAAAATATTCTACAACAGCTTTAGCTACAATAGGCATATCATATCCTTTTTTCAAATCAATAGCATATTGTAAAGGATGTAATGCGCCTTTATATGTAAGTTTACCATTAGTTTCTTGACAAAAATAATTATTTATATCTCTACAAGCATAAATTTTATAATATTCACTATCAGCACTTAATCTTGTATCTTTTTGCCACTGTTCAGTAATAGCTTTAAATGTTTCGACTTTATTTTCAAAAAGTTTGACAACTATACCATCAGTATTCGCAGATACTATTTCTATCCCATTCAACTCCAATTCTTCACATAGCATCATAATCATTAACTGACCATTAATAGTAACTTTAAGAACAGCAAGTCTATCACAAATATCTCCATAAGCAAAGCCTAATTTTCCATAAATACTATTAATAACAATCTTTAATGCTTCTGCAAGAATATTTTTAGGAATACCGTCTATAATATCTTGTTTACTATGTTTAGCTTCAATGCGAGTATCTCTTAACCATCTAATAAGTTTACTAAAAATATGAATATTAAGATGTTCAGGGCCAATATTATATTCAGCCATAATAGAAGGATAAAATGAAGAGATATCATAATGAACATAAACAAAATTATTATCTTCACTATTTCTCTTTACCGTTTCCCCCGTAAAGGAAGATGCACCATCCCAGGTACTTATTAATACTCTCGGAACATCTTGACTATGTAATCCTCCTGTTGCAATAGAATAAGTTAAATTATTTATAGTAATTTCAAACCAAGCATTATTAATATCACTTTTTAAATATTTAAAATTAGAATATTTAGGAGCAACATCTTTTAATGCTTTTTTACCAATAGAAAAAATAACAATTTGTTTCATTTCTTCAAGCATTTCTTGAAGAGCTGGAGTTTTAAATTTAATAAAATTAAATATAACTTTTTTAAAAGATAGTGCACTTCTTTCAGTAATTTTACCTTTCCATTGAGAAGGATGAAGTCCACTAAATTCAGAATAGAATTTACTAAATAAAATATCAGCCATTTTACTACGGCTGGCACTCAAAACATTTACTTTATAAGAATATGATATAGTATATCTTAATCTAATTTCATCAATATATAATCTAACTATTTCGCATCCAATAAAACAATCATTTTTATTATAATACATCATAGGAGGAATATATTCATTAATAATATAACGATCCCATTCATTAATAAGATCGTTTAATTGAGTAATAGACATTCCTCTATATCTATCTTCTTTATAATAATAATTTACATCTTTTTCACAAATAGGAGGAAGAGTAAATTCTAATAATTCATACCATTGAATATTAATAGAAGTCTGTTTAAGACTTTTAGGAACAGGTTTTTTATCACCATTTTTATCAATAATACTATTTGCTTTGTTTAAAGCAAAAATAGTCATTATATCAACACCTGTAAAAGGTAATTTATATTTTCTTAAAGACTCAATATAAAAATCTTTTTTAGCTAATTCTTCATTATTTTGTAAAGATATTATTTTTTGCGAAGTTTCATATAGCATTCTAATAAGTTCTTTAGTAGTATTATATTGATCAAAGTGCATTAATAATGCAGCAATCATTAAATCATCATATTTAGAACTATTATAGCCATATAAATGAGTAATAATATCTACTTCATTATTATCAATTATTTCTTTATGATAACGCATATTATTTATAGCCGAAACCATAGATAATAATTGATTATCATCATTATCTGTAATATAATATTGTTCAACTTTTACTTGATTGAGTAATTCTTTTATTTCTTTTACAGTATATTTTTGAACTAAAGGAATAGGAGTTTTTACTTCTTTATCTTTTTTAACTTCTATTTTACAAGCATCTTTCATTATATTAAGATAAGAAGTAATATCAACAATAGTAATAGAAAAGAAGTTTTTTAAGACTTCAATATCATAAAATTTAGTAATAATCATATAAAAGAATTTATAGCATTAGCAAATAATACTTTAAAATTATTATATCTTCCTTTTTGATTATTATTAAGTATTATTTTAATTTGATGATATGGAAGATTAACAATATAATCATTATTATTAATATATAAATATAATATATTTCTAAATATAAATTTTTCAGTTTCATATTTAAGAAAATATTTACAATATGGAATAGATTGTAAATAAGTATTATAATTTTTATCAATAGTACATTTTACTTTTGCTGTAATATAAATATTCTCAAATATATTTAATCCTGTAATTTCAGTATATTCTTTAGATAATATATTTATAACTTTTTTTATATTATTAAAAGTAGGTAATATAAATAAATTTCCCGAAGATGGATTGCCAAAACCAAATTTTACGTGTTCTCCTGTATGAAAAATTCTATTAGGACAATTAATACAAATATTATTTTTATCAATAGGTATAGAAGTATAATTATTATGAAATAACTCTATATCTTTATTTATTTTTTTTCTAATTCCCATAGCATAGTATAAGATTTTTTCTTGCTCTTGAACAAGCAACATATAATCTTCTTAATAATTCGTCTTGATTTGCATAAGGAGTACCATTAGAATCAAATACCATATTATTTACATCAACAAAAACAGTATCATAAGTAGAGCCTTGCATAACCTTATAACTTTCATTATAAGCCTGACTATATCTTAAATTATTCTTTTTATAATATATCCTTTATAATTATATGGACAATTACATTTTATATATTTATATATATTACTCCAAATTTGTTTATTAAAAAATTCATTTATCTCAAAAGCATAATTACATTTACATACAAGTTCATTTTTATAATATATTCCAATATTTCTCTTAATAGCCATAGGATTATTAGCACCTTTTCTAATAAAACTTAAATGATCAGCAAATCCAATAGGTTTCTTTTTACCTTTAAGTTTTTTAGATATTTTCTTACCAATAGCTATTTTTTCATCAATAGATTTATATTTATGAGTATTGCCTCCAATTCCTCCATCTGTTTCATTTAATAAATTTGGATTTAATTCTTTATATTTTTTAATATAAATTTTTTCAAATCCATCAGGATCATTAAAAGGTTTTTCAGTATCACATATTTTTAAAAGTGTAATTTCTGCTTTTATAGGTAATAAATCATTAAGAAAATGAAATAATTTATTCCAATTTCTTTTTCCACGTTTAACTTCATTAAGTTTCCAATATTTAGTTTTAATATAATAATCTAAATTACTTGGAGTTTGTCCTATATAAACAATTTCTTTTGTAATTGGATTTATAATTCCATAAATATTTACTTTCGTATTTGTATAAATTTTATATTCCAAAATAAATATAATATTATGAATTATAACATCCAAATAATATTATGAATAATTTTCCCCCTTTTCCCAATAATAGTTATAATATTATTAGTACTCCTTTCGGATAGTCGATGAACCTTACTATTATTATGTTTCACAACATAATGAGTAGTCTTGGCTGCTGATTGTCATATAATAATAGTTTTTCAAGCATTCACACTTGAATTTTCATTCTATGTTGTAGCACTATTATCTTCACGATGTTCCAGCAATTAAAGGGATTTTACAAGAGCCAAGTTACTAACTCTTATGGCTACTAATAGCAAATCCATAATCTATATCTCTATAATAAATAATTTTACCAGATTTATTTATTACATTAGTTGCTAATAAATATTTTTTCTTAAAATTATAATATTCTTTCCATCTTGTTCCTCTTGTAGAAGTAGACGCAGATTTAGCAGCATTAATAAGTTCAGTTATTACTTTATCATATTTTTGAATAGTAAATTTATCTCTATGATCTATTATAAATAATGGTTTAGTTATATTTCCTCCATGTATCATTTGGAATTTAACAAGAAATCCTTTAAAGCCATATTTATCATCTACATAATTAGTAATATCTTTAATAATATATTCTTCACTATTATTAATAATTATACTTAAATATTCATCAACAATAGTTTCATATGACATTATTAAATCATTTTTAGTAATTATAGCTTTGTCATTATCTTTAATTATAGTATGACGAATATAATTATTCCAACTACTTACACATTTATTTGTATAAGCCACAATTCTATACATATCAATATTTTTAGTATATTCTTCATCAAGAAAAGATTTATCTACTAATTCTTTAAACTTATTTACGCCACATACAAAAAATCCTTCATTTACATCATTATAAAAATATTTATTTCTGTTTTTAGAAATAAATTCTAAAAATCTATAAGTTTTATTTTTAATATCTTCTCGAAGAATGCTTAATATATCTCTTATAGGATTATCATTTCCTTGTCTTACAATTTCATTAAGATAATTTATTTTATAACATTGTGTAAAAGCATAACTTTGCTTTTCCCCAACAGGAGGAAGTTGAAAACTATCTCCTTGAAATATAATTTTAATATTTAATTTTTTACAAGTACTTATAATATATTTTACTAATTTAGCTGGAAGCATACTTGCTTCATCAACAATAAGTAATTTAATATTATCTAATTTAGGACCAGCAATAGGATTAAATTGTGGTCGTTCTGGATCAAAATCTTCTAATTTTAAATCAAGTCTAAGACCAAATGTACTTTGTATAGTTTCAACATTTCTAATATTTCCAATAGCATTATTTAATACACGACAAGCTTTATGAGTAGGTGCAGTACATTTAATTACACTATGACTATACTTACAATTTTCAATAATATATTTAGTAACAAAAGTTTTTCCAGTACCTCCTGGGCCACACAATCCTCTAATAAAATCTTTATCAGACCAAGTAGCTGCAATAAATGAAATTAATTCATCTATTGCAGCACTTTGATTATCTGTAAATGTTACGGATTGTTTATTTTCATTTTCATTTCTATAAAAATCCATTTATTTATTTTTATTTATATTTCTTTCTATTTCTTCATAATTAGTTTTCCAATAATTAAACGCAATTTTACTTTCTTCATTATCATATTCTATAATAACTTTTTTGATATTGAACAAAGTAGTTCCATAAGGATTAAGAAGTAAATTACCATATACTATACAACCTGGAGCAAATGGTAAATAATTCTCATTTGTATAGTTTAGCCTTTCATTTTTATTTCTAACAATACATAATCTTTTAGAGTCTTTATTTAATTTAAGAGAAAATATTTTATCTTTTCCAGCAGTATTATAACAATCTTTAAGAATAGAAACAATAGTGTTATTAATATTTACAAATAATATTCCTGTAATTGCTATATGAACAACTCCATATATATCTCTTTTAAGAATTATGTATTGTTTTGCTTTTTTATGATTAGTGTTAGTTTGTTTTTTAATAACACTAAAATCAAAATAAGGCATAATAGTTTAATTATTGTTTCTTAAATATACTTTTAATAGAACTTACAAAACTATTTTTATTATCTCGTTTAGCAAGTTTTTTATTAATAGTATATTCAGAATTAGTAGGAGCAACTCTTGTTGCATTTCCTTTACGGGCGTGATACTGATGATAATTTACAAGATAATCTATCTTTCCAAAAGTATGAATACCTGTACTTTCAGAATAAGTAATAGATTTATTTACAGTATCAACTGTAACAAAAGGATTTTTAGATAACATCCTTACAACTCCATTTTCATCATAATGACGATTAGCCATAATTTTACAATGTTTAATTTGGTTAATAAAATTAGTTAATTAATTGTTTTCTTGTTCTATTTTTTTATTTACAAGATCAATCATAAGTTTTATGAAAGTTATTCTATCTTCTATACCTTGTTTATTAATAGTAAACCAAGCATAATTTAAAGTATCATAAGTATTGCTAAATAGATTGGCATATTTTTTAATATTATTTCTATTAAATTCTGGAAGTATTTCAGCGTATTTATGATCAGCATTAATATAATCAAATAATTTGCTCATAGTATAATTGCCTATACTATAGCTACAACATATATAATTTTCTAAAGCAATACATATAAAAGTTTCTTCTTTAGATTCAATTAATTTTAATAATTTAATATATATTTCTTTTCTTATAATAGGAGGAATAACTTTTTTATTTAATATACAATTTCTAATATATTGTTTATCATAAGTATTTATAATATAAATAATTATAATTAATTCTTTTTACCATTCCGCCCGTAAAGGAAGATCAACTATACTATTCTTTTACCTTCTTTTTACTATATTAATTATTAATAATTTCTTTATTAACAATATCTATCATAAGTTCAACAAAAGTAATTCTATCTTGCATAGTATAAAACCAAGAAATACCGCTATGCTTAATTGAATAAAATAAATTAGTATTTTTAAGTATTAAATTTCTATCCAATTCAGGAAAACATATTTTATAATTTTTAATTATATATTCATCATTTATATTTTTATAATAAAAATTTGTATCATATATATTTATATTATAATCATTTAAAATTTTTCTTAGTTCAATACAAATATATTTTATTTCATTATTTTCATCACCGATAATAATTCTTTTTAATATTTTATTATATATATTTAATCTAATTCTTGGTGGAATAACTTTGTCATTATTAAGACAATCTATTATAATATCTTTATATGTACTCATATAATATTATATTTAATACAGCTATTTTAGGCTAAAATTTTGAATATTTTATAAAATAATAGAATTGATCTAATTTTATATTTAATTAAATCAATTCTATTAAAATAAGCTATTATTAGCTTTTACTTAAGTTTTTCTCCGCATATCGGACAATATTGGATTGGATAACCAATAGTACCATTTTCAGTAACACAATTTATATAATATTGATTAACTACAAAATCATCTATTTTATTTATAAATTCAATTTTTAATTCTTCTCTATTACTTTCAACTAACAGATGACTTTTATTTTTTATATTATCACAAATATTACACATATTAGTATTTATATTTATAAGTTGTATCTTGATTTTCTATAATAATTATTTCTTTAATTTTATTAGAACTATCATCATTTATCAATTTAATAAATGATATTAAAAATATAATAGTTAATATTGTAAATAATAAAATAAACGTTCCCATGATTAATAATATTTTATTTATAAATTCTTAAATGAGCATTTTTAGTTCTATTAATATGAATATAATAACATATATTATTAATTAACCATTTAGTAATTATTTTATTAATAGAAATATAAAATATACTACAATTAGCACTATCTTTATGATATTCAAGTTTACTATATGGTATATCTTTTATATATATATAAATATATTCTTTTATTTTATTAATAATATTTTTCATATCTTTAATAGAAGTAAATCTATAAGACTTACAAATATGAAAATAATTTTCATTAGTTTTTATTTTAATATACTGATTTTTATATTGTATTATAAATTTCATATTTAATATATTACTTTGCATAATATTATAATTTATAAAATAAAAATAAGTATAATAATTATTAATAATATAATAATTATTATACTTATTACAAAAGTAATTTAAGACAATCTTCTATAACATCTATTGGAAAAGCTGTAATAAAATCATTTTCATTAAATTTAGAATATCCATCTTTTCTTTTATGAATACAAATAAATGGGCGATTATTAATTTTTCGTAAACACCAAGCAAATTTTCTTTCTGTATTTGTGCCAAGAGTAACCATCAGTCCAGTTAAGTTTTCTTTAATTTCTTTATTCATAATTAAATAATATCATGTTTAGTTAAACTCATCTTTAAGTTTAGCTAATACTTCTTCAAGACAAATGAGTAAATCTTCTCCAGTTGTATCAAATTTCTCATCGAAATCAAATACAGGAATAGGAGAAAAATAATTCTAGTCAGCTTCAGTAAAAATAAAACTACTATCAATTTTATCCATACCAAAACCATTTACAATAGTACATGGTTTTATAGAATAAGATTGACCAATTTTAATAATACTTAAAGCTATGCTTTTAGAAGTTTTAAAGTTTAAAGGAAGTAACATAGTTTTAAAGTTTTTGGTTAAACATTTAAAGTGAACCTTAATATATGTAATTGTACTCGGAGCGGGAATCGAACCCGCACGGCCATTGCTGGCCACAGGATTTTAAGTCCGGCGTGTCTACCTATTCCACCATCCGAGCTAATAATTAATAATAAGATTAAAATTAAAAAGTACTATTACTCTAAAAATAATATTAAAGAAAGAATGGCAAATAATCTCTATAACATATTGAATAATAGAAAGTGTAATATTATTTTTATTAGAATGAGTAATAGTACTTATATTAGTAGGGAATATGGGATTCGAACCCATAACCTTAAGTGTATAAGACTTCTGCGCTAACCATTGCGCCAATTCCCTATCATGATATTAAATTAATCAATACCAAAAATAGTTTTATAACTATTAAGAATATCTAATTCTTCACATAATTTATTATATTTTTTAGTAACATTAGTTAATGCTTCTATATCTATATCATTTTGTAGTAATAATTCTCTAATACATATTTCTACAGTACAGATAGTCGTTTTGACATTAAAAATTCTTCTTAATAAAGCAAGTTGATTACTTTCTTTATATTCTACATCTTTATTAGCAAATGATTCTTTTAATCTATCAAGTGCTTCTTTCTTAGAATTTTCAATAAATTTATTAATTTTCATAATAATATAAATTTAATAATTAATATTAGTTGAACTATCTGGACTCGAACCAGAAACGACAGAACCAAAATCTGCTGTGTTACCATTACACCATAGTTCAATAAAATAACTATTTCAAATAACTATAATATAATTAGTACAATTGCCTATCGAAACATAACTACTTATAGCTATTTAAAATAGTTAAATTAGAGCTTTTTGATTTTCCCCCGTAGAGGAGAGTTCACGGACTATTACTTTACTTGCTTTTGAATTTTTCCAATTCTAAAAGCTGCAAATGCAGCTACAATACCAAGTGCTACATTAACAATAACTACCCAAATAGGCATAGTTTTAATATCAATAATAGCAATGATTACAATAGCTGCAATCATAATAACTGACCACCAAAACTTATTCATAATATTATTTATTAATTAATAATCATATTTAATAGCAGATTCTTTGTCTTCATCACCTTTAATAGTTTCAGGTTCAAAAGCTAAATCATCAAAATCATTATTTAATAATTCGCTATTAATAATTATTTCATTTTCTTCTACATCAGACATAATATATTATTCAATATTAAAATCTGCATTTTCTTCTTTAAGAAAGTTAATAATAACTTCTTTAGAGTTTGCAGCAAAAGAGGTAAACGAACCAATTAAAGCTGTAATAAAGAACTTTTCAGTATAACGATAATCACGAGAAAGACCATTACTTTTAACAGTAAATTTGTCCCAAAGGAAATTTACATAATTACCTTTACCTTTAGCTTGTTCTTCTGCTGAAATTTTACTAATTTCTCCTTTCTGACAAAGATAATTAATAATAGCAATTGCAGTATATCGACGAATTTGAGCATTGTTTTTAACAATAAGAGCAAGCTCAGTAATGTGATTAGGAATACTTTTAATAGTTCTTCCCTTACTATTTGTAGGAGTATTTTCTTGTTCGGTAGTATTAGGATTTTCTATTTTTTCTTGACCAATATATACTTTCGATTCATCATTTTTAGGTTCAACAGATTTTTTAGCAGCTTTAGTTTCCATAATAATATTATATTTAAAATTGTTTGTTTATTAGTGATAACATTCAAATATAAATCTATTATTTGATATATGCAAATATATAATAATTTTTTTTCTTCATATACTAATAATAGTATTCTTATTTAAATATAAAAATTGATTAAAATTTGGTAACTTAATTATATAAATAAAGAGAATAGTTTAGCTATAATAATATAACTAAAACTACTCTCTTTATAAATATATTATTCAAGCATCTTATCCATAAGACGAGAAGCACCAATTTGGCCAGCTTTACCAAGTTTGAATTTGATAATGTTATTAATAATAACAGTGTGGTCGAAAGTAACAGGATCTACATTATCGCGAGTAGAAAATACATTCTTATATTCTTCACCCTCTTTAACTTCCTTTTGAATAATATCAATAGTAGCACCATTGAAAATAATAGGAAGAGCTTTAGGATGTTCAATAAGATAATTAGCCATCCACGATAATTCTTCATCTTCTTTCATAGCTCCAGTAATAGCATAAGTAGAACTAAAAATAACATTAGTGAGACCTTCTTTATAAGTAAGACCATTGTCTTCACTTACAAAACCTTTAATCTTACTTGAAAGAGTAAATGATACCATATCATAATTATCTTTTTCAGTAAAATTAACATTTTTTACTTTAAGGCCAGTGATTTTCTTTGCTCCAGAAGCAAGAAGAGTCTTAATAGCTTCTTGATAAGTACTCTGTTGAACTTCAGGCTGAACAGCACTATCCTGTTCTACACCTTGTAATACATCGGTTTTCATAATAATTTTATAAAATTAATTGGTTAATCTTCTATTAAAGCTGAAGAAATAGCTTATAATTATTTTGTTATTTTTGGATATGTTTTTAATTTTCTTGAAAATAGTGGCCATTTTAATAGTTTATATAGTTGAACTTCTTTTTTTGTATATCCGATAGATAATAATAATTTTATATACCCTTGTGCAGTATTTCTGCAAGTCCATATGGATAGTTCTTTATTATTATATTTTTCAGCAATAATTAAATATTTAGATAATATCATAATATTAATAAAGGTAATAAAGGTAATAAAGGTAATAAAGGTAATAAAAATAGTTTTATTTTAGATATAATTACATATAATATTAATTGAATAATTATTAGTTATAGCAATATTGATGATAATATTAATAATATTAATAATATTAATAATATTTGTATAGTTAATGTTAAGTTAAAAAGTTCAATTATTGAATTTTAAAGTTTAGATTTAGAATACAAGTTTATTAGATTATTTGATTTAGAATACAATTTTATTAAATTATTTGATCTAGAAGTTAAAATATTGAATTTTTGGATGATTTTAAGGCTTAATAAGCTTGAGATGCTATTGATTTTAGAGGAGGAGAATAATGGAGAAAAAAAAATGAAGAGGGGGCTGTTCCCCACTAATACTCTCCAGCTCCTTTATCCTCCTCCTAATCCTACTATTTTTCCTATTAAAATTATTTAATAGTCTTCGTTGAAGCTCTAACTTTCCTTTATCCTACTCAAAATCCTATTGCTAATCCTCCTCCTATTATTTAATAGTCTTCGTTGAAGCTCTAACTTATTCAAAATCCTACTATTTTCATTACTCTTATTATTTATAGTTCCTCAATATTGCTCTTAAAATCTTAATTACTATTATTTTTCCTATTCAAAATCCTACTATTTTTCTTATTATTCTTGTTTATAAATCTTAACTATTACTCTCCAGCTCTATTTTAGTATTAAAATAAATATATAAAATCCTACTAAAGATAATCTCCCATACCAAAAAGTTATTATAAAGTACTTATAATCACAATTCTATTGTTCTTGTTACATACAACTTTCCTTTATATCCTCTTGATTTTAGTTCTTCTATTAATTCTCTTGGAGCGAATTTAGCTAACTCCCTATTAGTAGAACTTGTTGTTTCTTTAAATAATTTTGTTTTTTTTATTTTATCACTTATGCATTTATTACAAGTTGCGATACCATTTGTAGTAAATGGTGATTTTCTAAATTCGGATAAAGGTAATTCTTGTCCGCATACTTTACATACTTTTGTTTCCATATTTTCCAATATTTATTATGATAATTATATTGAGGTTGTTTTAATCTTCAAAAATAGATTTAGTTGATACTATTATTCCATAAAGTATTATTGAATATAATACTATTAAAGCGATAGCTTTTAGTATAATTAATAACATAATTATTTCTTATTAACGGTCTTAAAGATTATCTCTATAATTATAAATATAATAATAGTTATTAAAATGATTATCATTTTTCTTTCTTTATTTGAATATATCCGATTATTGCTAAAATAATTAGAATAGTTATTGCTATTACTTGCCCTAATTCTACAAAAAGGAAATATTCTGTTAATACTCTATCATTTATCATAAATAATAAAAGGAATAAAATTAATATAAATAAAAGTAGGCTTAATTGGAAATATGATATTTCCCAACCTAAATTTCATTTTGACAAGTATAAGAGGTTGTTAAATAAAAATAGTGCTTGTAGGATTTCTCCCACAAGCGCTATAATATCAAATACTGCCAAGCATAATACGATCGATAGCACGATCAGCGATGCGTTCAGCATTTGCAGTAACTACTATATCTTTGATAGTAGTAGTGTACCCATCAAATTCGTGAGTACGAACTTCTCCATCACTGGTAGTATATTCTTCTCCAGGATGAAATTCAGTTCGTTCGAGTGTAACATCTGCATCAGTAAGATATGCTTGCAATTGTGCAGCATCTATACCAATACGTTTGCCAGTTCCACGCAAATTCTTTTCCACAAGATAAGCATGGATAATACCAAGATTTGGTATACAACGAATAGTCTGTGCAATTAAAGCACTTGGAGCAATGTCAATATAATTGACAGTACTCTTGACTATTTGTCCATTAGTGTCTATTTTATAACCAGGAATATCCTGATCAAGAATGACACGATAACGAATGTTATCAATATCACCATAAACACTAATACGATGGAACTTTACTTTATAAGTTTCCATAATTGTAATATGTGCTCCTTTAGCACGAGCTTCATTATTATTCGCAATAATTTCGCTACGATTACTGCGATCGGCATAACCATTATGCCAATATTCATTTTGACAAGTATAAGAGGTTTTGTAATAAAAAGAAAGGGAAGAATATTACTTCTTCCCAAATATCCTTGCAAGTCTTGTACCAAGATAAACTAAATTAATTGTAAGTATAGCTGCTGCTATAACACCAATTATAGCTTGTTCATATTCACTATTGAATATAAACTTAGCTCCGCTGTTAATAATAGCTATAAGACTAACTATGCTAACTATTATAGCATTAATAAAATTTAAGATACCTACTTTCATAACAATATTAAGATTAGTTATTTGTATTCCAAGATTTGTTCTGATAATTATAAGAGGTTGAGTAGTTTTAATTATATCTTGAATATTATTATTTTTAATAACTATATTTATAATACTTGAAATAATATATTTTCTAATATCATTGACGGGGGACTTCAAGACCGATAATAGTAGCCGGGGGATCATTAGAAATAGCCCCTCGCTCGCATCTATATAATATATTATCTAATTTCTCTATAAACTCCATCTTTAATTTCTTTATCATTAACAATTAATCCTAAAATATTATTTATTACAATTACTTTACTATTATAAACATTTTCTTTTATATTACTCATATTTTTATTCCAATATTAATAGTATTTTTATCATATAAACTATATAATATATTATCCATATTATTATTTAACAACTTCACACTTTATTACTATTATCTCAATTTTATCCATCATTATAAATAATTTATCTACAATATTCATTCTTACTATACTAAACATTATTTTGCTTATTGTCAGAAATAGCCTCTCTTTCACATTTATATACTATATAATGTCTACTATAAAATTCAGTACCTTATTTCTATAATTTCTTATATTTAATAAACCCATATTCATTTTTAATATTATTGTCTTTAACAATATTTATAATATTTCCATTATTTTTAATCCAAGTTAAACCTAATTAATAATTACTTATTATTTATCCTAACATCTATAATAGTAGTATTAGGAGAATTTCCTTTATTCTCTTTAACAAAAGTATTAAAATATTCAATATATTTTAAATAACTATTTCGTTCAGAATCTTTTCCTATACTATTAATATATTCTTTACGAATAGCTTTAATTTCTTTATATTTAGTTTCTGAAACTATATATAATTTGTTATTTATATCTACAATTTTCATAAGTAATAAAATTATATTATATTAGAAAAATATTATAGAATTTTAAAAAATTATTATAGAACATTCTATTAATAACTTTAATAGTTATAATATAATTATCTCAATAATTTTGTTCATTAAATTTAATTCCATATTCTCCTTCATTAATCTCTTTAATAGATAAATCAGCAACAGCTGGCTTATTATAATGGATAACTCTATCAATAATCTGTTTAATAGCACCTTTACTTTCTTCTCGAAGTAAATATTTTTCTACTTCTTCTTTTATAAAAGTATAATCTCTATCTGCAATTTTATAAAGCATATCGTTAATTTCAATGACGCGCATATCTTCAAATTTTACTATAACTAAAATTAATACTAATTTTATATGATTTAATAATAAGATAATTAGGATTCTGCTGCTGTGTTTCCTTTACGGGGGAAACGGTAAAAGCTCTAATAAATTCATAAATAATTATTTCATTAGGTTTAACTGGATTAAAATTATAAATAATAGCTGGATTATCAGCTGAAAATATATTAAAAGAATTAATAAGATCTCTTCCGTGAGCCTTCCTTTACGGGCGTGATAGTGAAAATAAGTAATAAAATCTATAAGATTTTCATATATAATATCCAGATTATCATCTTAATTATTAACTGGAAATTCAACTGGATGAGTGATATAATTAATTCTCTTCACTCCACCCCCCGTAAAGGAAACATCAAGAGCGATTCTTTTTACCTTATTTTGCATCATAAATAACAGCTGGAAATTCAACTGGAGGAATTTCAATAGTAAAAATAATAAGAAAATCAATAGCATCTCTGCTATGCTTTCCTCTACGGGGGAAAAGTAAAAGCATTAATTGAATTTCTTATATAATTAGCAATAGGTTTAGCAATAGGTTTAGCTGGAGGTTTAGCAATAATAAAATCTAGATTAAGAGCTGGAGTTCCAGCTCAAGTTTCAGCATTAATAAAATCATAAGTAAAAATAGTAAGAAAATAAGTAATAAAAATAGTAAGAAAATCAATAGTAAAAATATTTTTGTAATTTTTCGTGTAAATATCCAACGTTTAGATTATTTTATATATATATTATATATAATATATAAATATATTATATATAATATATATATAAAATAATCTAAACACAATATAAAAATAACAGGGCATTTTGAGT